>Ga0325404_1002859_pt1 | contig 18444 bp, 12 predicted proteins | sample PopdelMetagenome_18_FD_205664 | JGI IMG/M metagenome (GOLD analysis project Ga0325404, IMG submission 205664) | Populus deltoides microbial communities from Bellville, Georgia, United States - Xylem-Control-R1 | ecosystem: Host-associated > Plants > Phyllosphere > Stem > Wood/Secondary xylem... | reverse complement strand
TAGCGAATGTTGAATTTTTCAGCTAAAACAACCACCATTATTTACCATTACCGCCCACATTTTCCTCTTGCTGTTTTTTTTGTTTTAGGGAGTTAATGACAAAATAAACTGTTTTTGAACACCTTCATTAGAGGTGTAAATACTATCTACAAAACGTGAATAGCACATAGCATTTGTGATAATTGAGTCGTAGATGCTATTTATAACTCTTTCAACTTATTACAAGATTTAACAGTTTTACTGATAGATTTTTTTCATCAGCGTAAGATATATATTCCGTTGGTAATTAATTTACTGACAAAATCACCAATAGAAATGCTCCGTCGGTGAATCTTTCATCGGTAATTTTTTATCCGTCGGTAAATCCATCGGAAATAAAAAAAATAAAATTACCTACTTGATTTCGTTGGTATATCCCTCAGTAATAATATTTTTTTATTACCGACGGATTTACTGATGGAATTACCGACGAAAATTCCATCGGTAATTCATTCGGTAATTATTTAAAAATATATTAAAAAAAATTTATTTTATAAAATTATAAAATAATTAAATTAACATAAATCAACACTGTATAATATATACTCAAAATGCTTGAAAAACAAATAAGAAAATCATCTCAAACAAATTTGCAACAAATAAATAAAATAAAAAAATAAATTCAACTAAAAAAATTCATATGAAAAAAATGAAGTTGCAATTGCTAAAAATTTAAAAATCCTATAAATAAATCAACTAAAAATTAATCTCATATGAAAAAACAAATCTCACAACAACATTTATACAATTATTAAGAACAAAAACAATTAAAAATAAAATAAAAAACAAATATAGTGAAAAAAATCATGAAAAAAAAAAAAGAAAAATCTTACCTTAATGTAGTTACAAGTGAAGCTAAGGAGAGAAAAACATTTTTGTAAAGCATATTAATTAAAAAAAACTAAGAGGATAAAAGAAGAAAGAAGAAAAAGACATACCCAAGCATGGAGAAAAAGTGAAGGAGATGAGGAGAGAAAAGAAGAGAAAGAAATAGATATTGATGTTTTTTACATATAGTGAAGAAGAAGAATAAGAAATAAGTCTGTCTCTTGTGAAATAAGGGATTCAAGCTTTTTATTGGAGCGAGTTAGCGACGGATTTACCGAAGGATAATTGAATATTAATATTTTTTAATTATTCTGTCGGTAATATTTAATTTAAATTTTCAATTTCGTAAAAAGTTTTTACAAACTGCCAACAATTACCGATAATTTTTCAGTCCGTCGGTGATTCCGTCTGTAATATTTAAATGAAAATTTTAAATTAATTGAATTTTTTCAGAAAACCGCCAAATAACACCGACGACTTTTCAATCCGTCGGTGATTTTGTCCGTAAAGAACAACAATAAACAGTGCAATTGGAAAGTGAACAGTTCTGAAGCTCTCTGGAAAATACCGACGGATTTTATCCGTCGGAGATTCCCTTTGTAATTGACATGATGAATAGTGTAAACAAGTTTACCAACGGATTTACTGATGAATTTTACCGACAGAATTTATTCCGTCGGTAATTCCGTTAGTAAATCCTGACATGTCATCATTTTTTTGCTTTATTTTAATTTTTTTATCCCTCCGTAATTCCCTCGATATAAACCGAGAGAATATGTCCGTCGGTAAAATCCCTCGAAAATTTACCGACAGAAATATTTTCTCAGTATTTCCGTTTGTATTTATCAGTTTTCTGGTAGTGACCGTGTTAGATTTCTAATTAATTTTTTATCAGTTATAATTTATAATTCTCTTGAAATGTGTTAATTCACCAAAACAGTCAGAAAAACAGCAGGTGATCTGCATCATTGGCTTTATTAATGAATTCCTTCCACTCTCTCATGTTTGTGATGTCAAGAAGCCTCTTGCTGTAGCAAGGAAAAGAAAGGTTATAGCTATGATGTATTACATGAATGCGGGGACCATAGCTCTAAGTAACATGATAATTTTTCAAACTGACATAGTTGGAGAGCTATTCCTACATGTTAGTCAAAAAAAGTTAAAAGTTTATTTAATATATTTTTATGTAAAAAAAAGGGTTTAATTAGAGTTGTATTAATTAGTTACTATTAATAAATAGTTATATTAATATCAAATATATTAAAATATAATTGATATTTCTAAATAGATTTTTTTTCATTGGAGTAAAAAATGTTATATTTATATTATTTAAAAAATCATATTATCAATTTGACTTTTTTAAATAACTTTCATGAAGATGCTCCTATAAACTTCTTTTTTTAAAACAGCATATGTGATTTTGTTTTTGGAAAATGGCACATGCGATTGTTTGAAAAACCACACTTTCTAGCTGCAATTTATTTATTTTTTTGGATTCTTAATTTTTTTTATTCTTCAATTTTAGATGTTGCAAAATTATAGCTTTTTGTTGCAAAATTACTGGTTTTAAAAGAAAAAATTGAAAAAAAAAGAATTTAGAAAAACAAAAAAAAAATAAACCGTAGTTTTCACATGTGGTTTTTGATACCGGTGTTATTTTTAAAATCTTTTTCACACGTGTTATTTGACTCTTTTTTTAAAAAAACGTGTTAATAACAGAACATTGGTTGCTTGCATCTGCAAGACCTGGAAGTTGATGATCATGATCATCCAATACGCACGAGTTCTGCTCTTGCATTTTCCACATTTGAACCATCTCTACCACCACAAGTACTGTCTTTCTCATCTCCTAGTTTACTGACACGTGTCCTTTCATTTTCCAGAAATGTAATTTACAAATAACAGTGAAAAAAAAACTGATTAAATTAAGAAAATTGAAAAAAAAAAAAACTAAAAAAATCGAATCATAAAAAAAATTAATTAAAATTAAAAACCAGATCGATTCGGTTTGGTTTTGGTTTTTTAAGTTTGGAACCGAAAACACCGAACCGAACCGAACTGAAAAAACAGGAAAAAAACTGAGCCAAACCAAGCCAAAACCGAGTCAAACCAAAAAAACCGAGCCAAACCAGAAAAAACCGAGCCAAACCGAAAAAACCAAGCCAAACCAGTTTGAATCGGTTTTTATTCTAAAAAACCAAACCAAAACCAGTCAATTTGAACCCGTTTCAGTTTTTTTATAAAATTCAGTTTGGTTATTTTTTTGATAAAAACTGAACCGAACCAAAAATAATACTCTTGTTTACAACCTTTGATTTTTCCTGGTGAACCACATCTGTCCACGGCTGTTTTCACTGCACGGTGACATTAACATTATCCCTCATTTAAATCTGATCATCTGCCTGTTAATAACGAGACAAAAAATCTCTTCCCAAAATCAGAACAGCTTTCCGTTTCCAAGGACAAACGCGGTCCCTATGTCAACCAATCAAATATGGCCACCAAAACGTAATACACAACCCCGTTAACGAAAACCGTGGCTTCCCCAGTGAATAAAAAGAAAATGTCTCCGTTTGCCGGTTAAGCAGAGGACAAAACAGTGAAGAAGGGCACAGAAACCGGAGGTACCGGTAGCCTAGAAACGGACAATAATTCCACTAGCTTTGAAGTAATTGCAGAATCTGACTTCGCTGCAGGCACACAGAGTGAGAAATTTCATTTATTTTTTTTAAATAAAATAAAAATGTAGTGCCATTTGTGAGGGGGGAGAGAGAGAGAGAGGGAGAGGGAGACAGAAACAGTGTACGAGTGGTAATGGCAGCGACTATTGCTGAGACGGTTGCTGAAGAGAGAGAAAGCGAAGCAGAAAAGCAAAGAAGCAAAGAAAGGACAGTCTCATTATTAGATCAGATTATTTCTACTACTTTTCTTCTCCGTATGAAGCCAAACAGATCTTTGAAGTCGTTGCTCTACTCTTGTTATTGCTTCAAGAGAGGCAGAAGCTCATTTCGATTGCTGACGTTTCACTTTCTGTAGAAAATCATTCCCTGTAATAATTAATTATTTAATCAGTTTCTAGTTCATAAACAGTGGTTTAATTGAGTACTCTTATTAGTTTTGGATTATAATAATGATTAACGGAAGTTATTCTGTGGATAATAAACGTAATGGAATTGCGAGAGGGAGTTCGAGTTTTCCGGTGGCCGGTGAAGGTACCTATGATGATTTTCAATGATTTCCTTTCGTTTTCTTTTGATTTTGTTAGGTTTTAGTAAATCATCACGATTACGTTATGTGATTTTTATTTTGGCATGGGTAGGATCAGAGGATGCACTGTACAAGGAACTATGGCACGCATGTGCAGGTCCGTTAGTGACAGTGCCTCGCCAAGGAGAGCTTGTTTACTACTTTCCTCAAGGTCATATTGAACAGGTTCGCTTTCATCTGCTTTCTTCTTCTGTCATTTCACTCTCTCATCCTTGTTTGTCATATTTTTTTTTCGAATTTGAAATTTGTGTGATATACTAATCCAGGTTGAAGCATCGACGAACCAGGTTGCTGATGATCAGCAAATGCCGGCTTATAATCTTCCTCCTAAAATCCTCTGTCGTGTGGTTAATGTTCAATTGAAGGTAATTAATATTGAATTAGGGGGTTTGCTCTGTCGTGTAATCTGTAGAATCAAGGGTACATTGAGTTAGGATTCTATGCTCATGTTTTTTAATTCCAGGCTGAGCTGGATACAGATGAAGTGTTTGCTCAAGTCATTCTGCTTCCTGTAGCTGAAGTATGATTTATTCTTATATAATTCAGATTTTTTTATATATAATTTTTTTGAATGCTAATTTTAAAGAACACCTCATAACTGAAAATAATTAAATGCTGGTAAAATTATGGAAACTTGCCAGCAAGATGTGGACTTGGTGGAGAAGGAGGATTTGCCGCCTCCGCCTGCACCTCCTCGGGTGCATTCCTTTTGTAAGATGCTTACAGCATCAGATACGAGCACACATGGTGGATTTTCAGTGTTGAGACGGCATGCTGATGAATGTCTACCTCCTTTGGTCTGGTTTTTTTTCCTTCTCCATTCTGAGATGTTTTATTTCCTTTATGTTCATGTTATTAATGGCTTTAATTTTTCTCTAACAGGACATGTCCCTACAACCTCCAGCACAGGAGCTGGTTGCCAAAGATTTGCATGGAAATGAGTGGCGTTTCCGCCACATATTTCGAGGTAATTGTTATCAGGTTGGAATGGATTCTCTGAGTGTATTCTGTGCTTATACAGATCATGTAATATAACCTATTTCTCTAGTTATGCAACCTTTGCTGTGCATGTTGAAGTCTCTTTGCTTTATGTTCATGTGTGTGAGTACCATCAGTTTAAGGATTGATTTTTCCCTTTTGTGCAAGTTTTCAAAATCTTGGATTGGTGATTGGATGTCCAGGTAGCTAACAGCTAACAGTTTGGCCTTGCTCTGCTCCACTAAAATTAATCTATTGTCCATTCTTCTTTATGTTTCATGAATGAGCCTCTCACTTTGATCTTGCATCAAGCTATCCAGTTGATTGTCCCAGTTTTATGTAGATCCTGATTTATTGGATAAGATATTACCTATTTATTGGTAATATACATGCTATAGTTGCCAATTTGAAAGTGTTGTTATCTGACATAGCTGTGTTGTAATGTGTTATTGTGAATTCCAAATTGCAGGCCAACCAAGAAGGCACCTTCTTCAAAGTGGTTGGAGTCTCTTTGTCAGTGCCAAAAAGCTTGTGGCGGGAGATGCTTTTATTTTTCTTAGGTTTGCATCTTCATTTTTAGTCTCTTTGAAGATTGCTACCTCTAGCTTGCCTCGAGTATTTTTTGTACCTCATTGCAACCCAGGATTAATCATGGCACTTTTTTGAAACTATGTAGTAGGTTTACCTGTCAGAGCTGATTCTATGGTGAATCAACAAAGCATTATTGACTTCTGGCTTTTATTTTCAGGGGTGAAACTGAAGAGCTTCGTGTAGGGGTAAGACGTGCTCTGAGTCAGCCAAGCAATGTCCCATCTTCTGTAATGTCTAGTCACAGCATGCATATTGGCATCCTTGCAACTGTGTGGCATGCTGTTTCGACAGGATCAATGTTCACTGTTTATTATAAACCAAGGTTTGTGGTTTGTTCTGTAGACACTGGCGAGATTGTTACATATTTTGAAACTGAGTGATTGCTCTGGATGATATGCATGGTTTGTAGTATGCATTTCACTCATCCCTTGTCTATTGTTTTCTGACTCCGTATTGTATTTTTGTGTGTTTGATGTGTTTCAGGACTAGTCCTGCCGAGTTTATTATTCCAATTGATAAATATAGGGAGTCTGTCAAGATAAACTATGCTATAGGGATGAGGTTCAAAATGAAATTCGAAGCTGAAGAGGCCCCAGAACAAAGGTATGTTTTTCCTTGAAACCATCCCATTTTTTAATTGATTTGAACTTGGACATAACCAGAAAAAAGGAAAGGTGAAAAGATGTATAGTTGTCGAAGGGGAATGGGGCTGTGTTAATATTTGTCTCATCATCTGTGGCCAGGTTCTCTGGCACTGTAATTGGAGTAGAAGAGGCAGATCCAAAGAAGTGGCCTCGCTCAAAGTGGAGATGCCTCAAGGTGGCGGCATATCTATAACTTACTGGAATGTGGATTTTTTTTCTTTTGCTTTGCATCTGCTAAAACCTCCTCATACTCGCTTTAGGTTCGCTGGGATGAAACTTCTCCTGTTCACCGTCCAGACAGGGTTTCTCCTTGGAAAATAGAACCTGCTTTGGCTCCTTCTCTGGATTCCGTTCCGGGGTGCCAATCGAAAAGGCACCGTTCAAACATGGCAACATCATCTGCAGATTCCTCTGCTCCTACAAAGAAAGGTATAAATAACAAACTACAAGTCTGTACACTTCATTTGTCATTGTGCGGTTATGAATATGCTCTGGTTATGCTAATGTCAACTAGATAATGAGCCTTCAAGACACCTGCAACATCAAGAAATCTTGACCTTGAGAAACACACATGCTGGGAAGAATTACTCAGATAGTAAGCACAATCCTGCACAGGCTCTATTTCAAGGTAAGGATCAGACTGCTTTTGATAATAGAAAATTTGGACCAGATGACAAGATTCCTCAAGTAATGCATGGAGCAAAACTCATGAACCTAACAACAGGACCTGGAACCCTGCATGAATCCTATGAATCAACTCACCCCTTCTTTGAGCTGAACTCTGATGACGTTGATCGACCCGGTAAACTTAATGAAACAGGCATGTTCAACTGCCATTCAGCTCCCTTGATGTATTTAGGCCACCCATTTAACATGATGGCAACTAGGATGGAAGTTCATGTGGCAAAAGATAAAGACATACAACAGCAGCGTGGAAGCTGGTTTTCACCTTTGCCATATGCTGATAATTCTTCTCATCCTTCGGGATCTAAACCACAGCATCTTCCTTTTCAACAACGTAACAAGGAAACATCTAAAGATGGTAATTGCAAACTTTTCGGCGTCTCCCTTTTTGGGAATCCTATGGCTGCAGAACCAGCCATTATACACAGGCACTCCACAGAGAAACAACAGCAGCAAATCAATGTTGCATCAGATCACCTGAAATTGTTGGGTTCTGAAGGATTTTTGGAGCAAGCAAAGCATCCAAAGCATGTTAGACCTCAGGAACAAGGGAACATTTTTCAAGCTTCTGCTCTTCATTCTAAAGATGTCCAGGGCATGCCCGAGGGTGATTCAACCAGAAGATGTGTAAAGGTTGTTACCTATTTGAATGCTCAACTAAGATTCCTTTTATTGAGATTTTATTTCTTTTCTTTTTTTATTTTGGATATGAACTTGCAATTTGTATATGTGGCCTTCACTGGTTTAGGTTTACAAGCAGGGGAATGCTGTGGGGAAGTCTCTGGACCTGGCAAAGTTTAATGGTTATAATGAATTGATAGCAGAACTGGATCAGATTTTTGAATTTCATGGTGAATTAGTTGCCCCTAACAAAGATTGGTTGATTGTTTTTACTGATGATGAGGGTGATATGATGCTTGTAGGAGATGATCCCTGGCAGTAAGAACTCAAACTCGGGTCCTTTTTTTTTAACACAAATTGATCAGCAAATTACTTCTTCACGTGTTAATCCTACGATCATATTCTGTAGCCTACAAGATTTTTGGAACTTGAATCAAGTTGCTGTTTTTGTATGATGTAGGGAATTCTGTAGTATGGTGCGCAGGATCTTTGTCTTCACTAGAGAGGAGATAAACAGGATGGAGCCACGATCCCTGAATCTAGAAGCCGAGGGAAATTCACAAAGTGCTGACCAAATGGTTGATTTGATGGAGGATGGAACTTCAAAGCATCTTCCAGCTGTGAGTCCCTAGGAGTTTTCAGGCTTGTGCTACACGACTGGCAGTAAGGTTAAGAGATTCATCTACGTGGACGCCCAGGCCATAGTTTGAGAAACATCAGAAAGCTAGGTGCAGGGAATGTCATTTTTATTTTTAAAGGCTAATCAATGACTAAAATCTTGTTGAGCCATTCAAGCCAAAATAATTTTTATTTTCATATAGGTTTAATCTGTTAATTCTGTTTGCATTTTTTTCGCCAAATGAGTTTTCCACTTTTTTTCAATCTATTTATTTCCCTTCACTTTGTTCAGGTCAGGAGGCTGAAAAGGTGACACAAACGAAGTTGTTGCATTGTGGCCAAGATGACAATGTTGAGGCAGTTGTGATGTCCTCTTCTAAGCTTTTTCATCTTATGCAGCGTGGCTTGTTTGGTAGATAAGAGTTTTTGTCATACAGCATATGTAACCTTCTAATGTTTATTTTTTACTTGCTCTTGGGAGGATTGGAAAAATAGCATCAGTTGTTTTTATTAGCTCAGAATGCTTAGACACACGGGCAGACCAGGGACCACTTTCCAGTTCCACTCGACTCTTTCCTCTGTTGTTTATGCCCGTGAAAAGAAAATTGCTAGAGACAGCTCGTCTGCAACTCACAAAATCTTTGATCGTACACATATCATGGTAAGTAACCCTATCACTTTTTTTTACCACCTTATATTCTCTCTACTTGCTAATCATTTATGCCCATCTCGTACCTACTACTGGCTCCATTCGTTGCTTCATGCAACCAGGGTTGGGCTTTATATATATATATATATAAATCCAGTATTTCTGTAAACTCAGTAGCGCAAAAAGACCGTGTGTCCTAAGCATTCTTAGCTAATAATAATATAAAAAAAATCCAAGCGCAAAAAGACCGTGTTGTCGAACCAGTGTTCAAATTGATTTCTCGGATAAAAAAACAAAAAAAACTAATTACATGGTTTGAGATCGCATATGATGGTTAGATGCAAAGAAATAAAATAAAATAAACTAATTACATGGTTTGAGATCGCATATGATGGTTTGTTGCAATGATGTCCCTACTCCCTCGGGCTTAATTTATGTTTCCAAGGGAAGTTAGCGGTTGCTTGACTATCGAGAAAGCAATAGCTCCCATCAATTTTTCTCACAAAAATGTAATTGCCACCAAAATGGATGGCCCGCTTCAGTCATTAAAAAAGGGGACATTTTACTGAGAGATTGGAAAGCTCGAAGTTGTATTGGGGTGATCGTTAGGTTGGCACCATGCCAAAAACGTAAAGGGAAGAAATTAGACATAGCCAAAGCATAGTTTAACTGGTAGGCGATATTACTTGTCTCTGAAAGAGGAAGTTCGTTTTCTCTCTTTAAATCTTTACACAAACGAGAACTTAACTCTAGAAATTTAATACTTCAAATAAATTGGGGGAGCGTGCACGAATAACTGGATCTGAGTGCAGGGAAGAAATTAATTTCTACAGAATTCAATCAACGTTCTCAAATTATTGCACCTCAAAACAGCCAAGAAGATACATAATCATTTTTATAGCCGCTAACTAATTCAAGAAATCATCGACTTTATACTTGCAATGGTGAAGGAGAGCCATTACCAAAACCTGCAGTCTGGTATTAACTCCAGCAGATCACCGCTCTAAAAAAGGGATTGTTGAAAGGCCTTCACACAACTTTGAGCTTCACTATCATTTACTATCAAAGAGATCTTCAACTGACAATACAAAGAAAATATTTTTTACAAGCAGAGTTCGACGCATAAATGCTGAACAAAGTGTTCAGTTGAAAGACCTTGGATGCCCATTGTGTGATCATCTGCATATCGACTGCATTTGTTCTAAGAACAAGAAAACCATGCCATAACAAGCAAATAACATGACGTGTCCACGTAAAAAGAAGATTTATTATGCAAAAGGACTTGAACCATATAATCCTAGCGACTCATAAAAGCAACATTTGGAATCTCTCTTTGTATAAAAGAACACCGTTTAGTATCAAGGGCAAGGGTTAAAACTCTCCATCTTTATATATGTATGTATGACAGAACATGTTGTTGACTTTCTTTCTGCCATAGATTTGATAAACTCCTAGCCAGCGGACAAGCTTGAGATTTACAACGGCAACTTTTTCAAGCTCTTCCACTACATTGCCAAGTTCATGCTCAAATAAGACAATTCTGATATGGTTTCTGTGCCGAAGCAGTCAGCAAGATTGAAAATATAAATATACTTTTTCTTGGGAGGAAGAAAGAAGTGCAAGGGGCAAGAGATTCTGTCCCGTGTTAGAGAAAGAATTAGGTTTGTTTAATAACGTGGTTAATGTGTTATTAAAAGTAATATCTAGGTTAAAACTTTATTTGAATTTAATCTTTAACATAAACTTTTAATATGAAATATTAATAAAATTTAAAAAATTATAAATTAATATCAATTAATTTTAATCCTTGGTTGACATATTTGAATGAAACCGAAAATAACTCTTTAAAAGCTTCAATATCACTAGGGAAAGAAAAAACACTATTTTGGTGTTTATAAAGTAGAAAGTTGTAAGGTTAAAATTGAGTCTAAAGAACATCCAAGCTTTTAAATGGAAGAGATCCTAATAAACTTAAAACCACATGTGTAGTTCAAATTTAACCGAGTTTCGAGCTTGAGTTTGAGCTCAATGTAAAATATTTTTTTGGATCATAAAAGATTATTTTTTGCCAACTAAAATACTTGCTCCATGAAGAATTATTTCTTCCAGCCCAGTCCACTATTTTGTCAAGTCCAAGAAAGTTAGAATCTAATAAGTTTTTTCAAAACTTTTTTGAGTTTACATGAACAAATTTTTTAGCTCAAAAGTCATGATTTAAATAAAAAAATATTCATGTTTAATTATGGTTTATTGTGGGTAATCAAAGTTGTTAGTAAAAGAAATCGATCAACCTTTGGTTCCTAAAATTCTCTTTAAAAAAGGGCTAAAGAAGAGTATTTTGGGGTTGGTTAATTTTGTATTGTTTTGACAAAATTTGACACTCTTCTTCATCTTATTTTCCAGCATTATTTTCTGGTTTTAAACCTTTTTTTCCTCTCAAAATATATCATAATCTAGAGCTCAAATTCAGTCCTTACAGAGGAATCATTGAGTAATATTTCATTGGTTCGTTGGACCTTTTTGGGAGTGTACCTAAACAAAGTGGTGTTATTGGAATTTTAGGTGACTTATTAAAGAAAGTCTTATTACACGCGCACCAGCCTATCTTGACAAGGCTCCAAGTCAGGTCTGGTTTTGAATTCATTGTAAAATATTTTTTTGGGCAACAAAAGATTATTTTTTGCTAACTAAAATGCTTGGTCTATGAAGAATTATTTCTTCTAACTTGGCCCATTGTTTTTTCCGGTCCATAAATATGAATGTTAGAATCTGATCAAGTTTTCAACTACTCTTTCAAGGTTATATGAATAAATTTTTCAGCTCAAAAGTCACATAATTTAAATAAAAAAATGTTCATGTTTAATTTTAGTTTATTGTGGGTAATCAAAGTTGTTAATGGAGGAAATACATCAAGCTTTGGTTTCTAAAATTCTCTTTAAAAAGGGCTAAAGAAGAGTGTTTTGGGGTTGATTAACTCTATATTGTTTTTACAGAATTTGACACTCTTCTTCACCTTATTTCCAGCATTGTTTTCTAGTTTTAAACCTTTATTTTCCCTCTCAAAATATATCTTAATCTAGAACTTGGGTTCAGACCTTGTAAAGGAATATCAGGCAATATTTTATTGGTTCATTGGATCTTGTTTAGGAGTGCACCTAAACACGGTGGTATTGTTGGATTCTTGGGATGAAAGAATCATTTCTTCTAGGCCAGCCCATTTTTTGTCCAGTCCATGAATGTTAGAATCTAATTAGTTTTTTCACAACTCTTTCAAGGTTACATGAACATATTTTTCAGCTTAAAAGTCACATAATTTAAATTAAAAAATATTACTATTTAATTCTAATTTATTGTGGGTAATCAAAGTTGTTAGCGAGGGAAATTCATCAACCTTTGGGTCTTAAAATTCTCTTTAAAAAAGGATTGAAAAGGAGTGTTTTGGGGTTGATTAATTTTGTATTGTTTAGACAAAATTAGATGCTATTCTTTACCTTATTTTCCATCATTGTTTTCTGGTTTTAAATCTTTATTTTCCTCTCAAAATATATCTTAATCTAGAGCTTGAGTTCAATCATTGTAGAGGAATCATTGAATAATATTTCATTGGTTCGTTGGATCTTTTTTTAAGATTGCATCTAAATAAAGTGGTGTTGTTAGAATCTTGGGTGACTTGTTGAAGAAAGTCTTATTGCACGCACAATGGCCTATCTTGACAGGGCTCCAAGTCGGGTATGGTTTTGGGTTCATTGTAAAATATTTTTGGGCCATAAAAGATTATTTTTTGCTAACTAAAATTCTTGGGCTATGAAGAATTATTTCTTCTAACACAGTGCACTGTTTTGTCCAGTCCATGAATGTTAGAATCTGATCAGTTTTTTCACAACTCTTTCAAGGTTACATGAATAAAATTTTCAGCTCAAAAGTCACATGATTTAAATAAAAAAAATATATTCATGTTTAATTCTGGTTTATTATGGGTAATCAAAGTTGTTAGTGGGGGAAATCCATTAACCTTTGGTTCCTAAAATTCTCTTTAAAAAGGGGTTGAGGAGAAGTGTTTTGGGGTTGATTAATTTTGTATTGTTTTGACAGAATTTGACACTCTTCTTCACCTTATTTTCCAACATTGTTTTCAGGTTTTAAACCTTTATTTTTCCTCTCAAAATATAACTTAATCTAGAACTTGGGTTCAGTCCTTGTAAAGGAATCATTGGGTAATATTTTATTAGTTCATTAGATCTTATTTAAGAGTGCATCTAAACACGGTGGTATTGTTGGAATCTTGGACTGTGCTAGTAGAATTATTTCTTCTAGTCTGGCCCACTGTTTTATCCAGTCTATGAATATAAGAATCTAATTAGTTTTTCCACAACTCTTTCATGGTTACATAAACAGATTTTTCAGTTTAAAAGTCACATGATTTAAATAAAAAAAATCATTTCTGGTTTATTGTGGGTAATCAAAATTGTTAAGGGGGAAGTCAATCAACCTTTGGTTCCTAAAATTCTCTTTAAAAATGGCCGAATAAGAGTGTTTTGTGGTTGGTTAATTCTGTATTGTTTTGACAGAGTTTGACACTCTTTTTCACCTTATTTTCCAACATTGTTTTCTAGTTTTATACCTTTTTTTCCTCTCAAAATATATCATAATCCAAAGTTTGGGTTCGGTCCTTATAAAAGAATCATTGAGTACTATTTTATTGGTTCATTGAACTTTATTTAGGAGTGCACCTAAATAAAGTGTTGTTGTTACAATCTTTGATTTTTTATTGAAAAAAGTCTTATTACACACGCACCGACCTATCTTGACAAGGTTCTAAGTTGGGTCTAGTTTTGGGTTCATTGTAAAATATTTTTTTGGCCACAATAGATTATTTTTGCTAACTAAATGCTTGATTTGTGAAGAATTATTTCTTCTAGCCTAGCCTACTGTTTTGTCTAGTCCATGAATGTTAGAATCTGATCATTGTTTCCAATACTCTTGCAAGGTTACATTAGTAGATTTTTTAGCTCAAAAGTCATATGATTTAAATAAATAAAAAATATTCATGTTTAATTCTAGTTGATTGTGGGTAATCAAAGTTGTTAGCGGGGGAAATTCATCAACCTTTAGTTCTTAAAATCTTCTTTAAAAAGGGGTTGAAAATGAGTGTTTTGGGGTTGATTAATTTTGTATTGTTCATACAAAATTTGACGATCTTCTTCACCTTATTTTCTATCATTGCTTTCTAGTTTTAAACCTTTCTTTTTCCTCTCAAAATATATCCTAATCTTGAGCTTGAGTTCAATCATTGTAGAGGAATCATTGAATAATATTTTATTGGTTCGTTGGACCACCTAAAAAAAGTGATGGTGTTAAAATCTTGAGAGACTTATTGAAAAAAATCCTATTATACCAAGTGAAGAGCAATAAAGTTTTAAGGACAAATTATTAATCCTCAATAACAACAACGCTTGATCATTTTATAAATTGCTTCAATAAGTAAGTATTATTTTTATTCTTATTTAATTTTATATATTGATGATGTGGAGAGATGGAGTATGAGTTTGATGAGAATTTTTATATTTCAATTGAAAATGTAAAAACAAAAATAAAATTATGATTTTATCCAATTTTACCTAGTCAAAACAATTTTAATTTAATTTTAATAGTTTTTGAGTTTTTACATTGATTTGATACTTTAAATATATATTAATTCATAAAATTATACAATTTTATAATTTCACTCATAGTTTTAATAGCATTGCATCAGATATAGTGATGACAGATTTTACTTTTAAAATTTTTATTTTAAAAATATAAAAATAAAATATGACATATGAGTATCAAGCTATAATACTATAGTGTTTAGTATTATAGTAATGGTTGTATTTTAAAGTTTTTTTAATGTATCATAATAAAATTTATTTTTTATATTAACACATAAAAAACAATCAAAAGCATTCTAAAATATTAATTTAAAAAAAATAAACAGTGATTACAAAATTCAGCGTTTAAAAAGAAAATCAGCGCGTGAGCAACTTTGTCGTTCATTGCATTGTTAGTGCACTTGCGCAGCCACAAGCTATAGCCGTTCTGTTTTACTCCGTCTAACACATCTTCTGCAGAGGAAGAGAAGCGGAAGAGGATGTGTTGTTTGCTTACATGCAAAGACAACCTGCCTGGCTCTTAGCACTGAACAAGAGTTCGTCGCATAATTATATTGTAAAAAAATTCGAAATTCCTGCAAATTCCCTGTCTTCAATGAATGCCCACTACTGTTTTGCTGTGTCATCTCTCAATCCATCGCCAGTAATAATAGCTCATGAAAAGATTCCACAATCCATAAAAGCTGCAGCAAACTTTTCTCAAATACCTTCATGGGTCTCATTAAAATCAACTCCTTCTTCACTCCAAACCCAAGAAAATATTAACAAAGCCCAAATTGAGAGTATCCACTTGATTTCTCTATCTAAACAAGGGAAGCTCAAGGAAGCTCGTGAATTTCTCAAACAAATGGAGGACGCTGGTATTTCTGTTAGCCCTCGTTCTTATAAATGCTTGTTTGAAGCGTGTGGAAAGATTAAATCTTTATTGGATGGGAGATTGTTTCATGAACAAATGCAAAGAACAGTGAAAAACCCACCTGAGTTTCTTGAGAATTCAGTGCTTAAGATGTATTGCGAGTGTGGAAGTTTAGTTGATGCTCGTAAGGTGTTTGATGAAATGCGTGAAAGGAATTTGGTTTCTTGGAATACAATTATATCAGCTTATGCAGAAAATGGTGTTTTTGATAAAGGTTTTTGCATGTTTTCGAATATGCTTGAATTGGAAACTAAACCGAATGGGTCCACTTATATTGGTTTTCTACGGTCCTTGTTAAATCCTTCCGGTTTAGAGATTGGTAAACAGATACATTCTCATGCCATAAGAAGTGGGTTAGGCAGTAATGCTTCAGTTAACACAGCAATCAGCAATATGTATGTGAAATGTGGTTGGTTAGAGGGAGCCGAGCTTGTTTTTGAGAAAATGAGTGAAAAGAATGCAGTAGCTTGGACTGGAATAATGGTGGGTTACACTCAAGCTGAGAGGCGAATGGATGCTTTGGCTTTGTTTGCCAAGATGGTCAATGAAGGTGTTGAATTGGATGAGTATGTATTCTCAATTGTTCTCAAAGCATGTGCTGGTTTAGAGGAGTTGAATTTTGGGAGGCAAATTCATGGTCATATTGTTAAACTTGGGTTGGAATCTGAAGTTTCTGTGGGAACTCCGCTTGTGGACTTTTATGTTAAATGTTCAAATTTGGAATCTGCGACTAAAGCATTTGAATGGATCAGCGAACCAAATGATGTTTCTTGGAGTGCTTTGATAACAGGTTATTGCCAAATGGGTGGATTTGAGGAAGCTCTCAAAACTTTTGAATCATTGAGGACCAGAAGTGTGGATATAAATTCGTTCACATATACAAGCATTTTCCAAGCATGCTCTGCACTTGCAGATTTCAACAGTGGTGCCCAAGCTCATGCAGATGCAATAAAAAGCAGTCTGGTTGCATATCAACATGGAGAGAGTGCAATGATTACTATGTATTCAAGATGTGGCAGATTAGATTATGCCACTCGAGTCTTTGAATCAATAGATGACCCTGATGCCGTGGCTTGGACTGCTATAATTGCTGGTTATGCTTATCAGGGTAATGCTCCTGAAGCTCTAAAGCTTTTCAGAAGGATGCAGGATTGTGGTGTGAGACCAAATGCAGTTACATTTATTGCAGTGTTAACTGCTTGTAGTCATTCGGGTTTGGTCATAGAGGGCAGACAGTATTTGGAGTCGATGAGTAGCAATTATGGGGTTGCCACAACTATTGATCATTATGATTGTATGGTTGATATATATTCCCGAGCTGGTTTTCTGCAGGAAGCACTTGAACTAATAAGGAGTATGCCATTTTCACCAGATGCAATGAGTTGGAAATGTTTGCTGGGTGGGTGCTGGACCTATAGGAATCTTGAGATTGGGGAACTTGCAGCTGAAAACCTCTTTCAGCTGGACCCAGAGGATACTGCAGGTTATATTCTCATGTTTAATCTGTATGCTTCATTTGGGAAATGGAAAGAAGCAGCTAATGTTAGAAAGATGATGGCAGAAAGAAATTTGAGGAAGGAGCTTAGCTGCAGCTGGATTACTGTCAAGGGTAAAGTGCACCGGTTTATAGTAGGTGATAAGCACCACCCTCAGACCGAAGAGATCTATTCAAAGTTGGAAGCATTGAATGATTCTGTTATAAAAGAAGAAACTGGCCTTTTAACAGAAGAAGATGTATCAAATAGTTTGCCAGAGAGGAAAGAACAGCTTCTTGTCCATAGTGAGAGACTTGCATTGGCATTTGGGCTCATATCTACACCAAGTAGTGCTCCTGTTGTTGTTTTCAAGAACCTCAGGGCTTGCAAGGACTGCCATGATTTTGGCAAACAGGTATCCTTGATCACTGGACGTGAAATCGTTGTTAGAGATTCTTTCAGATTCCATCACTTCAAGTTAGGGGAATGCTCTTGCAATGACTATTGGTGACCCGTGACCCGTGACCCGTGACCCTACACAGCATTGCATCACAACGGATTCAATGGTCTCATAAATCAAGCCTGACTAGTAACAGTTCCTAACAATAGCCCCGAGAACAATATGGATCATGGAAACTGAATATCTGACAGTATAATGTCATGGAGACTTTGTAAGTGGGACAGAGTTGTTTTCTCTCTACTGTTGACATGGATGCACGCGTGACATGGTTGACAAGATCTTTTACCACGTGAATATTGGAGTTTTTTAAAAAAAAACAGCGGTCCGAGTTTTTTCTTTTTTTATTTTTGTGTGCAAACTAGCATAATTAAAAAGAGAAACAACAAAGTTTGAGCAATTACGCCACTGTAACTAGCGCAACTAATACAAATTTAATAAGTTGCGCTCCTTTTAATAACTCAATCTATTAATTTTTTTATAGTGTCTTTTGTAATTTTATCACAGCTTAATAAAAATTAAAAAAAAATAACGCAGGATAGAAAAATAGCATTGGAGTTGTTTTAAAATTTATATCTCTTTTAAATTAATTAATATGTACAAAAACACCTAAAATTTTATTAAGATTTAATGGCCAAGGGATGAAATTTAAGATTCAACGGCATAATAGAGAAGCTGGTGTGGCATAATAGAGAAAGAGAGAAGAAAAAAAAGTCATCAGGGACATATATAGGCTCTGTTTTCGATATACTCGATACTGTTAGAAAGATATCGACGAGACGATTATAATCAAACCTTGAAAGATTATCAAACGATGTCGTAATTGGTTACCGATTTATTTGAGATTAATTTAGGGTCAATTGTGATTTTATTTTGTGGTTTTTTAAGGTATAGTTAGAATTTTCTCATAGAAGTTTTTTTAACAATATCGAATATGTTAAAAACAGATCATTAGTGTGTTCTTGGTAACCTATTTTTTATTTCTCATTTCTTTTTCGTGTCACCTCACTTTCTTAATCATTTGATTTT
>Ga0325404_1002857_pt1 | contig 18452 bp, 20 predicted proteins | sample PopdelMetagenome_18_FD_205664 | JGI IMG/M metagenome (GOLD analysis project Ga0325404, IMG submission 205664) | Populus deltoides microbial communities from Bellville, Georgia, United States - Xylem-Control-R1 | ecosystem: Host-associated > Plants > Phyllosphere > Stem > Wood/Secondary xylem... | reverse complement strand
TTTACAGCCAGGATTTGTATATTTTCAGTTCATTAGCTATCAAGGAAAAAGATAAAATCCGCAGCTTTTTTCTTGTTATGTTACATGTTAGTCATTGTTGTTACAGAAAGATGATCATCAATGAATGTGCAACTAATTCACACACAATGATTCAGTGATGCTCATACCATTTATTGCGTGGATCTCTGCTAGAAATTCATAATATCATCATAATCCTAGCAAGATTCAGAGTTGATGACACTGATTTCGTTTAGTGAAAGCAGCTTAATTTTGTAACTTGCAAGGTACACTATCACGCCTCTTTGCAATATATTCCTATCCACATGCCAGCAAACTATTTAGGAATTCTACGTTAGTACTTTACCTCAAGGTTTTTCCACAGATTCTCTCCACACTGCATAAAGCACCCCCACAAATCAGAATCAAGTAATCTTCCTAAAAGGCCAATTGGAACTAATGTGAAGATTTTGTTCAAGGAATACGAATTTTATTTACGTTATTATTAACTAACGTCCTATAATTTCCATCATTGGCAATCGTTGTTTTATGCATCTCTTGAGCACCCAGAAATGCTCACATTTATTGATAAATCTCATGTGTGTATCAAGTGGGTTTAACGTAAGTTGGTGGATCTGTTCTCCATAACTTAATACTCGAATTTATGCTGCATTAGCTGTTGATCATGTAGATAATATTCTTTTTTTAAAAAAATAGGTATGGTATAATTCCTGATGATAATCTCCAGAACAGATCCTTCATTGCAATTCAATAAAACAGCATAAGCATAAGGAACATGCAGTTGACACATGCACAGTTTCAGAAATGCAAATCCAGAAACAAATCAGATTATTTTACTCGAGTCTAAAATAGCAGTTTGACATTTGACAATCTATGTTGTATGCAGATATCTCTTTTCTTCAAGCAGCTAATTAAGATGTATGAGAAGCATATTTTCAAGTTATATCAAGAATCTTATGCTATATTAAAAATTATCTCAACTCAATAATTCAAGTTATAGATAAAATTTTAAAATATAATTTATATTTTTTTATAACACCTAACTCCTGGGAACCGTTTACTGAAAATCAAACAAAAGATATCTGAAAACAATCGAACAAAAATAAAAATAATATAAAAGAGAGCAATTTGAGAGTGTATAGATTCATACAAGAGAATCTGGCAAATGAAGGCGGAGTCAAGGGCAAGCTGTCATCTCCGGGCAAGAACTGTCATGTCCTTCATCAAATGCAAGGAAGTAAGTACAAGTCCCAGGTGCTTAGTATTCGTCGGTGCGGGGCCAACTGTCTTGTGCCGATTGAAGAATGAAAAGAACTGGGGCCCTTTTTCTATTTTTTTCTATGGGGGCTGAATCAGTACCCAACTTACTGAAGGAGACAAGAGAGAATGTATTCCTTATTCCATTCCTTGCCTTCAAACAATGTCCAAGGACAAGCATCTTTCCACCATTTTCTTTTTCTTTTTTGTATCTAATTACTAAGTTTCCACGTGCCTCAGTCAAAAGAATCTACTCCTACGTTCCTCAAATAAACCACAATAAAACAAGGGTTTGTGTCTCCATCTACTCCCTTACAGCATAGATAACATCCAGTTAGACCTCGTTTATATATGGTTAGTTTCAATACATCCATTGACAGCTGAAAAAGACCCAGAAATGAGAGGGCGAAGAAGGTCTCAAGACAACAGAGATATGGATTCCCCTAATCCAAGTCAGAAAAATTCTTCTCATAGTCGGGAATAAGATTCTTGCTTTTGACAGACAGACAGACAGACGAATGCGAATGCGCACACCTGAAAAAACTCTGGTGGGATCAATTCTGGTATCTAATGCAAGGCTTTTACATGTCTCGGACAGTTAAATGTGCTTAGGAATTCAAATAGATAGTACTGTCTTAGAATAGAAGGTGGAGCTAGAGGAGAGGTCCCACATTTAATAAAGTAGCAAGGACAAATCTCTTTCCATGTCACTGTGAATAATGGATTCCATGCCTCTCTAGCACCCCCACCCCCCAATTAGTGCTATAAAAGCATGCTTGAGCAGACCTTTGGTTTGTGAGCATTGGCTGAAGGAGATAACCAAGAGAAGTTGCAGAAAATCCTACTTCGAAGTATCCTGCAGTGGAATTGTAACTGAAGAATATCGTATAATCAAGTTCAAACAGAGAGAGAAGACATCAGGTAAATACGCTACTGATCTTGTCCACAACAGATACACTATCAGTGCTACTACAGCAAGCTAAACTTGATTGGATTTTTAGGAGATAGAAATGTACCAGCATCAAGGAAAGAACATCCACTCTTCTTCAAGAAATTCAATCCCTCCTGAAAGACATCTGTTCCTGCAAGTTGGGAATGGCCCTGGGGATTCTGGACTTGTCCTCTCAACTGATGCAAAGCCAAGACTAAAGTGGACACCTGATCTTCACGAGCGGTTCATAGAAGCAGTAAATCAGCTTGGAGGAGCAGACAGTGAGTATACAAAAAAGGTTGAAAAATCCAACAACAAATATAATAGTGAATTCAGCATACTCAAACGTTGTTCTTTATATTTCAGAGGCCACTCCAAAAACAGTTATGAAACTTATGGGAATTCCTGGACTTACCTTGTATCACCTAAAGAGTCATCTTCAGGTAAACCATTTGACATTATCTATCTAATCATCAAGGGAATATATCTGCCACCAACCAGTAGCTGCTTTTATAAGTTGTTAAATAGAATCAAGGCCCTCTAAGATATAGCTCTCCAGCCAATCTCGGAGAAAATCAAAAGAATGCCAGCCCTTTTATTGTTAGAATTGATTGTGGCAATCTGGTGGTTCCACTGTTTCACTATTTTTCTTCATTTGCTAAATTTTTGTAGAAGAAAAACTCCATGCCTTGATGCTTCATTTCTGTTTACAGATAAAGAAGTACAGAAATCTTGTGCTTAGGAGTGTCAACAGTAATTAGTGGAAACCCAAGTAGTAAAAACTACACTGTATTATGCAGAGCTTGAGAATAATGCCACACGTCTGAATGCTATAGTCTTGAATTTGTTTAGACCCACACAATGAAATAGCACTAACTCCACTTTTTCTTGTCAGAAGTACAGACTCAGCAAGAACCTCCATGGACAAGCTAATAGTGGGAGCAACAAGAGTGGTATGAAGAACAATGCCATAAAGCTCCATATGTTTTCAACTATTGATGAGGAATTAAAGATAGTTGCTCTTTTCTAATGGAAGGGACAAATATGTAACTTGATGCAGGTACTGTTGCTGTGTTGGGAGATAGAATGCCTGAAGTAAATGCAACCCACATTAACAATCTAAGCATCGGATCACAAACAAATAAGTATGATGAATTCATTTGCTTTATGTTCATTAGTCATTTTTCTTGTATTGAAAAGCATTATTTTTCACTAAGACACAATTCTTAAATCCAGAAGCTTACATTTCAGTGAAGCACTACAGGTGCAAATTGAAGTGCAAAGACGACTACACGAACAGCTTGAGGTACAGTTTCACTATCAATCTGAGTAACTACATTTCAGCTTTTCTTATTTGTTTGTGAAGATAAGAATTTTGTCTATTTCCTTATTTCAAGTTGACTAACTTCGTATTTCAGATTCAGAACTAAAGTATTGTCTTTCAAATTGCTATGATTAATTTATCTCTTACAAACACAAAGGTTGTAGAGGTAGTAAAAGGTTTTAGCTACATTCTGGTAATTTGTTCTGAAATGAAACAGGTGCAGAGACATTTACAGCTCCGCATAGAAGCACAAGGAAAATACCTGCAGTCAGTGCTAGAGAAAGCCCAGGAAACACTTGGAAGGCAAAATTTAGGTACGGTGGGACTTGAAGCTGCCAAAGTTCAACTCTCTGAACTGGTCTCCAAAGTGTCCTCTAAATGCCTGAATTCTGCATTTTCGGAGCTGAAAGATCTGCAGGGTCTGTGCCCACCGCTAACACAACCGACCCATCCCAATGATTGTTCAATGGACAGCTGCCTGACCTCCATAGAAGGGTCACAAAAGGAGCAAGAAATACACAACACTGGAATGGGGTTGAGGCCCTATAATGGTAATGCTCTCTCAGAGCCAAAAGTGATTGCAGGAGATCATGCGCTACAACAAACTGAACTCAAGTGGGGTGAAGACCTAAGAGATAACAAAATGCTCCTCGGCTCAATGAGAAATGATACAGAAAGGAGAACCTTTTCAGCAGAAAGAAGCTGCAGTAATCTATCCATCGGTGTCGGACTCCAAGGAGAAAGGGGGAATGTGAGCAGTAGCTTTGCTGAGGCAAGATTTAAGGGAAGGAGTGAGGATGACAGCTTCCAAGATAAGACTAACAGAAGGATAGATGCAATTAAACTAGAGAACGAGAAATTGTCCCCGGGGTATAGGTTATCTTACTATGCTACTAAGCTGGATCTGAATTCCCACGGTGAAATTGATGCTGCTTCAGGTTGCAGGCAGCTCGACTTGAATGGTTTCAGCTGGAACTGAGAAGGTTCACATAGGGTAAAAGTCGATCAGGGGATGATCCACCAAGGCAGGATAAAAGTCAACAAGAAAACATTTTGCTTTCTCCTTCGGGCCAATAGGCTAGGAAACAATCACTTAAATCTCAGTTGAATAAGTTGCACCAGCAGATGGAGCTCGCACTATAATGTAAATCAATCCAACAAGTGTAGCCTTTCTATCTTATATATCATTTAAGAGTTAATGAATTACAGGTCCAGAAATGGAAACATTTAACTAAGCTGTCAAATGCTTATTTACTAGTAAAGAACGAGATAATAAAATCTACTCCTTGATCATCATAAAATTGCTCTCTCTTTTTTTTCCCTTCATATTACGTAGATCAAGAACGATGACCCAATGCCATGGTTCCTAATTCAGTATCAACACTGAGAATTTCAGAGCAAGCAACATGGCATTTCTATGTGATTTTCTATTTCATATTGTGTTTAATGGACTCATAGAGTAACTGGTATTTATCACGGGAGTACTATAAAATTTATCATCCTCATATATTTTGGATTGATGATATATTTGTTACTTAAATTCCTGTGATTTCTATAGATTTATCCCTCTATTTTTTCTAGTCTTAATCTCTTGAACCTTGGAGAATCTGAACGCGAGCTTGCTTCATGGTAGCTGGCTGATATGTCAAACATGGCTGGCTGTATGGTGAAGGTCAAGAGTGATTGCAATTAGGTAACCAAATATTAAATACGGTGAAAGGAGTGATCGTTATAATTAACTAAAATGGGAAGAATTGTCTCCCATATCAACTATAAATAGAGGGTACTAATAAGAGTTGATAGATACACGAAAATAGAGAGAAACAAAGAGAGAGCTAAACAGAGTTGAGTTGAGTAGAAAAGAATTTTCTGCTCCTCCTCCTCCTTGTTTTGTTATTTGTATTATTTCTAAACTTGATTAATACAAACCAGTAGCTCCATGGAGTAGGCAAGTTGCCGAACCACGTAAATTGTGTGTTTGTTTCTAGAATTTCCTAACAACTGGTATCAGAGCTTGTTCTTAAAAAAGAAGGGTGTTTGATCCAAACTCAGAAATCAAAGTTTTCAAAATGTGTTTTTGAAAATACCATTGTGTAGGGGAGGAAGATAGGAATCCATTGGTGAAACTCTGGTGAAGAACCGACATGTTGCATGCCCGAAGGCGCCATCTCGTGTCAACGAGACGTTTGCCCACGCGCACAGACGCGCTACGTACGTGCCACGCTCCTTCACTTGTTCACCCTTTTCTAACCCGAGCTGGTCGCGCACATCATCATACACGTCATTGAATCCACATAGTCGTCTGTCATATCACATGTATAGTCAGCAGTACACGCTAGTATTTGCCACGTTTGATTTTGGGGCCGCTTTGCTTACGTGTCTGCCACGTTATCTAAGCCACATCAACATTGAGGTTTTGATTCAGTACAACAGAGTCATTGTTTTACATGAAACGTGGCTTGATCTGCACCGTTCATTGGTCCAAAAGTTTGATTGATCAGATCTGAGCCATTCAAAGTCCAATTTGGGTGATTTCAAAGTCGTTTCCAATATTTTTAACCATTCTGGACACAACTATGAAGTCGAATTTAACAAATTCAAATTCAAAGATTAGTGGAAATGGCAAATGAAATAAAGGCTACTGGAATTGAAAATTTTGATGGGACAAATTTTGGATATTGAAAAATACAAATTGAAGAATATATATAAGAGAAGAAACTTTATCCTCCTCTATTGGGGAGAAAACAAGAGAATATAAAAGAAGAAGAATGGCTAATTCTTGATAAATAGGTTTTGGGCATTATCTAGTTATCCTTATCAAGAAAAGTTGCATATAACATTATAAAAGAAAAATCCACTACAAGATTAATAGAAGCCCTGTCTGGGATGTATAAGAAACCATCAGCAAATAATAAAGTACACTTGATGAAGAAGTTATTCAACTTAAAGATGACAGAAAGCACCTCTGTCACATAACATCTCAACAACTTTAATAGCATCACAAATCAATTCTTATATGTTGAGATTGAGTTTGATGATGAGATTTATGCACTGATTTTGCTAGCTTCACTTCCAAGCAACTGGGAAGGTATGAGAACAACCGTGAGTAACTCAGCCAAAAAATCTAAACTAAAATATAAAGACATCCGAGATTTTATTTTGGCTGAAGAGTACGTAGGAAAGACTCAGGTGAAAGTTCAAGTTCAGTTCTTAACATTAACACTCGAGGGAGAAGACAAGATAGAGGCTTATCCAAAAACATATCAAAATCCAGATACAGGAGTAAAAGCAAGTCTGGACCTAGAAAGCAGGTTGAATGTTGGAATTGTGGCAAACTCGGTCATTACATGAGGAGCTGCACAAAACCAAAAAAACCTGAGGTTGACTCTACAAATGCTACCATTGATGAGGTACAAGATGTTTTGATTCTTGTTGTTCAAATCCAGTTGATGATTGGATTCTTGATTATGGTGCTTCATTTCATTGTACACCACACCATGAATGATGCAAAACTATGTTGCTGGAGATCACGGTGTAGTCTATCTAGGCGATGGACAACCAATAGATATTGTGGGTATAGGAGATGTGCAAATCAAGACGATGAATGGATTTATATGGAACTTACAAAATGTAAGACATGTTCCTGGATTAAAGAAGAAACTGATCTTTATTGGACAACTTGACAATAGTGGTCATTCAATCCTTTTTTCTAGAGGTATGTGGAAAGTATCGAAGGGAGCAATGGTTTTGGCTCATGAAAAGAAAATCAACACCTTGTATATGACCACAAGATTTGCAGACATTATTGCCTCTGCTGAAGCAAAAAATCAGGCATAGTTATGGCACTGTAGACTCGGCCATATAAGTCAAAAGGGGATGAAGATACTTCAATCGAAGGGAAATCTGCTAGAGTTAAAAAAAAATATTGATCTAGACATTTGTGAAAGTAGTATTCTTGGAAAACAGAAAAAAACTCAGTTTTTTAAAGGTTGGCAAGACCTTAAGACGAAGAAAGCTAGAGTTGGTACACACGGATTTATAGGGACCTTCTTTAGTGGCATCTCTTGGAGGTTTTTGGTATTATATTACTTTCATTAATGACTTCAGTAGGAAGGTATGACTACTTTCTAAAAAATAAATCTGATGTGTTTGAAACATTTAAGAAATGGAAGGCCATCGTTGAGACTGAAGCAAGTTTGAAGTTGAAATGCTTGAGATCTAATCATGGAGGAGAATACATTGATGGAGGTTTCAAAGAGTATTGCGCTGTCAATGGTATCAGAATGGAAAAGATTATTCCAAGCACACCACAACAAAATGGCATTGCTAAATGAATGAATAGGACCATCGATGAACGAGCTAGAAGCATAAGGTTGCATTCAGGGTTATCTTAAACATTTTGGGCTGATGCAGTTCATATTTCAGTTTACTTAATCAATCATGGACCATCAGTTCCTTTGGAATTCAGATTGCCTGAGAAAGTATAAAAAGGAAAAAAGGTACAATTCTCTCATCTAAAGGTTTTTGGGTGTGTTTTCTATGTTCACATAGATTCTGATGCTCACAACAAGGTAGATGCCAAATCTAAAAAATGTTTCATTGGTTATAGAGATGAAGAATTTGGGTTTCAGTTTTGGGATAATCAGAATAGAAAGATAATCAAAAGTAGAAACATGATCTTTAATGAGAAATGTTTTTACAAAGACAGATCAAGTGTAGAAACAGACATAGCTGATTCAAATATAAACCCATAAAAATCTGAATTCATAAGATTAGAAGGGCTTCTTGATGTTACCGCGCAGAACAAAAAACCTTTACAAGAAGATTCAAGCACATCTGTACCCACTACTACTACACAAGAAGATACAGGTCTTCAAGGACTGTAAAACCCCCCATAACAATTCACACTTTTTCTAAATTATATTTTGTTGACAGATGGTGGTGAACCACAAACTTATAAAGAATCAATACAAGATGAAAACTCAAGCAAGTAAGAGTTAGTCATGAAGGATGAGATGGATTCTTTGTTGAAGAATAATACTTGGGAGCTAACCACACTACCTGAAAGAAATAAGGATTTGAAAAACAAGTGGGTTTACAGGGTAAAGATTGAGCATGATGGAAGCAAACGGTTCAAAGTAAGACTTGTTATAAAAAGGTTTCAATAAAAGAAAGGGATTGACTACTCTGAGATATTTTCTCTAGTTGTGAAACTCATAACAATCATAGTTGTTCTGGGGATAGTAGCTGTAGAAAATTTATATCTTGAACAACTAGATGTAAAAATAGCATTTCTTTATGGTGACTTGGAGGAAGATATTTATATGCAACAACCAGAGGGGTTTGCAATACAAGGAAATGAGAACCAAGTCTGCAAGCTAAAGAAAAGCCTATACGGTTTGAAGCAAGCTCCAGAATAGTGGTATAAGAAGTTTGAAAACTTAATATGCAGTTTGGGGTACACAAGATACCAAGCTGATCACTGTTGTTATGTCAAATATTTTGACAACTCTTACATCATTCTACTGTTATATGTGAATGATATATTGATTGTAGGATCTAGCATTGAAGAGATTAACAAGTTAAAACAATAATTGTCAAAACAGTTTGAAATGAAGGATTTAAGAGCTGCTAAACAAATCCTTAGCATGAGAACAATCAAAGATAAAGATAAAGGCATACTAAAGCTTTCACAAACCGAGTATGTCAAAAACAATTCTTAGTAGGTTTGGTATGGATAATGCTAAACCTGTAAGAACACGTCCAGGGAATCATTTTAAGCTCAGCAAAGACTAATCACCAAAAACTAAGCAAGAATATGGATATATGGATAAAATTCCCTACGCCTCAGCTATTGGCTCTCTGATGTATGTTGTGGTATGTACCAGACCAGATATTACCCATACAATGAGAGTTGTAAGCCGATATATGAGGAATCCTAGAAAGCAGCATTGAGAGGTGGTAAAATGGATTATGAGGTACTTAAAAGGTTCCTCGAAGACTTTTCTTAGTTTCACAGTTGGTGGTTTAAAACTTGAAGGTTTTGGTAAACGCTAATCTAGCAGGAGATATTGATAGCAGAAAAAACACTACAATATATGTATATACTCTAGGAGGTACTTTTGTTTCCTAGAGTTCTACCTTGCAAAAGATTATTGCTCTTTCAACAACAGAAGCTAAATATGTTGTAATTTCAGAATCTACAAAAGAGATAGTATGGCTATAGAGTTTCCTGAAAGAATTAGGCAAGATAAATGAAAATAGTACTCTTTATAGAGATAGTCAGAGTGCAATCTTCCTTACCAAGAATCCAGTATTTCATTCCAAGACTAAGCATATTCAGATCAAATATCACTTCATTCGACAATTGCTTGATGACAAGCCATTAATGCTAGAGAAGGTCTGTGGAAGCAAGAATCTGGCTAACATGTTAATCAAATGAGTTACTCTTGATAAACTGAAGTTGTGTAAAGCTTTAATTGGTCTCCAAGAATAAAATGTGGATATAACGCCATTTGTGTCCAAGTGGGAGATTGTTATCTATGGACACAAAATGGTTGTTGGTTGCCATGTCAAACATGACTGCATAGTTAAGGTCAAGAGTGATTATAATTAGGTAACCAAATATTAAATATGATGGCAGGAGTGGCTACTATAATTGGCTAAAATAGGGAGGATTGTCTCCAATATCAGCTATAAATAGAGGGTACTAATGAGAGTTGATGGATACATAAAAACAAAGAGAAACATAGAGAGAGAGCTAGAAAGAGTTAAGTTGAGAAGAGAAGAATTTTCTCCCCCTCGTTTTATTGTTTGTATTGTTTCTAAACTTGATTGATACAAACCAGTAGCTCAATGGAGTAGGCAAGTTTCTTAACCACGTAAATTGTGTGTGTTTGATTTCTAGAATTTCTGAACAACCCCTCCCCGGACGATATGTAATTAATTAACCTCTTTCGATCTCAAAATTTGTTCCTTTTTTTGGTTTGAGAAGAGATTGAAAATGACCATGTAGTAATATTTATTATAGCATGTCATAGAGTTCGACTACGAAGATTTTCCTGTGATGCATGCAGTCATTGAGTGTTAGATTTGAGCTCTAGACCAAGCAATCTTGTGCTTAAGGTGTTTCGTCTAAAGCCTATACATTGGCCTAATTCTACCATCAGACACTGGCCTGTCAATTTTCTTTTCAAGTTTTTAGGATTGTCAGATGAAAATAGCCAACCAAACAGCTTCCCTCAAAGCCAAAGACTCAACTACCGTAGCATCCAAAGCTTGTATATGTCACAACATCGAGTCCTATTTTTACCATATGAGATACTAGATTAAATACACCATTAAAATTAAGTTTAAGCATATCACATAGGGGAGGTTGCGCGCAGGACTCATGGCTGGAACTTCTAAAGAGTGAGGCTGTTGTCACTGATGTAACAAAAGGGTACAATGCTTAAATTCACGTGACTAAACCAAGGCTTTGTCAATAATCTGGGATGGCTCCCTATCAACGGGGTTAAAAAAACAAATATTTCATTGCCTATTGAAACATCCAGCAAAGAAAGCATGTTAAAACTACAGGATTCTCAACTAAGGGTGAACAACCTTCAAGTATGTTTTTCTAAAAGTTTTTACATTATATTATTTATGAAATAAATCTTTTTTGTTAATTTTTTTGTGATGCATACACGAACTACATGCCTATATGGAATCTCAATCATCATTCATTTCCTAAACGATCATAGTTTTTTCTTCAAACTAACATATAATCTAGATTGGCTCTCAAATACATAATACTCATTTAAACTTGCTAGTATCATTCATAAATTTTTAGACTTTTCAACAAACTTGTGAAATAATTTTCTAACAAATGGCTATTTATTTCCCAACTAATAGATTGAACATATATGATATGGAATATAGACATTAGCTTCAGTCAAATCTTCTAAACATAATAATTTGCAAACTCATATACTTCTCAACCCAACTATTAAATGACTTAGTCAAATTGTTAGTTGTATTCTTAACCTTAACTAATTCATTAAACAATTGTCTTGATCATATCTTAGGTTTAATATTTTTCAACCAATTAAGAGCTGCTACATCCACATCTCAGATATCTTTCAAATAGTTGTTTGTATAAGTTTTTGAGACAACTCGAAACCCAATCTTCATTTCCAATCCACGGAATCCCTTATTCTTTATATTGGTATAAATATGCATTGAATAATGCATGTGTGCCGCCTTACTAAATATCTCTAAAACAGCTTCGGGGATACTATAGAAATCAATAAACAAATATTTGGTAGTTAAATTATGTGAAATAAAATGAAAAAAAAAACAATTCATTATTAGCAAGTGTTTAACAAAAACAGTAAGTTATACCTTTTGCCTAGATATGATACAAAAAGGCCTATTATGAACAATATTCTTGATTGACCCATAAAAAGCATATAAAAACTAGCACCACATATCATTGTTTGCTTTAATAATAACATACACAACCAGAAAAAGTTCATTATTAGCATCCAACCCCATAATTAGCCTTAACTAATTTGTTAAACAAATGTCTTGATCATGTTTTAGGTTTGATGTTTTTCAACCAATTAAGAGCTTCTGCATCCACATCTTCGATATCTTTCAAATAGTTGTTTGTATAAGCTTTTGAGACATTTCAAAACCCAATCTTCATTTCCAATTTACGGAATCCCTTATTCTTCATGTTGGTATAAATCTGCATTGAATAATGCATGTGTGCCGCCTTACTAAATATCTCTAAAACAGCTTCGAGTATATTATAGAAAAAAAATAAACAAATATTTGATAGTTAAAATACATAAAAATAAAATAAAAAAACAATCCATTATTAGCAAGTGTTTAACAAAACTGTAAGTTATACATTTTGTCTAAATATGATACAAAAAGGCCTATAATGAACAACATTCTTGATTGACCCATAAAGAGCATACAAGAACTAATACCACGTATCATTGTTTTTAGCTTTAACAATAACATATAGAACCAAAAAAAAGTTTATTATAAGCATCTAACCCCATAATTGATAATAATACACCTCTATATGGACCTTTAATAAAACACCTATCAATCTCAATAAATAGTCTACATCTATTTATAAACTCATCATTCATAGCTTTCAAATATATATAAACTTTTTGAAACTTGCATAGTGAATGAACATCTAAATTGAAATTAGAGTCATACCCTAAAAAAACATTAGAACCTGGATTATGTTATTTTAATAATTGTGTTTATCTTGGGAGTCTTTTCTAAGACTTTTTATGATTTTCTTCAACCAACTAATTGGCCTTCATCCTCGCTCTCCATAATCTTATAAGGTGTAGTTTAATCATATATTTCTCATCTAAAATGGTTTTAAGTACTTCATTTGAAATATGTTCGCTAGCAATAATAATTGGTAGCAATTTATTAGCTAACCAAGTTAAATTCATTGTTTTTATATATGCAGGCCTAATACAACTTTGCTTATCTCTACAGGTCTTTACCAAAAATGTCTTGCTATCAAGAATAAGAGAAACATATATACGTCATGAACAACCAGCACTTAAATATATTGCCACAACTTTCTCTTTTAATTAATGTACCTTTTCATACGATAATCATGTTTGGTGTTATGTTATCTTAGAACTTCCTTGAAATGCATGATATTTGTGAATATTTGACACTTTTCAAATTTGATTGAACCATCAACTGTAAACTTAAACCTCTTATATTTTAAACCAATAATTGGATCAACAATTCTCTTTTTTTGTTTTTTTATCTCATTATCACTCATATTATCATTATTATCAGACTTCTTACCACTTTTATCATCAATATCATCATCACTATTATTAATATTCCACTCATCTTCAAACTCTTTCATCAAAGATTTACCAAAATGAACATCATATTGTAGAATATCAATTTATTTCTCTTTAAATTAATTACAAAATCCAAATCCTTCCTCATTAGTAGAAATGTAATCATTATTTTTCTCATCTTCATAATCATCCTTACCTTCATTTTCATCCTTATTTTCTTCATTTGTACCAAATACATTACTAGTATAAATATCTTCTTCTTTATTTGTTCTTGAAGTTCTAACATTTGTTGTAGCTCTATCACGCACATCATTATTAAACTATCAATTCCTAAATTATTAGCATCATCTTTATCTTTATCGAGATCAATATCAACATCATCAAAATCATCAAAATCATTATAACCATTGTTGATATTCCATTCATCTTTAAATTCTCTCACCAAATATTTACCATATTGAACATCACATTGTAAACTATCAATCCACTTATCCTTCCTCGATAATAGAAGTGCAATCATTATTTTCTTTATCTTTGTTGGAATATATAATATATTATAGATATGATGGAGTTAAAGTCTATAGCTGCTAATTAGTAGTTCAAGTTAGTTAAGTTAGTTATAGCAGTTAAAGATTAGTTATAACAGTAAAAGTCAGTTGCAACTGATCGAAAACCAAGTCTGTATATATATATTCGCATTATCTTGAAGAATCAATAAGCAGAACACATATTTCTTCTTTCAAGCTTTACTTTTCTCTTCTCTGTATATACCATTTTTGTGTGGTTTTCACATGGTATCAAAGCGATATTTTTGATAATCAGATATTTGTCTCCACTTTCTTTTCACCATCTTCTTGATCTTTCCAAAACTTCACAATGTCTAATCATCTTGAGGATAATGCTTCTACGACACAATGATTCATCCATTGTCTCTGTTCAGAATCTTTCTAATGACTCATCCAGCTGCTACTACTTGCATCCTTCGTGTGGCCTGTCTAAGATCTAACAATCTTGTTTTGTCATGGCTGATGAATTCAATCGCCAAAGATATTCGTAGTAGTCTTCTTTACTTCACGACAGCTTTTGATATTTGAGAAGAACTGAGAATTAGATACCTAGAAGTGATGGACCAAAAGGTTTTCTGTTTGGAGAAATCTTTAAGTTCTACTTCTCATAACTCAAAATCTGTCACCGAGTACTTTAGTGAATTCAAGGCTTTGTGGGATGAATACATTAGTTATCATCCAATCCCAAGCTGCAAATGTGGAAATCTTGATTCTTGCTCATGTAATATTTTGAAGCATCTGATGGATCGACAACAATCAGATTGTGTTATGAAATTTCTTGTAGGTCTTCATGATTCTTATTCTGCATTCAGAAGCCAACCGTTACTTTAATCTCCTTTTCCATCTATGGGCAGAGTTTTTTTCTTTACTTTTGCAAAAAGAGAGTCAGAGGTCCTTGACAAATGCAATTAGCGTTTCTGTTGATTCACAAGCAATGGTTGTTGAACAATCTATAATTAATCCTTCATATTACCAGTTCCAAAATAGCAGTATTGTTTGTAGTGGATAACCTTTGAATTTTTTTGCTAATATATAGTGTGACAACAAATCTTTTTCCTCTTGACCCCTTCCATCTATGAGGATATCCAATTAGCTGAAAGCATTTATCAACAAGGTGTCTTGAATAACCGTAATGAGAGCAGATTGCATCAAATTTTCCTTTCTGTTTAGTAAATTGATTGGCATATGTTGGAACTGGTCTTACTTTTTTATTCAATTGTTTTGCCCAGAATCCAATCCAAGGTTCATTTTCCAAATGGTCAAACGGTTCCAATTGTTTTTACTAAAACTGTTAAATTTTTTCCTGATATCATTTTACACAATGTATGTTCCATCCTTCAATGTCAATCTTGTTTCTGTCTCAAGATTAACTGCTGATAATACTATTGGATTGTTTTTTCTTCAAACAAAATGTATCATGCAAGACCTAAGCAAATAGAGGATGATTGGGCTTGCTGAAATTGAATCTGGCCTATTCCATCTTCGCAGACCTCTTGATCAATCTAACAACAAATGCTTGCCTCCTAGTTCATTAGTCAAATCATGTATCGTTACCTCTGATCTTCGACATTTTCATTTAGGCCATATTCCAACATCAAAAATTAATCTCCTAAGTAATTTCGATTCTTAAGTAACGGCTACTACAAATTTTATTTGTGAGATTTACCCTTTAGCTAAGCAGAAAAAGCTACCTTTTCTTCTGTCAAAAAATAAATCTAGTCGAGCTTTTCAATTGGTTCACATTGATATTTGGGGACCTTTTTCTATTTCTTTTTACTCTGGTTATAGATTCTTCCTTACCATTGTTGATGATTACATTAGATTCACTTGGTTATTCTTAATGAAATCCAAATCTGAAACTAGAGCTATTCTTACCAACTTTCTAGCTTATGTTCTACTCATTTCAACACTAACATTCAGACTCTTAGATCAGACAATGGACAAGAGTTTAATATGCATGTCTTTTACCAAGAGCATGGCATCATTCATCAATTATCTTATGTTGAAACACTTGAACAAAATGGAAGGGTCAAAAGAAAACATCAACACCTATTGAATGTAGCCAGATCTCTCATGTTTTAGTCCAAACTTCCATTAACTTACTGGACAGATTGCATTCTCACAGCCACTCATCTGATAAATCGCACTCCTTTATCCATTCTCAATAATCAAACACCATATCATGTTTTGTTTTAAAAACCACCAACCTATGATTATTTTAAGGTATTTGGTTGTTTATGCTTTGTTAGCACAATCACAAGCAACCAAGGTAAATTTCAGCCACAAGCCACAAAATGCATTTTTCTTAGTTATCCTCCACACATTAAAGGGTATAAAGTCCTTGACTTATCAACTCTTAAAACCTTTATCTCTCAAAATGTAGTTTTTCATGAATCTACATTCTCATCTATTCCAGACACAGTTCATACACCTCTTGTGTTTCCAGACTTTCCTCAAACCTATGATTCCATCTCTTGTACCCCAGTTAAATCAGCTCTTCTAAACTCTATTCCTCTTGAAAATCTACCTTTAGTGAATTCTGTTCCTGCACCTTCTTCTTATGATAATAATGATGTTCCTAATCTTAGAAGGTCTGAAAGAACTAAGCATTCACCTAATTACTTAAAGCAATATTATTGTGGTAATACGACTCAGATTCCTTCAACAAATCTGGCATTTTTTGGTTGCTCTTTCTCCCTACTCTATATTCTCATTCTTATCCGATTCCATATTGTCTTTTAAACATAAAGCTTTCACTTTTATTGTTTTATCTGTTTTTGAACCAACATCTTACAAACAAGCCAGATCTATTTCTCATTGGCAAAATGCCATGAAAAATGAAATTAAAGCTCTTGAGAAAAACCTAACTTGGGATCTGGTAATTTTACCTTAAAACAAATCTACTATTGGTTGTAAGTGGGTATACAGAGTGAAATTTCTAGCTAATGGCAAGGTTGAAAGGTACAAAGTTAGATTGGTAGCTAAGGGCTACACTCAACAACAAGGAATTGATTTTTTTATACCTATTCTCTTGTTGCAAAGATAATAACAGTTAGAGTCCTTCTTACTATTATTACTATTAAACAATGACATTTACATCAACTTGATGTTGATAATGCCTTCTTGCAAAGAGACTTAAATGAGGAGGTATATATGCAATTGCCACTAGGTTTTTCCAATCCAAATGATTCTCAGGTTTGTAAACTCAAAATGAGCTTATATGGACTGAAACAAGCCTCCAGACAATGGTTCTCTAAGTTGTCTTCCTCTCTACTACACTTCGGTTTCATATAGGTAAAGTCATATCCCAGTCTCTTCATCAGACAAAATTCAAACAGTCTTATAGCAGTGTTAATATATGTTGATGATGTGATCATAGCTTCCAATGATCTTGCAGAAATAGCTACTGTGAAACAATTCCTTCGTGTCATTTCCTATAAAATATTGGGAGAGTTGAAATACTTTCTAGGTATTGAAGTAGCTACATCTACTAAAGGCATTGTTCTTTGCCAAAAGAAGTATGCTTTAGATGTGTTGGCAGACAGTGGTTTTTCTGGTGCTAAACCAGTCAGTTTTCCTATGGAATCCACTTTGAAACTCACTGCTCATGATAATAGTCCTTCATTATCTAATCCACCATCCTATCGAAGACTCATTGTCAGACTTTTGTATCTCACAATCACATGACCAGACTTATCATATGTAGTCCAAGCTCTCAGCCAATTTATGTCCAATCCTCGTATAATGCACTTGCAAGCTGCAGAGAAAGTTCTTCGATATCTTAAAGCAACCTCAAGTCAAGGATTATTTCTCAAAGTTGATTCTGATTTGTATTTAAAGGCATATTCTGATAGTGATTTGGCTGGTTGCATTGACACTAGAAGGAGTGTCACTAGTTTTTCAGTTTTTCTTGGGGATTCTCTCATACCCTGGAAATCAAAGCAACCTACTATTAGTAGGTCCTCAGCAGAAGCTGAAGATAGAGCTTTGGCAACTACTACGTGTGAGCTCCAATGGCTAATTTATTTGCTGGCTAATTTCCATGTACCACACTCCCAGGCAGCATTATTGTACATTGACAGCTAACCTGCTTTAGAAATTGCCTCAAATACAGTACACCATGAAAGAACTAAACATATACAACTCGATTGTCATCTCGTTAGGGAGAAATTGCAGGAGGGTTTGATTAAAATCATTCATATTCCTTCTAGATTTCAATTTGTTGATGTTCTTACCAAACCTCTCGGCTGTCTCCATTTTCATCATCTTCTTAGAAAGATGGGAATGATGAATATTCATTCTCATCTTGAGAGCAGATGTTGGAATTTACAACATATTATAGATACGATGGAGTTAAAGTCTGTAGCTGCTAATAAGTAGTTCAAGTTAGTTAAGTTAGTTATAGCAGTTAAAGATTAGTTATAACAGTAAAGGTCAGTTGCAACTGATCGAAAGCCAAGTCTATATATGTGTGTGTGTATATATATATATATATATATATATATATATATATATAT
>Ga0325404_1002855_pt1 | contig 18458 bp, 9 predicted proteins | sample PopdelMetagenome_18_FD_205664 | JGI IMG/M metagenome (GOLD analysis project Ga0325404, IMG submission 205664) | Populus deltoides microbial communities from Bellville, Georgia, United States - Xylem-Control-R1 | ecosystem: Host-associated > Plants > Phyllosphere > Stem > Wood/Secondary xylem... | reverse complement strand
AAGTTAGTGTTTATGAATAACTATAAATTTAAAAGTCATGTTTTTTTATTATAATATGTATAAATTGTGTTATTTGATATTTTACTAATTAAAATAAAATTTTTAAAAAATATTTTAGCTAGTAAAAAAAAAGAGGTAGTTGACGGGCTGTCTACTCTGGACCCCATATTTGCCTAAAAGTGACGCTCATTTTCCTTTTTCATTTTTTTCCCTCTACTTTGTCACGGATTTTGGTTCTAGCTTTTTTTCCCTCTGACATTAAAAAAACACGAACAGAAAGAAAACTTTTTTTTTTTTTCAATTAAGACAAGTCATTGACTGAAGAAGCATACATCCAAATAGAAGAGCCTAGATTATAAAAAGTACTTGCAGATGTCCCATATGGTGGTGATCAGTGATCCCCCACAGATATAATTTGAGATTTTTCAGATTTAGTGCGTAGTGAAAATAAGAAAGCATGAAATTAATGACATATGTGATGGTAATACTGACATGAGACAAAACAAAGAGTTTTCCTCTACTCTAACATAGTAAATATTTTAAAAAAAAAACTAACACATTACATAAAATACTTAGAAATATAAAACAATTTAAAAAGTCACAAATATAATATTTATGACCTGCGAGTTGCAAGTATCACTAGTGACTCTTTTAAATTGTAAAATAATCAGTACAATTTAAAATAAAAGGAAAGAATAGGGGAGAGATAAATAAGAAAGAAAGAAAAAGACCTGGAGATACACTAAACTCGAATAATGATATTATTGATATCATCAAAAAGATCTCAAAGATACAAATCAAACAACACCAATAAATGTCACCAACAACAAATAGCTAGCTGTTAAAAGATGGTTGAGCCTATTTGTTTTTGGACGGCTTGTATAGCTCACTCCGGTCATTGTTGATCATCTTCATTAATATTAGCTAATCTTCATCAAGTGTATTATATGTTTAAGAGGAAGGTAGTTTATGCTTTTAAATGTGTTTTAAAAATATATTTTATTTTAAAAAAACATCAAATAAATTTTTTTTTAGTGTTTTTTTATGCCTTTGATATCATAATTTTAAAATTAAAAAAAAATATTATAATATATTTAAAAAATACTTTTGCACCACAGTAATAAATTAGATGTTTAATAACACACCTTCCAAATTTTTCCTTGGAAGAATCAAAGGTTTACATGTCACTGTATGCAGTAACATAGAACCGAAGAAAAGAAAAGCATGTACGGCTTCATTTGCTTCTTCAATTCACATTTTAAATAGCAAGTCTATAGTTTACCTAAATTTATTTAAAACTGTCGAGCTGTGCTTTCTAGGGTTTCGCTTAATATTCCAATTCCCAGCCAAATAAAAAAAAAAAGGCATAAGCTTCTTGGTGCTCAAATTCAAAATAAAACCAAGGAGATACAAACCTATCTAAAAGGAAAAATCCATACAAAAAAAGTTATATAAATCTCAATACAAATTGGTATGGTGTTTTCCGTTCTTTAATGAAAACCTACTAGATTTTGGGTTACATAATTATGACATAACTGGTAATTGACATGTCTATCATAATTTAATTTTTGAATTTTCAAGAAAATATATATTAAAAAAAGGTGAAAGAAAAATAAATTTAAAAATTAGATTGAGACAACATGAATTAAAAGTTTGAGAACTAATAAGAATGAAATTATAAATTTAAAAGTTAATTTGGTAAAAACTTAGAAGAATTGAGACTTAATTAAACTTTGATTTAATTAATTAATGTAATCATGGGTTTAATTGAAGAAATATTAAATTTCAGGGTCAATTTAGATTTAAATTGCAAAAAATTAAAGTTCAAATACTGAAGTGAATAGGTAGTGATATTATAGGAGCAAATTTGTTTTTTTTTTTTAAAGATTTTCATAAGTAAAAGCCTAACACTCCGTTTAACCAACTGTTCATCCCCTTCCTCTCCTAAAACAAAGGAAACCACCTGCAAAAAAAAAAATGGTCTGCCAAGACCTATCATCTCATTCCAGGCCGAATGTAGACCAAATGGTCTACAACATGCCTCTGGTGTCCAGTTTAAAACCCATCATCATTTCATGGCAGGACTGTTGGTGTCTCTCACCCTTCGAACATGGATAAACACGCTTATCTTCATCCTCGGGGTCGTTATCCTATGAAAGAAAAGATGGTTGTCAATAAACAACCAGGAATCTAGCCTTATAAAGGCCAAACAAAGAGGACGAAAAAGAGAGAGGAGAGGACGGAAAGAACAAAAAGGACTACAGAGACAGGGAAAAAAAAGCCAGAGAGGGAAGAACAGAAAACAAAAAAAAGATAGTGATCGGGGGCCAATTACGAGGACCCCGCCAAAAGAAAAGGAACAAGTTTTTTTTGTAAAGAGACAATGGAAAAAAACCACACAGAGAGAATTAAGGAAGAAAAAAGACAGAATAAAAAAACAGAGAGGCAGAGGAAGATAGAACCAAAGACCAGAGGAGAGGGGAAGCCAAAAGCAGAAGAGCGAACTTTAGTCTTCTTCCAGAATCCCAGCAACGAACGTCCTACCACGTAAGCTCTTCTACCCCGTTTTGCAATTTTAATTAGTTGTTGACTATGCAAGCACGCGTGAATTAATTCACGTGTGCCAGCTGCCACAGCCTGGTCACTGGGTTTGGAATTCTACAAGGTTATTTGCACCAAAACCATTTGCAGTAATTGACAAACAATCGAACCTTAAGAACAAAAAAAATACCATCTTTATCAATAAATTTTTGTGAGGACTTTCATATAATGTTTTATATTTTGTACTTGTCTTAAATCTAATTTATTCATGAATTTTATATTATTCTATTGATTATATGTTTAGTAAATAGTCTGATATTGTAGTAGGACGAGCTGGAATTGGAGTAGATGGAATTGTTTTGCATGATTACCTGGTCTATATGGAACTCAAGGAAGGAACAATCTCATCTTTAATGGCAACTCCAAGGATCCTTCTACATTTTTGAATCAACCTATCGGTCTTTAGTTGATTACAAGAAGGAGAACTTGAATACTCCCACAGAATCCCCAGCCCATTCCATTGGTTAAACAGTTAGATGACAAACTTCTAACCAAGACACTTGCAAGAGTAACTCTCATAAAAAAAATTTTGACAAATACAAACAGAAACACCTATCAAATTTTTTCCGTTGATAAATTGCAGTGAATTTTATTGACGAGATTATCCATTGCTATATCCCTCAGTAAATACCGGAGAAAACATTATGTTAGTATATACCAATGGAATTGTTGTGGGAAAAGAAAGAATTAAAAAAAAAGCAAATAATATGATAACATGTAACTTTTATCAACAGTTTTATCGACGGTAAAGTTTGTCGGTAAATATATACACAGAAATAATCTCCTGGTATATATATACCAATGGAACTACAGACGATATTACAATAGGATTCAAAAAGACAAATCGTACGGTGATGTGACACTTTTTGCCAACAAAATGACCGATGGAATGCTTGATGAAATAATTATATCGGTAATATTTAATTTATGACGTGATGATCAAACCATATCTCCCTCTCTCCCATTTCTCCTTTTTTCTTATATTTTTTTTTTCCTGCAAACAACCACCTCTCCTTAATCTCGACACAATTCAAACTCCCACAACAAATCCAACTACAAAACTCGGTTTTTCACATCTTTGTTCTGATTCAAATTTTATTGAGAATTCTCCACCTTAAATAAGCAAATATACCCTTTTTTAACACAAATTTTAAATGTTAATTTTTGTTTTTTGCATATTTTTGTAGTATATATATATTTTTTGGGTGTTTACATGTTTTATAGTTTTTTCTCATACAATTTTGTTGTATGAATTTATGATTTGAACATGTTATGGTTTGTTTTAGATTTTATAAAATTGATGAAACTTATGTCAAATTTTTTACTTCGGTGTTTTGTTATGAAATAAATAATGGCTTATTTAACAAGTTCATTTTATATTTTGTCAATTTTATTATTGAGTTGTAATTTTCAGTAAATGTATAGAAATTTAAATTTATTTAGATATATAATTGATAATGAATTAAAAGAACAATTAAAATAGATTGAACAAGATTAAGCTAAATCAATATTTATGCAAATTTATTTAGTTAATGTGGTTAATTAATATATGTTGTCATCATTATTTAAATAGGTTTGATATAAGTAATGAATGATCGTTCATGGATATATCGAGATTTACTCTAAAGGTTGCAGAGGATGGATTATCATAATGAGATTCAAGGTTTTATTAATTATGCACTATCTAATCTGAGAAATATTAATGAAGGTGGTCTTAGATGTTAATGCAAGAGTTGTAAGAATAAAAAAATTATCGATCCAGTTATTGTAACGATGCATCTTCTACAAAAAAAAGTTCATGAAGAAATACTTGTGGTGGTATATTTACGAAGAACCATATGTTTCTCACGATATCATGGTAGAGAGGATGGTTAGGTCAACTTCTAGTGCTAGCAATGTGCATAGAGTTGTAGATGACAATAGTAATCCTTATAGGAATATGGTTATGGATGCAATAAGAATGAATCAAGGTCATACCAATCAATGTTCAATCTTAGATGAAGAACCTAATGTAGACGCAACCAGGCTTTTTCATCTTTTGAAAGATTATGATAAATCATTATGGGATGGATGCATAAATCACAGTAAATTATCAACCATTACAAAGGTGTTCACCATCAAGTCAGATCGTGGGTTGAGTGAGGCCGGTTATGAAAGAATTGTTGAATGGACGAGAAGCATTTTACTTGAAGGGAATAGGCTGAAAGATAATGTTTATATTGCTAAGTCTATGATGAAATCCCTCGATATAGGATACCAGAAAATTAGCATGTGTTCAAAGTTCTGCATGTTGTACTACCTTGAAAATACAGAGTCAACCAAGTGCAGAACATGTGGACATTCTTGTTACAAACCTAAAAATAGCAGGGGAAGGACTCTTATCGCAACAAAAAAACTTAGATACTTTTCAATCACACCTAAATTGCAAAGGTTATTCATGTCATCAAATATTGTTAAGCACATAACATGACACCAATCACATGATGCGTTTGATAGAGTGATGGTGCACATTTCTAATGGTGAAGTTTAGAAATACTTTAACAATGTACATCCTCAGTTTTCAGTAGAAGTAAGGAACGTGTATCTTAAGTTATGTATAAATAATTTTAATCTATTTGGGTTATTTATTGCTCCTTATTCTTAGTGGCTGTTGATACTCACGATTTACAACTTGCCACTAAAGATGTGTATAAGGTCGGAGTTCATATTTTTTTTCTACGAACATACCCAGTCTTTATAGTCTAAATCAAAATATAGATATTTGTCTTCGATCGTTGATTGATGAATTGAAACAATTATGGTCATTCAGGGCTTTGACTTATGATGTATCATGGAAACAAGATTTTATAATGGAGGCAATTTTGATATGGACTATCAATGATTTTCATGTTAAGGATTGGTTTCTGGTTGAAGCACACATAGAAAACTAGCATGTCCATACTGTATGGAAAATAACAAGACATTCACGTTAACAAATGGTGATAAAGCAAGACCTGAGCCAAAATCAAGCATCATCTTCTCTTATCAATCTCAGGTATGTTGTTTTTCTTCATTTTCTCCTTATTTTTCAAGTGTTTTTAACAATCCTTTTTAATTTATTTTGTTTTTATTTTTGCTTTTTTTTAATTCTCAGCTGACACTATGCACGCCATAAAGGTAAGACTTTTTCATTTCTTTTTTTTTGTGTTTTTTTTTGCATTATTTTTGTTCTTTTGTCATTAGTTTTGTGCAATTTTGTGTTGAATTTTAGTTGTTATTTAAATATTTTTTTCATTATTTTGAAGAATTTTAATTTTTTTTTCAATTTTGTTGTTCAATTTTAATTAAAAATGTAGGATTAATTATAATTATTATTTTGGATTTTTTTAAATTTAGACTAAATTTTTGTAAATTTAAGATTAAGTATATTACCACTTTGAAAATGAGAATTTTGTGTGAAATTAAATTATTCTAATTTGTGGCATATATGTTGTGTATTTGTAAGTTTAAAAATATTAGGTAGCCTCTCAATAGAGGAGGTGCTGCTAAATTATTTTTTAAATAGAATTCATTTATTTTTTCATTAATTTATGTAGATGCCACTGGAAAAATCTATTGTAAGTCATGAGGACAGGATCACTACTAGTTCTTCTACCAGCGATGCTGGCGACCACAAGTCATTAGGTGCAGACCAAGAATATGCACATGAGGCACAACCATCAACTCATAACACGAGGTCGTCGAGTGCGATGTTGCAACATCGAGGGGAATCCATTTAGTTTTAAGTACTTGGCCTAGTGAAAGGACAACCTTTCAATGTAAGAATTATTTTCCTATTTTTACAACGACATGTTTAATAATTTTTTAAAAAATAATTTTATTTATCGAACACAATTTCAGGTTATATATATTGAGGCTGCAAGAACAATAATATTAGGCTTTAAATTGTCAATAGAAGTTTTATTGTTTCAATGGAGTCAAGTTTCTAGACATCTTGAATGGAAACCACATATTGATGCATAGTTTTCAAGGTTTAAGATTTATATTAACTTAAATATTTTTTTTATTATGTTAATTTGGTTAGTTTATTGAAATTACTAAAATTTTCCTTTTATAAATTTTTACTGCAAGAGAAAATTTGAATGGGAGAGAGGTGATGATAATGTTGCAATGAGAGTTTGAGAGAATCATGTTGCAACTAGGCAATATCAAAATCAAGATAATTTTTTATTTTAAATATTAAAATTTTATTTTTTTATTTACTACCAGATAATTTATTGATAACATATAGGTTGCATGATTTTTGGTACAAGGTGTAGAAAAAAACAAAAAACAATATGCGAGAGAAAACGAGCTTCCGACTTGGAATGACATAATGGTTTGAAAGGATTTTAGACTGTCATATATCGTGAAGGCTGTATGAGTAGACTACATTCAACACGTGACATGCACATGTTTCATTCGATGGTTATAGTCTGGTATGGAGAACCGACATCGGCATGTTTACAGGTCTGTTACCATGAACACCAGCGGCCTTGTTCCGTTCATTTCGCATGCGAAGTAAATGGTGAGATTATTTTTTTTATTACTTTCATTTTTATTTTATTTTTATTTTTTAGAAATATATTTAACTGACAACATTTCTATCTTGCAGGCTACGGTTCTTAGATGTGAGCCAAGCCTAATGAAACTTTTTGTTGAAACACATGTGCGGAGTGATGACAGCCAAAAAGAGGTGCAACAGTTTGTGGATAGTCGAGCTTAAAACTTTGTGGTACGTTGGTTTTCAACCATTTTTTTATTAAGTTATAATTTTCTTCAATTTGATGAATTTATTTTTTCTTTCCATGATACATATAACAGTCATTTGAAGGAGAGGTACAAGGACAATCTTTCCACCTATCCAAATCTTAATCTAGGGGCTTGATAAAAATAAAGTGTACGGACTCTCTAACATTACAATCAAGAAACTTGCGAACAGCCCATAGTGTTTCGATCATTGTATGCTCGCAATCGGTTTCGAGTATTCAAACTCCTAAGTTCGAGGCATTGTTAAACTAATGAGTACAAAATCAGAAAACTCATCTCAATGAAAAATATGAATGATTCACTACGGATTATGAAGAACTTCGCCGAATGGTAATGGAGATGAGATCACACATGGGTGATCCATATGCTTCTTCTTAATGGCCCCACAATCCCTACGACGAACATCATCCTCCTACACCGCCTCTGTTTTAGATTTATTATATTTGAACGTGTAAATGTTTAAATTTGTAATAAATATTTAATTTTTATGTTATTTTAATTTCATTCTATATATTTTATTTGTATTTGATTTTAATTTTTTTAAATCAGTATATTTTTTTGTTAAATATATATTTTAATTTATTACTAACATGGTTATCGATAGAACACTTCCATTTGTATATTTTAGAGAGTTGGAAAATAATTAATGTCAATGTCACTACTACTATTAACTCTTAGATGGAATTACAGATGGTATTTTGTCGGTGATATGTTATATTTACCGATGGCTATACCGACAGATAAATAAAAACACTGATGAAATTGCATATGACATTCCCTCAGTTATATGGCAAATATCCCGAAGGAAATATCTACGAAATGAAGCGAGTAAATATTTTTTGGTATGTTTTTTTTGTTAATAAATCCATCGATAAATTTTTTATCGATAGATTCACCGACAGAACCGACAAGAGTTTCATCGATAGACTGTTTATATCTGTAAGCTTGTCGGTAAGATATACTGTGAATGTAGATACTGATTGAAATTTCTATCAGTAAAACCGTAAAATATGATGGTTTGGTGCTCTAAATGCTGAAGGCATAGGTCTGGGTGTTATTGTCAGAAACTCTCATAGGGTGGTAGTGCTTTCAGCATATGAATTTTGTCTCCCAAATAACTAGTACTGATATTGCAGAAGCTTTGGTGGCGAGATACGGAGTCCAATTAGCTTAAGAAATGGAAGCATTGACGTGTCTGCGATCAAGGGAGACAATGCCATTTTTAACTTGTCGGGCACTCTGACTCCAGACACTAAATCCATTCCTCGTCACTTTATTTCTTTCAATTTGTCGTATTAGAAAGCTACCTTTATCGATCTTTATGTCAAGATGGCTGCTCATTCTCTTAGAAAGCTAGCTTTATCTTTGTGTTCTGAACAGGTTTTGATTAGGGATTATCCACTTGCTAGTTCTACCATTGTAGCCTGCGACTCAGAATTTGTTCATCAATAAAACCATCTGGAATTCTTAAAAAAGAAAGAAGGAACAACGTCTCTTTAGATCCTTAAGGTGTTACGCCACATTATAAATGGTATAAGAATGAAATTTTTCGCTATACATGTAGTAAATAGGATGGACCTTGTAACTTCGAATGGATGACACCCGTAGTCACCACTGAGTTTGACTTACTTGCTAAAGGGATAAAGACTGAGTTTGACTTACGTGCTAAAGGGATAAAGAAACGTTCTTCTAGATGCAGTTATATTATATGTTATTAAATGTTATGAGAATTATAAATAAAATAATTAGATATAATTAGTAATTAGAAATTATCCACCGGAAAAAAATGTTTGAAGGAAGGGTAGAAAATCTTCCGTGGATCAAGTACAGAACATCAAGCTTATATATATATATATATATATATATATATATATATATATATATATATATATATATATATATAATTTCAACTATTTTTGTACATTTGATAATTGCTTTCCTGACCTCCAATTCCGGCACCTGCTACATCCCTGGCCAGGGAAAATCACATTTGAGAAAATTGGAATTTTAGTATTTAATCCTTTATTTTTATTTTATTCGAGTACGTACCTTTTATTTAACTTATTTAGTGATCAGAATTTTATTTTATTTTTTCTATTTAAGACTTGAGGCTATTATATTATAATATAGTCGATATCAACTAACAAGTGACCATTTTGTAACGATAGATGATAAAAAGTGAGTCTTGCTCCAAATTAGAGAAAATTACAATTTTAGTGCCCAACCTTTTAAGTGCTTAACATTTCTATTTTATCATTTATTTTCCAGCGGTCCTTGGACTTCTCTACTTTGAAGGATGGCAAAATCATGGTTTCGGCTGCATAGGAGCATGTCATAGGAGATGTCAACCATTAATAATGCAATTCGTGACTTTCTTTCTGGCAAAAACAATTTGGTTGGCAGAATGCGTAGAGTTTCTCTTGGAATTTTGATCTACTTGAGAGAAACAAGAGAGTATCTTATAATTCTTGTACTTCGGTATCTCTTGTTTTTCATAGATTCTAAATTTCTATATGGTTGTGTATTTTCATGAATAGATTTTCTTTCAAGATGATTGTTTTTGTTTGTTGGAGTTGTCAGTGTTTCTTTTGCTTTTTGTGATGGCTTTTCTCGAATGAGGTTGCGGTGTTAGTTAGATGTTGTCCTTTTTTTAGTTTAATATGGATGTCCGGGCCAGCTTGCGCGTACCTCGACTAATCCCACAGGTCCTGAAGTTAACGACCATATAAGCCTCCAGTTGTCATCATATGAGCAACCACAGGGCTCGAACCTGAGACCATAGAGGGAGCAAATTTATTGATCTCAAGTTCTTACCACTGAGCCACCATCTAGATAGTTAGATGTTGTCTTTTTTTTTTATTGTAGCTGTTTGGGATGTTTTTCTATTGGCTTGCAAGATGGTTGTATTGTTTTGATTTGCTTCTTCTAACCACTGACAGCTAGCTCTTTCAGCTTATTTGTTATTCTTTTGGCTTGTTGTATATGTTTTTTTGGGGGAGTTTGCTCCCTTTTTGCAAATCTTATTTATAAATTTCTGGTTCTCCAACCTTGTATGTTTTTTGATCTACTATTTATATTTATATTTTGATAAAAAAAAACATATTTAATCTATTTGAATGATTAACCTCAGATTTGTTTTTTTTATTTAAGCGTATTCCATCACATGATACTATTAAATATTAATATGATTGGTATCAACTGACACCTAGCTGTTTTGTATCGACACATAACAAAGGGTGGATTTCCTTTGAAATTATTAAGAAAAAACTATTAAAATTGATTTTATGCTGACTATATACACCTTTACAAATAGCTTGAAATAAGACAGAATAATGAATCTAGAAATTGGTATATTAATCCCAACAACGCAAATTAATTTAAATTACAATAAAAATAAAAATCCCCCAGGTGGCCGGTTTCTTTTTCCTGGCTCTTTGTTACAAGGATATTCGTATGATAAAATAATGACCATATTTAACAGGGCAGCCACTTCATGACAATGAGGCGAAGACAATATTATATGTATATCAGAATTGCATGATTAATATTTTTAGTTTTTTTAATCGTTTTCGTACGTAGATGTAAAAAATAAATTTTAAAAATTAAAAATATATATTATTTTAATATATTTCTAACCAAAAAAAATACTTTAAAAACACAATTTCTCCCGTCAACTAAACATTTCATGTGGCTTGGGAGCTGATCCAATAAGATGCAGGCTTGATTAATTTTCCTGTAGTCTGAAAAAGTCGTACGTACAGCTCCCAGCAACATTTAAAAGTACAATATTCAACAAAATGTTATTCATATTAATCACGACTACTTACCTTCGAAAGTCAAGATCGATGAAACCCTCTTTTTCCCGACCCTCTTTTTCCCAACATTTCATTCGACTCTTTCCTTCGAATGTCAAGATCCATGAAACCCTCTTTTTCCCAACCAAACCTGCATATAAATTGTCAAAAACAAGTAAAAAGATTAATTAGGTATAAATTTTCAATGACAGAGAGAGAGAGAGAGAGAGAGAGAGATAAATTTAACTAATCCAGTGCAAATTTCTCATAATCAACAACCTTTTTGACCACTTTTGGCTTTAATTTCAAAGTTTAGTTCCTTACCTGACCAAAAATATGGAAGTCCAAGGTTTGAAAAACAACAATCCTTCCTACCCCGTTAAAATAACAAAATGGTCTTACCATGGATATCCACAAAACGCAATAATTAATTAATCCATGCAGAAGACGAAGACTTGTTGAAGGAGAGAATGGGAAAGCATGTGCATGCGGAGGATATATTCCTTTTTATTTAATATAAATTGTTGGGATCTGTCAATGTTTGGAGCTAAATGTCAAGTCAATGCTTCCACGAGGTGACCAAAAACCCTAATAAAATAACAGCTAGACTTCTTGATAAATCTCCAGGTTGTTCGGATCTTCATTAGCAGTATTTTATATCTTAGATTTTCTTCATGTACACACGAGCATAGGAAATCACCTGATCCTGCTAACCCTGTTTTATAGCAGCTTTGCTTAAATACTGTCTTAAAATTAACAACCGGAGAAGTATTGTTTTAGGGATTCACTTGCCTGCAAAATAATAAAAGGTGAAGTATGATAAGAGGCAATGAGAAGCTGAGGAAGTGAAGAAAAATAACTTGGTTTGTGAATCTTCAAAGCAATACGACAACAACAATGAGCAGGTTTCTATACAGTTGTTTCAGGACGAACAGCTCTACATGTGCTTCCATTGATCGTTGGATTATTTTATAGGCCAATATTGTTAGGAATCCTTACTGCTCTAAATTAGTTGGGCTCGGCCACTCACCTGTGGATTAGACCCAAAACAGTCTTTTCCCCTTGTTCTAGTTTCAAGCACGGTAAGTTTATTCATGGACGGGATTTCTTTTGTTAGTGGGCCAGCTGATATAGGCTATTGGGCTTCAGCATTCTCCACCCCCTTTGAAATTGACAGGGACCAGCTGACGCGCAGCAATATTTCCCCCGTGCTCATGGCCTCCATCATTTTATAAGCAGAAGAACTGTTGCAGCAGAACACATATATGGATGCATGCCCATTCAAGGGGCTTGAAAGGCCACTGTAAATCATATTTAAGATGAAGACACTGTTGGTGTAGTTTGAAAATGAATAAAAAGAAAAAGATTTATATTTTATATTAGAAATACTTATTTTTTAGTGTTTATAAATATGATTTTTATTGTATAGTAGATTAAGTGTACATGGAGCTTATAGTGGACGGATTCTCTTAATAGGCTTTCTAATATTATTATATGAGTATTTATAATATCAAAAAATGACACTTAGGCACTTGGAACTTGATTTGTCAATGAAATTATTTTTTTGTTTTTGAATTTATTTTTTTTAGTTTTCATAACTATTGGAATAAAACTGAATAGTTGTTATTTAGTTTAATTCAAAATATAATTATTTTATTAATAGTTACATAATTTCATTATAAATCATATAGTTTCATTAAAATATTTCAAGTCTATATAAACATGTTATCAGACATAGAAAAAAGATATACAAAAAACATATTTTCTTTTCTGTCTTTTATTCTAATTCTTTCATAGGTTTAGATGGCCTGGTTGTATTATGGAGGTGTTATCTCTGTATGAGACAAATAAACACCTTAAAAATAATATTTTCACACCTTTTAGCCAACTCTTTATTTGTTTCCATACCCAAACAATTTACTAACAAATATAAGATGTTTAACAATATAGACAAATCTAAATTCAAGTGTCATGGTTGCTAAGGATGTCAAAATTCAACTCGATCATTTTGATAGCACAAATTACACAAGATGGATGAACATGATGGTGTTCCTATTTACTTCAATAAAGATTTACTAAATTATTGATCTAAATTTGCCTACACTACCTAAACCACAAAAAGATGAATATGTTATTTTTAAGAATGAAAGACTGAAACGTGAGGAAGATGAAGTGTTTTATCGATGACATATTCTGAATACATCTTCTCTAAATTAAAGTTGTCAAAGGAGGTTTAGGCAGCCTTGGAGACACATTACAAGTAGGAATTAGGTTCTGATTGTTTTCTTACTTTAATATTTTTTTAAGTATGAGATTACTAACAGCAAGTCAATCATGGATCAAGTCCATAAAATTCAAATCCTGGTATCAAAACTTAGTGATTTGGATATCAAAGTTCTTAATTCACTTCAAGAGAAGATTGTTTTATCAAAGCTTTTTCCATCCTGGAATGAATATAAGAAGAAGATGTTGCATTCAACAGACAATTAAATCTTTGAATAATTTCAAACACACATGCAAATTGAGGTTCATTTTCATATGTGTGAATTGTAAGTGATAAATTATAAAGTGAATTTGATTACTGAAACTAGTTTAAAAATGACTCAAAATAATCTAAAGGTGCAAAAGAAATAAAACAAATTTAAGAAGAAACAAAATACTAACAAAGAAGAATGAGATTTGTTTCCATTGTGGAAATAAAAGACATTACATAAAATAATGTAGATTCAAGAATTTCAATAAGAGAGATGATGCTAACAAAGTGAATATGGTTAAAAATAATGAAGTCAAGGAGTTGGTTGCCATGATTTTCAAATTGGAAATATTATTGAATTAAATATGAAAACTACTGCTGTGAAGACTTTAGATTTGTGGTTGGATTCTGGTGCAATAGTTTATGTCTGCAACCATAATTTTGTAAAAGTTTTGGGAAAAGAAACTATTGAATTGTACGTTATTTCTGGACAAAAAAATGTTTTTAATCGATATGTTTCATGTTCCTGAAATTAGAAAAAATCTTGTATCTACTAATCTTTTAAGCAAGAAAGGGTTCAAGATTGTTTTAGAGTATGATAAGATTATTGTAACTAAGAGTAGGGTGTTTGTGGGAAAGAGTTATTCTTGTGATGACATGTTTAAGCTCAACATTAATGAAATCAATGGTGTTTCTGATTATATGGTTAAATTTACCTTTTCTCTTTAGCATGCTAGATTAGGTCATCCAAATTATAGATATTTGAAATATATGTGTAAGCATGATTATATTTCGTATCATCATAATGATAAATGTGAAGTATGTATTCAAGCTAAAATGACTAAAAATCTTTTTCCAAGGTTGAAAGAAATTCTCAAATACTTGAGTTAGTGCATTCTCATATATGTGAAATAAATGGTATGTTAACAAGGGGTGAGAAAAGATATTTTATAACTTTCATTGATGTTCATTCTCATTTTACCTATTTTTACTTGTTAAGAACAAAATATAAAGCCTTTAAGAAATTCAAAGAATTCAAGAAAATGGTATAAAATCAAAAGGAAATGAGAATTAAATTCTTAAAAGTGATAGAGGTGGTGAATACTTTTCTAGGAAGTTTTCTATATTTTATGAGGAAAACAAAATAATTCATTAAATGACTGCACCCTAGACACCACAGCGTAATGGACTTGCTTAAAGGAAAAATATGACCTTAGTGGATATGGTCAATGCTATGCTTTTGAATGGCAAGTTACCAAATAATTTGCAAGGTGAAGCTTTGCTTATTGCATGTTAAATTCATAATAGAGTATTATCTAAAAAATTAAATGTTTCTCTTAGTATTGAATGGTAGAAAATAAAATCTAAATTATTTTAAAAGTGTGAGGGTGTGTAGCTTTTTATAAAGTTTTTAATCCTCAAAGAACCTACAGGTATAAAAAGTGTTTTTATTTGTTATGCATAAAATTCAAAAGCTTATAAGCTTTTGGATTTAGTAACTAATGTGATAGTTGAATTTGTACATGTTGAATTTATCAAAAATAAATTTATATATGATTCAAATGTGCAAGAACTAGTATAACAATGATGACTCCCAGATCAACTTTAAGTGAAAACACAAAAACTCAAAAGTAATAAGTTCAAATGAACTTAAAATGAGTCAAAAAGTTAGAAAGGAAAAACACTTAGCTACATAGCTCATTTCTACCAATTCAATTGTATTTTTAGTGGAAGGTGATAAAAACACAGTATTGAAAAGGATCCTTATAATCCTAAATGTGGAAGATGATCTAAAGATATTTCACAAAGCTATATCTTCTAGGAATGTTACCTTTTGGAAAGAAGTGGTTAATGATAAAATGGATTCAATATTGTCTAACAATATTTGAGTCCTAGTAAATTTACCGTCAATTTCTATGTCAATAGGATGTAAGTATGTGCTTTGAAGAAAATACAATGTTGATGGTTCTATACAAACCTTCAAGGTAAGATTAGTTGCTAAAGACTGTACTCAAAAGGAAGGTATTGATTATTTCGACTCTTATTCTCTAATGGCTAGAATTACATTTATTAGAGTTTTATTTGTTTTAGTATTAATTTATAAACTTTATGTTCATCAAATGGATATTAAGATGACTTTCTTAAATGGAGATTTAAAGGAGAAAGCACATATAAAGCAACCTGAGGTTTTTATACTTCTTGTAAATGAGATAAAAATCTATAAATTGGTAAACTCTTTATATTATTTAAAGTAAGCTCCGAAACAATGGCATGAGAAGTTTGACAAAGCAATTTTGTTAAATAGTTTTCATTATAATGGTGTCGATAAGTATATGTATTCCAAATTTATAAAAAAACTTTGGTGTGATTATTTGTCTTTACATAGATGTCATGTTAATTTTTAGCACCAATATGATTGGAATAATTAAAACCAAAAGATATCTCACTTATATTTAAAAATGAAAAATCTTGGTAAAGTGGATATAATTTTATATATCAAAATTAAAAATATGGTAGTGGTTATGCACTTAATAAATCACATTATATTAAAAAAATAATTGATAAGTTTAAGAATCTCAATATAAAATAGGCTAATATCCTATTTGACTCTAGTATGAAATTAAATGATAATTGTGATAAAACTTTGCACGACTAGAATATGTTAGTGTCATTGAAAGTCTTATATATTCTATGTATTATACAAGACCGGATATAGATCCTTCTATATGAAAGTTATCAAGATATACAAGCAAGCTAAATACGAATCATTGAAAGGCTATTGCAAAAGTATTTGATTATCTCAAAAGAACAATCGATTTAGACTTGTTTTATTTTGATTCTCTAGTTGTGTTGGAAGGATATTATGATACAAGTTAGAGAACTAGTTTGAGTGATAATAAGTCCACATTAGAACGGATTTTTTCACTTGAAGAAGGTGCAATATCTTGAGCATTTAAGAAATAAATGTGCATCTCTTATTTTATCATAGAATTAGAATTTATTGCTATGGTTGTAGCATGTAGAAAAGTAGAATGGATAGGAAATCTATAATTAGGTATTAAGTTGTGTTCACAACTTATGTCAGCTATTTTTTTATTGCAATAATAAAACAACTATATTTCGAGCTTACATGAATATTTATAATGATAAATCACAACGTATAAGTATTTGACATGGATACATTCAAGAGTTCATTACAATTAAGATAATTATCTTTGTCTATGTGAAGTCTGAATAATTTAACGGATCCACTTACAAAAAAACTATCTAGAGACATGGTAAGGAAAACAACTAGTGGAGTAGGGTTGAGACTTGTTATTAGAGATATTGGTAATGACAACCCAACTTTGGATTAGCATGAAGCCTATTTTAAAGTTTAATAGATAATAACAAGTTATTATTTAGTATTTTTTAGACACTGATAATTAATTTTGTAATCATATTCTGATAATATTCATTGTGTTCTATTATGTAGAAGAGGATAAGCATAAGTTCATAATAAAATTTAAAGTTCGTGTTTAATGTAATAGAGACATATATGATTTCACATATATGAATATAGAAATGGTGTTACTCTTGACAGAGTTAGGATTTTCTTATGTAAATATTCATGAAAAATGAGATTTTAGCACATGATCATAATAAATACTAAACAGCTGTAAACCTCTTTAAGAGTTTGAACAGTATTGTTTATGTAATATCTTTGATTCTATAATAAAAGGTTTGGTTTAATCTGTGGACATTAATAACTTTAATAGGATTCAAGTTCTAACACTAATTAAAGATTTAAATTATAAAATACATTTTTATAAACATAATTCTATCAAGTTAAAAAGATATTCATTACAAAGTAACAGAGAATTATTAATGTAGTTTGCAAATAAATAAGAAGGAAAAGATTTATGTTCCACGTTGAAAAAAAAAAATCTTCCTCTTTATAAATGAATAAACATCATTAAAATAATGTTTTCACGCTTTTAAACAAATTATTTATTTGTTTCCATACTTAAACAGTCTACAGACAGACAGCAATCAACTACATGTCTTTTGCAAGTTCAGGTTCTACACTTCTACTTTGTACAAGACTATTAGGACTATGACAGACACTACTGTTAAAAGTGACATTGTTTAAAAAAGATCATGTTGCAGGGACATAAGACTAGCTAAAGATAGCTTGTGGTGGTAGGGCTAATCCAGCAAATTAACTTCTTCCTGCGAGTTAATTGGTGGGTTGCCTTGTCATGCAAACTGTCTGACTGAACTATAATTGCAATTCAGGTGCTTAGCACATTACGGTGAAAAAATATAATGAGAAGAAAGCAAAAAACAAGCAAAAAGATTCCAAATGTTTCCCATTTGATTCTCAAACAGCAATTTTATAGCTAATCATGGTATCTTAACATGCCACTTCGGTATACTGTTTAGCTTTTTCCCTACCGTTTTTCTCCTAAGACGGCCAGAATTGTTGTCGTCGTTTTGTTTCATATTCTTGTTGGCATGGCTTGATCTTTAATTGGCTCATCGATTTGCCAGGTCTCATGGTGCTTTTAATAAATACAAAATGCTCGACAGCCTAACGTCCACCGATCTTGGATGGCATTAAAAAAAAACAACCTAGCGTTGACAACTGTGTTGAAAATAATTCTTTAAATATTCTCATGGATCGCACCGCCATGCACAGTTTATATAGGGCCCTAGTCGATGAAATGTGTCCTTAGAACATTTTTCAATAATCATTTAAACCTCATAATCAATTTCTACTTTAATCGTATTTACTAAATATATATTTTGAAGTCCAATAA
>Ga0325404_1002854_pt1 | contig 18468 bp, 8 predicted proteins | sample PopdelMetagenome_18_FD_205664 | JGI IMG/M metagenome (GOLD analysis project Ga0325404, IMG submission 205664) | Populus deltoides microbial communities from Bellville, Georgia, United States - Xylem-Control-R1 | ecosystem: Host-associated > Plants > Phyllosphere > Stem > Wood/Secondary xylem... | reverse complement strand
CATTGACGACTCAATTTGCCTCCAACCAAAGCTACCCATATTAGTTACACTAATTGTTCCATGAGCAACTGATTTACATCTTCTAATTGTTATGAATATGTACTATATAGTTGCACCTGAGATTGTTACACTATATTTTATACTAGTTCAATGTTAGGTATGAGGTAATAATCTCTTCATTCATAATATTTTTTTAGCATGTAGATTTTTGAAGTTTTTATTTTTAAAACATTTTTGTACTCTTTTTTTTTAAATAATACTTACTTAAATATCGAAGAGTCCTCAAAAGCACAAAAAAAGATTTTTGCAGACACAAGTCACTTATCACACTCGAACATCACGACGATAGATTAAAAGTTTCTTGTTTGTAAAAAAACAAATATTTAGCATCTTGTTTTTTGAGGGAAAATGTTTAATTTAAAAAGTCATCACCTAGTATTATGGTTACTAGAAACTCTAACTAGTTAACAGAGATTCTATGGTACGGGACTAGTCACGCGAAAAGGAAGATATTATCACCCCTTTAGTGTCCTACCTGAGTCAGACTGCATTGCTGGTTTTGTCTTAAATTGCTAAGAGTTTGTTGTATTATGTTTTTCATGATCTGCCTAAGATATTCCTGATTCTGGCGTCAGTGAATACTCGGCTACAAATATTTCCAACTCTAGTGTTGGTAAATATTACATAACTGAAAACGTATAATATTCCTGACTCTAGCACCAGTAAATAAACCCATAAAATTTAAATTAAAAAAAACTATTATTTATTTATTTTAGCTGGGTCTAGCTTACCCGCAAGCCTAGCCATGCAGGTTAGCCTAGACCCAACGGCCCAGCTGATCACTACACGCATGCATGAATTATTCATGCATGCAACAATAACATGTTAATTATTTTAGCAAACAGGGAAGAAAGCTTACTTGGTTGTGCTGCTGCTGGAAGCAAAGTCGAGGGAGACGACCGGATGACGCTGGAGACCGGTGGTTGGGCAAACATCTCAACCTTCCCTTCGTTCTTCTGTGTTTCTCCTTTCTCCCTGGTGTCCCTTTTTGTCTCTATTCTCTCCCCTTTTCCTTTCTGGTTTATGTTGCTCCTCGTCGTTATGGAAGGGGAATGGAGTTGTTGGTCACGGGTTGAGAATCCAACTTGCTATTCACGGTGGAGACAGGGTTGCTCGCGCGAGGAAGAACTTCTAGACGTTGCTTCAATGGAGGCTGAGAGAGATTCCGACTTTCGTTCTGCCACTGTTATTGCTGCTCTGAGAGGAAGGATCTGGCTACTGCTATTGCTGCACTGCGATATTGGTGTTGCTCTAAGTGCTGGACCGAAGAGAAAAGGTTGCTGCTGTAACTGAGTTCTGAGGAAAACTCTTCTCTGTTTTAAAGTTGCATGCGATTGGAACCGTTGGGTCTTCGGGTGCTGCTTCTCCGTTGTTGTTGGTAGTTGGTTGAGGGAGAAGGAGAGCTGTTGATGGGAGAAGAAGACAGTGTGTGGTCGGTCTAAGGGATCAGTCACAAAAAAGGAAATGAAGGGGTGGTATGTGTATGTGTAAACCCGGGGAAAAATAAAGGTTGCTTAGATTGCAAACTAACTAAATAAGAAATAAAAGTGAAGAAATTCATGTATATAGTCAAATAAAAACAGGAATTCAGAAATTTTCAGAAAAACATTTCTGGATGAAATATTTTGAGACATTATAAATCAACCTGAAAATGTTGAGGGTTGGATTAAATTAAAGAAAATAAACTAAACTAAAAGTTGTGGGATGAAATTATAAGAAATGAAAAGAGGTATAACTTAATTATAAGAAGAAGAAAAAAAGAAAAAGATGTGGGGGCCTAAATGCAAATAAAAAAAATTATAAAGCATAAATACTTATATTCTCACCAAAAATCTGCAACAATCGTAAGGAAAGAAAAGAGAGAGTTTTTGTATCCATTCTTGCAAAATCGAGATAGAAACACAAAAATTTCAAGAACCCATGCAAGATTAAGGGTTTATAGATTGAATAAACAGTTGTGGGCTAGGGATTAACAAGAAAATTAAATAAAAAAAGAAGATGGAGGGTCGGCTGTCATTAGGTAAGAAAGGAGGGAGTTGAAAATCTTCAACTAGTTGAAGATCAAAAACCTTAATTCGTATCGGGTAAAGTGTTATAAACATGATCTTATAAGTTATTTCAAATTCGATAATGAATTGATGCCTTGATGTGAATTATAGATTAGGGTTTTTAGACTTGAATTTGGAGAAAAATATTTGTTGTTAAAAATTAAGTTAAGTGATGTGTGGTATGTGATTAAGGATGTGAAACCCTGATAATTTACCCAGAAAATATAGTTTATAAAAGTTATGTGTGAAGGGAAGGGGGGGTGATGAATCTGGACAGACTCGTCTCCTGACTTTCGGTAAGATTTCGGATAGGAAGATGAGGAAATTAGAACCAGGTTTCTTATAGAAATTGTAGTTTTAGATGTTAACTAACTAAGGAAATTGATCTTGCTCAATTTGGAGCTGTAGAACTCCAGTTATGGGTTATCAACCAAGACTGGGTCATGACAGACCCTGTAGGGCAGTAAGTTTGATTTGTTGATGAGCAATTATGACTATCTTGGAGGGCAGAACTGGGTTCTCCTTCCTTCAGAGAACATATAGCTCCATGTCTTATCTTTTCAACACAACCAACTTTGCTTGAAATAGAGTTCTATAACTCTAGATATAGTTAAAAATTTGAGAAGAGGTTGGACAATAACAGTTCAATATCTAGATAGTAACGGTTAGACAATAACAGTTCAATGTCTAGACAGTAACGGTTCAAGACAGTAACAGTTCAATATCTAGACAGTCACAGTTTAAGACAGTAACAGTTGTTCCTAATTAATTCTTAATGTTAAATGCTTAACATGAGAGCTTAGTTTGACCATAAATAGAGCTTCCACCATCGATGGGGGGCTGTAGCTTATGGGATGGAGTCGGTGCATAAGTTTTGGTTTTTTATATTGTGTGTTTTATTAGGTTTTCTGGTAATATCTCTCCCTATTTTTTGTATGCACCAGTATTTATATTTATAATCCAAGAGTTTTATGGCATATGAAAAATAAAGTTTCAAACAAATTCATTTTTTTTAAAAAAAAATTAATTTGATTAAAAATCAAATTTGAAAAAAAAGAATAATTATCATTTTCTTGATGATAAAAAGAGAATGACAAAAATACATTGTAATCCTAGTTTTCCCACAAGTTAACAAATCATACTTTTCATCGAAATAAATCCATGATCTTTTAATTTTAAATTTTAATCCCTTTAAAATTAAATTAAAAGCAAATGGGCCAAAATTGAGCTATAACATCACCTACCACCTTGGCTTATCAAGCACCAAGTACAGGATACCAACCATCTTGGCTAAGAAGAATGGACCAGATTGCAAGAATCAAGAGACTAACCGATTATCCAACATATAACCGTCTATTGAAACTTGATAAAACAAAAAAAAAATCATCAATTGTCCTTCTAGTGATGGTTTTTGACATTCCTAATTACTACCAATGATAGACGATCATGACATGGCTATTCTATCAGAACATTATCAACCCTTCAATCATGTTTGACTTCTCCTTAAGGTAGTGCTAGTCATTCAAAGGAATAGTCAAGCCCAATGAGTTAGTAAAATAACCTAGAACTATTAAATTTACTAGCTCTGCAAAGCTATAACATCACTTAACTAGGAGGATAGTGCCCATTTTTATGATCTCATTCATGGTATCAATAAAGCTTCTTTTAATAAGAAAGACTACTTTTATAATTAAGAATGTTCCAAATTAGTTTGGAAACCATAATCTACTGTGAATGCTAGATGTGCACTTTTGTAAGAAATTCATAAGGCTATGCAGTATGTTTGCTGCTCTAAGTCGAAATGATTTCTCCTATTTACTCAAGAACGTGGTGAGATAGGTATATTTAGGCTATATTTTTTATCGACTTCATGAACATTATGGAAACCTTGAGAGCTTGAAAGCCTTCAACGAGTTCAAATGGAGTGGTGGTACAAATCAAAAAACATGTGAAGTCCCTTTGGCAACTGTCCAATAAAAAGGAAGTCATCTACCTAGAAGGCATTTAGTGGAGAAACTTCAATTTCTCCTCACTTAAAATTAGGACCAGGATCTTAACATAAATTGGATATCAAAGTCATCAATTTGATTATACCTCAAAGGGAAATACAAATATATCATAATCATTGGCTAAGAGTGTAAGTTTCTTATATATGAAACAACTTGTTCAAAATAACAATATTTCTATTTTCTCCAGATAATATCTAAGGGCCACAACCTCACAACCTTTCAAGGATAGGATGGATTTAATCTTTCTAGTGTGATTGTACAGTTTTCCTTGGAATGAATCAACTTTGTCAACCTAGTGCGATTGCAAAATTTATATTAGAAGGGATTGATATGGTCTTCTTAGTGTGATTTCAATCTCTATAAGACAACAACCCTATAACTCTTTAAAAGATTTGAATTCATCTCTACATTGCAATAGCACCAATCATCATATGATCCTAGGGGCATCTTAATAATCCATTCAGAATTTATTCAAACGAGTAAAGATATACATGTAACCTAGATTTCTTTTCGTTTATAGACAAAGGCAAATCCTACTAAGGTTTGAAAGTTCAAATCTTGCCCAAACTTGAATAGAAATACTTTCAAGATTTTTTTCAAGTATAGGCGTTAGACCAACACAATATATCTAGAGTGTCTCCTCCTAAATATTTTTCCAAGCATGAGTGTTGGACTTATACAAACTTTTAAAGATTCTTATAAGTATGATTTTTACTACAAAATATACAAGTTAATATAGAAATGAAATAGAAGAATATTCATAAAATGAGAAACATTAAAAGAATAAACCCCATATGACTGGGGTTGTTTACATGGCTAGTGGAGTTTGGGGGTTGAAGCTTAGATTCATAGGCTTGGGTCTTCAACAAGGTATTCCTTACGTTAGGCAACTGTAACCTTAGCAGGAAACACATCAATAGGACTATATGAAAGGTAGCACTGAAGTCCATCAGGATTCCTCTTGACTGGTTGAAGAAGTACAAATTGGGACTTGGCAAGGAAGATTTTATCCCCAACCATTTCGGATAAAGTTGCAAACCCTCCAAAAACCTCTTAAACTCTATAAGAGAGTTCTTTCGGGCCTTTAATCTCGCATGAGAAAGAGTTCCTCTAAGCTTCCTATCTCGTATGAGAGCTTTATACTTCATCTCTAACAGCTTGGAGCTCAACATGTAGAGCATCTTCAAATGCCCTTAACTCCACCATCCTCTACTTTAGGATGTCTACTTCCTTGTAAGCGAGAGAAAACTGTTTTTCAGTAAAGTTAAGTTGAAGGACAACACCTTTTATATCTTCTTTCTACTTCTCAAATGCCGCATTTAAGGCTGTCAATTTTACCTCCATGACAACCTTCTCATCTCTTAGCCTTTAAAAGGTGGTCTGGTTTGTTCTGTGCTTGGCGGTGACATCCCTCATATAATTTCTCTCAGATATTCAGTGCCTCTTTGAATTGACATATGTCATAAAAGTTTGTCAAAAAAATTGTTAAAAACAACAATAATAAACCATAAAAATAAAGTCGAATAAGCAAATTTTTTATATTCAAAGTCATTTGTCTAGTCAAAGATAAATAGTGGTTGTAGCTCTCATTAGACATCATCAAAATATCTAAATTGATAGTGAGAATTCTTTATGACTACCTCACCACCTCAAGTTCAGTCTCCCCCAAGCTAGACTTTTTACCAATGACAACCTTCATGACCTCCCTCTCCTCCTCAATTAGGACGGGGAAAGTAAATAGAGCTTGACTAATGATAAAGGTAACAAAAACATCTTCAAACCTCTATTCAGCTCCCTAAAAACTACCCTAGGTAGAGGTCCTAAAATCTACAACCTATATAATCGAGATTGGGGGGTAAAGGAATTTTTATCATAGTAGCCTTCATAAATGAGGGTAACATACCAATCTCCACAGGGATATAGACTCCTTTTCTCTTGAAACAAGCAACAGGACTCGTAATTACTTTAGAAAGGTTCAGATTTGTCTAACCCCTAGCCAAAAAAGAATAGTCCCCCCCATCTATCATTTTTATAGGAGTATTGACTCTCACTATTCTTTCCTTGGGAATAATGTCCTCAAGAATAAAGAGTTCATCTATAGTTATGGGGTCGCTCTTCATCTCTTCTCCAGTCCTAACTGGTAAGGAAAATAAGGGATAAGGAAACTTCATACTTTATAGCATATCCTGGTAATGCCCTTCGTCCATTCTATTAACGTCATATTTAGTTGAGGTTAAGGCTAATGTAGCACATATTTTTTTTCTCATTTGAGCTTAGACAGGGCTTATTATTCACCTCAAAAGGAGGTACCCTTCAATAATAGGAACAACCTCAGACGTATTCCATTGCATCTTTAGGTATAATTGGCCTATTATACCTTATTATCAGTCACCTCCCCCTCCATTTCTTGACATGAGCGGGTTTTCTCTGCAAAGTTCCCTTTTTGGCTCTTGTGGGTTTATTTGCGAAGGTACAAAAACCAATGCATGTCATTTCCACCTTTGATGCCAGCAACCAGATGGTAACAAGTCCTAAAGACATTAATTGTATGCTAGTCGGACGATGCTAACAACCAAATGGTAATAGGTCCTAAAGACATTAACTATATGCTCGATTCTAACAAGCCTATAAAACTTATCAAATACGAATAAGATTATCAACCCATTAGGGTGTAGATGGCTTAGACCCAACTAGTAGTATTTAAAAACTTCCCTCATGAATCTTTGGAGGGGAAAGGAATACCTCAATGTATACATGTAAAATAGGGTTGTAATTTCAAATTGACCTTGAGCAAAGCCCAAAGTTGGTCAGCTGATACGTTCATCTTGGGAAGACATTTGAGCTATAAACTCTCCTAGCTACTAACTATTGACAAATGCCACGTCCTCTACACATAAAGTGTTAGAGGTATCATCTTTAAAGGCCCAAGATAACCTTTCTCTCCTTTAAAGTTCCCTAGTAATAACAAAAGAAGAACTTCTCCAACAAGGAGAACTACTTTCCCCCCTACTAGAGGTTGATGTTAAGGTTCCATCCCATTTAGTTCTGAGATTTAAATACCGCATTCCTAAAAAATTTAATTTTTTTTGCTTAAAATGAAAAAAATTATGTTTTTAGATTGTTTTGATGTGCTAATGTCAAAAATAATTTTTTTAAATGAAAAAAACTTCATTTTGATGTATTTCTAAGCGAAAAGCACTTTAAACCGCCACTGCTATTAAAATTCCAAACAAGCCAATTTGATGGACCTTTATCCCCTAATACTTCCTCTAGCTTCAAGTTGGAACCTGAACTCTTCACCAGAGACAACAATATCCCTAGGATCAAACCTAACTCTTTTGGGTCTATTTCTTTGTTCAATAATTTTTTTTATAAAAAAAAAACAAGAATCTTTTGGTAGGAAATACCTAGGATGGCGATTTCTGTTAGTTTAACATGTCTTATAGTTAATCGGTTAGTTACACGTGGTATTATTATATTAATGTAAATAAATATTTATTATTAATAAAAGCTTAATTTGTCTTTATTATCCATAAAATATTATATTAATGAATCTAATATTTGAATTATAAATTTAGAGTAAAGATAAAGTTCATGAGATAAAAATATTTTGCAAAGGAAATTATAAAGTTATTATATTTATGGGATTCATATTGTATCAAAGCATTGTTTCTAAAATGTTCTTGGTTGATGCTCTCTTAAATACTTGACATTTATTAGAGTCGTAAAGATTAGTATATATTATATATTCTTTCCTTTATGAAAGGAAATAGTTGTTCTCGTAAGTTGAGATATAAGGGATACCTAGAACTAATATGTAAGTGTTTGTCATAAGATATGTACACTGAAGTGACCAGCATGAGAATTCTATATGGAGAGATCACTTATATCTATAGAAAGGCTCACGTGATAGTTGTGTAAGTAATCTTTAGACTTGAGATTACTAAATTATCTTATATAGAGAATGTTATCCTTTGATCCTATTACATGTTATCGTAATCGAGGTAACAAAGGAGCAGACATTGGATATAACATGAACTATATGAAGGTACTTAAGTGATCAAGAGAGGATTCATTATCCTAGATGAATTAGGAAAAATGTTTTATTTATTCTCAAATAGTATTGACAAAGAAATCCTTAGTCAAGATTAAATGAGATTTGAAAAGATTTTCAAATCTTATTTAAACGATCAATGACTATTATGTAGAGAACAAATATGATTTAACATGACAGACATACTCTATGCTTTAATGTTAAATCAAGACATTGTTAATGAAAGGATATTAATTATACTGAGAAACCGGCCACTAAAAGGTTAAGTTAAACATACTAAGACCTAACGAGTCACATACATTAAAAACCATTAGTGAAAAATTAAACTAGGATGATTTGATTAAGTATGACTTGATTAAAATATATTTTAGAAATTAAGGACTAGAATATAATTCATATATGGATTATATTTCTAGACCTAGAAAAATCAAGAACTTGATTGAGTTAATTTTTAAAATTGTTCTAAATTAATATATGGATATTATTCAAGGGGCAAGTTGAGATTTTGCTAATTTATAGGGGTTTTCAAATTTTCTAATAAATAGTAAGTTATGCCTCTTTTTTTTTTGTTGATTTATGTTAGACAGAAAAACTACGCAAGTCACAAAATAAAGAGTTAGCACTTTAGGCATAGCTATCTCTCTATCCTAGATAGGGAATTAAGAGATTTTTCACTGGTAGCTCGTGTAAATTATTGTTAGAGGCCATAAAATTGGACGATTTGTGGTTTGTGACAACCCAGCCTTTATAGAATTATTTAAAGTAAAAAAGGATCAGATCTTTAAGTAATAAATCCTCAAACAACTCTAGATCTATCCAATATGATCCCAGGAAGACTCAGATAATTTTGTTTTATTATTTTCACTGTATGTATGATATTTAGGAACCCAACAGTGGTATCAAAGCCATTTTTAGAAAATTAGGGTAGTTGATTGTGTGTTTTAATTGTTATTAGTGTTAATTTAAAATTCATTTTATGATGCAAACCTCATGATCACGTGGTCAAACAACCTACAATCAAGATTAAGATTTGATCCTGAAAAGCCAAAAGAGGTCTAATAGGAGTGTGACATAATGGAAACCTATCCCAAGGCACCAATACTATTGGAATAAAGTTGAATGACACTATGAAGCCAGTTAATTTTTAATAAGTCAGATTTAGTTTGATTAGAAACCAAAGAATACAAGAAGCTCTCTCACACGTTAACACTAAAAAGTTCAGAAGTATTATTCTCTTATAGTTCCTAAAATTTAGGCTTACATGTGTTTAAATAGTTCTAAAAAATTAACCCTAATGGATCTACTCTTGTGGGCTGAATTGGCCCACTTATAAAAACTAACCAAAAACCTTTACTAGTAAGCCCAAACCCTGGTCCAAACAAGCTTTGGATCCTAACTGAAAACAAAGTATTAATTAAGCTCAAATAAGCTTTGGGTTATAGCTAATAAAATAAAAATAAATCATATAAGTCCTAAGTCTTTATCTGTCATTGTGAAGAAAAGAAAAAAAAACATTGTAGGTCTGATACAAAACATATTTATAGCCTATAATGCTGCCCAATAATCCTATAAACTAAAGGAGAAGTTGTCGCCTTTTTGGTTTTCAAGTTAGAATAGGATTCTGATTTCAGCCTTGTATTTATCCTTCTTTTGGGAGGAAAAGAATGCTACATTTAATGTTCCTCTTTGCCACCTTTTGGTATCTTTTTATTATTAGGAAACATAATTAAGTTGTTGAATTATTCTTCTTGCACAACAAGGAGACTATGTCGGCCATGTGTTTCCTAAGTTAGCTTAGATTCCTTTGTTTCCTCTGTTATGTTTTCTCTTTGCCTGACAAGAAAATAAAATAAAAATAATAAATCATAATATTTAAAGAAAATAATCAATGTTCCCATATATAATGGGAAATCCAATACTAGTTAGGACTTCACAGAACACATGGAAACATCACATAACAAGGTTAGCCAAAACTGATACAAAATTGGCAACCTTGTTGTCAAAACTTCATGGCCTAAATAAGGGTGGATTGGGCCTTTTTTGCAAATGGATTAAATGTACTAAGACCTTCTCTTGATGCTTCAAAGGATCCTCAAGTTCAGCCTTGACCAAAACTTACACAATCGGTCAATTTAATGCTTCTTTCAATGCCTTTGTTTTGGACATTGTGATGGGCCTATTTGGAACATGTAATGACCAGTTCACAGATTGATCCATATCATCCCTTCTATCCTCAAAAGGAATTAACCTTGAATTAAAACTTATATCAAACAAGTAAGATCAGCAACATTAAAGGTAACACTAACATCATACTCACTTGGAAGATTAACTTTGTATGCATTATCATTGATCATCTCTAAAACTTGTAATAGACCATCACCACGAGGCTGTAACTTTGATTTTCTATGGTTAGGAAATCATTCCTTACGCATGTGTACCCAAACTCAATCAACGGCTTGGAAAACAATCTATTTACACTCTTTATCTACTTTAGAAGCGTTAAACCTATTTATTTTCTCTATTTGCATTTGAAATCCCTCATTAAGTTAGTTCACCATCTTTGCCTTCTTTTCACCATTTAAACTTACTATTTCTTTCAAAGGTAAAGGAATTAAGTCCATAGGTGTTAGTGGATTAAACCCATAAACAATTTTAAAAGGAGAAAAGTCAATGGTCGAATACACAGTTCTATTATAAGCAAACTCAACAAAAGGCAAGCATCCTTCCTAACTTTTCATATTTTTTTGAATAACAACACACAAAAATTGGGATAAAGTTATATTAACTACCTTAGTTCACTCATCTATTTGAGGATGACAAGTTATCGAAAATAAGAGTTTAATTCTCAACTTTCCTCACAAAGTCTTCTAAAAGTAGCTAAAGAACTTAACATTTTAATCTAAAACTATACTCCTAGGAATGCCATGCAAACGTATAATCTCTCTAAAGAACAAGTTTGTAATATGAGATGCATCATCAGTCTTATAACATATAATGAAATGCATCTTCTTAGAAAACCTATCAACCAAAATAAAAATATAGTCTTTATCTTTTTTAGACCTAGGTAAACCTAAAACAAAGTCTATAGAGATATCCACTTAAGGTTCAATGGGTACAAGCTATGGTGTATACAATCCATGTAGTTGTACTCTAGATTTTATCTTTCTATAAGTAATGCATTGTTCACAGATTCATTGCACATCCTTTTTTATCTTTGGCCAATAAAAATATTCATGCAATACATCTAAAGTTTTTGAAACCCTAAAATAACTCATTAAACCATCTTCATGTGCTTCACAAATAAGTAATCCATGCAAAGAACTAGTAGGAATACACAATCAATTCTCTTTGAACAAGTAGTCATCCATCAAATAAAACTTACCAAAAGCTGAAGGTCCACATGCATTATATATTTCAGAAAAGTCAAAATCATTAGCATACAATGCCTTCACATATTCAAATCCTAGCAACCCAATACTCATGGTGTTTAGAAGAACATACATACGTGAAAAAGCATCGACCACTATGTTTTTTTTATATATATACTTGATTATGTAAGGAAAAGTCTCAATAAATTCAACCTATTTTCCATGTCTCCTATTCAACTTACCTTGTCATTTCTGATGTTTCAAAGACTTATGATCTAAATGGATTACAAACGTATTTGGCCACAAGTAATGTTGTCATGTCTCAAGTGTTCTTACTAAAGCATACAATTCTTTATTACAACTGGTATACTTCAAAGTCACTCCACTTAACTTCTCATTAAAATAAGTAATGGGTCTTCGATCCTACATAAACATAACTCTACATAAACATAACTCATTTCTTATCTGAATCTTGAACCCTAAGAAATTAATGCTTGAATGAGTTGAGAATTTATGATTGGTGTATTCCCATTGCAAATAACCATAATATTAAATTTGAGTCAATACTGAGGTGTTTTAATAGGCTAACATGAAACAGACTTTGTAAAATTGAGTTTGGTCCTTTAAATTTTCAATCTTCTTAATTAAACTTAAATTAGGCTCCCAAACTTAAGCTTTTACTGATTAAGTACCTAATAAATTTAATTTGACCCATTAAGAGTATAATTATATCCTTGCACCTAATTAAATCTTTTAATTTAGCTTATAATTAAATCAAATTGGCCTATTAAAAATCTAATTAAGCCACTAGACTAGATTTCTATGTAGATTAATCCAACAATCATTTAATTTGATCTTGAATCTGCATTGTCTCTTCAATCTTGGGTACAATGGGATATGACTCATAATTTTATCCAAAACTCCAGCTTGATTCTTCTACATATTTGAAACTCTCATCAACCTATTTTTGCCAAGTTACCAGTCTTCTTGTTATTATTACTTTTATTTTTATTTTTTTTAAAAAAAAGGTAAATTTAGGGGAAAGAACCTAAAAATAGGTTATAACACTTAGGATGGAAGAGAAGTAGTACAGTTGAGGAAGATGGATATCCAGGTGGATATAGGACCTAAAGGGTCGTTATTAGCTCAACTTAAATTACGATCTGTACTAAAAAATAAAGTATTAGAAGCTCAATTAAAGGAAGAAAATATGAGAAAGATAGTGGAAAAGATAAAGGAATGGATTGAGGTTCCCTTTTCCAATTTGTAAAGGATGAAATGGTAGTAATAGGAAGATGTATTTGCTTGATGATAAGAACCTTAAGGGTGAAGTGATGAGCGAGGCTCATGAATCCAAACTTGCGATGCATCTTGGTAGTACTAAGATGTATCATTATTTGAAAAAGTTTTATTAGTAGAGAAACATAAAAAGAGAAATTACAAAATACGTGGCTAAATATGAGGTATGTCAACAAATAAAAATAGAGCATCTAAAGGCTACTGGACAACTATAGCCACTCTTGATACTTGAGTGGAAATGAGAGAATATTACAATGGATTTTTTCTAGATTACCTAGAGAAAAGAGGGTAATGATGCAATATAGGTTATTGTGGATCGATTAACAAAAACTGTTTTATTCTTTCCTATAAAAATGACAAATTCAGTTGATAAACTGGCAAGAATGTATGTGAATGAAGTAGTAAAATTACATGATGTTCTAGTATCTATAGTGTCTGATCGAGACCCTCGATTTACATCATGATTGTGGCCAAGTATCCAACGTTCTCTAAGGATAAAGTTGAATCTAAGTACTGCATTTTATTCCCAAACGGATAAACAATCAGAAAGATTTATTCAAACCTTGAAAGATTTGTTGAGGTCATGTGTATTGGAGTTTAGAGAAAACTAGGAGGATCACCTACCATTAGTGGAGTTCACCTATAATAACAGCTACCATACTACTATGGGCATGACTCCTTATAAAGCCTTGTGTAGAATAAAGTGTCGAACTTCGGTTTGTTAGGAAGGAGTCGGTGATAAGATATTAATTAGCCTAGAATTAGTACAAATTACCATGGAAAAGATGAAGATTATAAAAAATAGAATGAAAGAAGCTCAGGATAAAAAGAAAAGCTTTGTAGATAAAAGAAGAAGGCTATACTCGAGTGTTGCCACAAGTTTCACTAGAGATAAATGAGGACTTGACTTTAGAAAAATGAGAAGGAACTCTGAAATAAAAGAATTATCATGGTAAAGATACTTTGGAAAAGTTCTCAAATCAAAGAGATAATATGGGAATGAAAGTCAGAGATAAAGAAAATGTATTCAGAGTTATTTCTAGATAAATGTATGAATTAAATTTCAAGGATGAAATTTTGGTGGGAGGGAAGAATGTAAACCCCAGGATAAATTAAAAATAATAATATAATAGAAATTGAGGTGTAATGTAATGAAATAAGAAAAAAAAATGAGTTAAGAAGATAAAAGAATAAGAATTTATAGCCGAAAATGTATATTTTTCCATTAGCTAATACAGTCTAGCCTTTTTAAAATGGCTAGATCGATTCATAATTGGTAAGACCATTTTAGCTAATGTCCCTGTTATAACCCAATGATAAGCTGCAAGAGAGGAAAAAGCCATTTCATTTCTTCTTCGTTTATTTCATTTAAAAAGGCTAAAGAGTAAGGTTTAGGACTGAAAAGAGAGGTTTTGAGAGAGAAAAACACATCCATGCTAGAAATTAAGAAAAAATAAAGAGAGGGTAGATTGAATTAGAGAGAGAAAATGAAGAAAAAAGAGGCAAAGAGAGAAGCTTTGGGAAACTCTTTACGGGTCGACTTTCAAAATATTTTTTGTAACCAGGTTAGATGTTTGGAAACCATCTATATTAATTTGAATAAGATTTAGTTGATTTTGAACAAAAGATAGCAAAAGTTGAATTAAGGTTCTTGAGATGAAATTGGGGAAACAAAGATTTCTTTGAAATTAAGCTTCTAGGACCTTTGTGGGTTGTTATGGGTGTGAAATCATGAAAGGATGATGAAGAAAAGTGATAGGTAAGAAGCCTATAGAGCCGACCATATAAAGAATTAAATAGGAAATTATGCATTTATGATATTGTCCATTCATTGTGCTATAAATGTGTGTATGATTATGTGAATATTGATTTTGATTGAGTTGAAGTAATGAAACGATAAAATATTGAGAAATTGAATGGTTGGGCCTAAAAGGATGAAATTACAAAATTTTAAAGAAATTGTAATTTTGCAATTTCATGAAATTATGTAAAGTTGGTAAGAGTTGAAGGAATCATGAAATTTTTTTGTAATTAAATTGATTTTCTTGTGTATTTAATTATTCGAAAATATGGATGAAAAACTCGAATATAATTACAATGAATGTTACAATAAATGAGTATGTTTTTATGTGAAAATGATGATTAATTGAAAAACATGTCAATGCAGGGGAGATCGTTGGAGTGATTTAACATACTGGTGGAGCCGCTCATAGTCAGACTGCAGGTAGGTACTCGGTACCTTGTAGAATATCTTCTTTAAAAAAAATTTGCTACTTTTATGTGTAAAATTAGTTGATCTATAAAAAAAAAAAAATGGATAGTGATATTGTTAGTAGACATCGAAAGAAAGATATACATGAAGTAAGGATAGATTGACAACTAAAATGGATTGGCTGGATTGATTGTTATTCGTTAAGAAATACTAGATTATTGGCTTTCGAATGGGATCGCCAAATTGATTTATAACCAAGATGGGTTGACTGAATTGATTGATATTCGTTAAGGAATACCGTATTATTGGCTTTCGAATGAGAATGCTGGATTAATTTGCAACCAAGATGGGTTAACTAGATTGATTAGTATTCATTAAGGAATACCAAATTATTGATTTCTAAATGGAAATGTCGGATTGACTAGCAACCAAGATGAGTTAACCACATTGATCGGTATTCGTTAAGGAATACTAAATTATTGGCTTCCGAATGGGAATGCTGAATTGATTGGCAACCAAAATGGGTTGACCAGATTAATTGATATTCATTAAGAAATACTAGATTATTGGCTTCTGAATGGTAATGTCGGATTAATTAGTAACTAGTATGGGTTATTGGAGTAATTGATGGTCATGAAAGAATACTAGATTGTTGGTTTTCATACAAGGATACCTAAGTTATTAATTTTGTAATAAATCTTATGAGATTGTTTGGGGAATGAATGAGTAAATGTAATGAGAAGTTTAAAATGATCATAAGAATGGTTTAAAATATTATCTAGATGAAATTCCTTAATGTTCTGATAAACTGTAACTTGAGACTTAAATAATGACATTTATTTTGTTACAAGTAATTCATATGCTCATCAAGAATAGCTAATAGTTGCTACCTTGATTTAGATCTAGGAAATATGGACTAGCATGATGTATAATCTAACTTTTAGGGTTGTAATTATAGATATTTTATTTTATTATGTAAATAATTACCCAAAACTTGTAAAACTAAAGTCGTAAATGTATGTTATGCATGACATTGCATTTTGTGTAGAAATAATACAACTAATTTAACTTGTTTATTGTTAATGTAGATTTTATTATAATCATCACGATGGTTTAGTAATATTAATGATAATGTGAAGATTAATAGTTTTTAGTGGTATTGTGGATTAATAATATTGAGATCCAGGATGTTTAGATCAAGAATAGGAATATATTAATGGGTTTTGCGTGAACATACGATCAAGTTTCTTTCTTTTTTTTTTTTTTTTTTGATTGATGTCAACACTTGAGATGTCTAAAATACAAAGGAAACTCTGCCAAAATTTTGATAAAAAAGTTGTTAATTTGACTTAATACCCAAGATAGATACTGATCAAAACTTAAGAGTAAGGTCCTGGTATATCCGGTCGACCAATTGAGTTTCCAAATAAACTAGTTGACTGTTTTTTCGAGCAATGAAAAAAAAATTACATTGTTTACGGATTTATTATAAAAGAATTTGTACCCAAGTGTTGGGGATGTTACAAAATAGGCTACCTAGCCATCTCTTTCAATAAGGACAAGCAACCTAGCCACGAAGAGTCCTAACAGTTTTGCGTGAGGCAAACAAATCTCATGGGAAGGTAAAAGGAAACAACTCTCAAGTAAAAAAAAAAAAACCTCTCTCTAAAATCAAACCTTTCAGATCTTTGTATATTTAATATATAAAGACTTGGAGACTACTAATGAATCAACTTATTTAATACATGATCTTTTTGCTCAAGAAACCCATGATTGAAAGGGGTAAAGGTAGAATGATAACCTAACATACCTAGACTTGGCTACGTATTGAGCTCAAGTATATGTGAGTTTGGCGAGCTGTTAAACCCAACATGTCTAGACTCAATTACTTGCTAAGCCCAAATAGATAGAGAGCTAACAATCTTTTTATACCTCTTATTGGGCTACAAAACTTCATTTGTTTATTCTTATCATCATTAACATAAAATGTTGAGGTAAAAAATGTTCATCTTTCAACACCCATAAGTGTATAAAAATCTTTTAAGGACCTACCATATTTTCACTAATAATAATGATGTGTAAGAGATGTTTATCCCTCGCTAAATGTTATCAGAGTAAAATAACATCTCAACCCCTCTTCTCCATAAAAGAATAAGACTCATGAGCTGTAAATACCTCATGAACCCTTTAGACGCAAAGTGGATCATTTCTTTATTCTCAATATTTTTTAGTATATATATTTTCAGAGTTTTTCTTTTTAAAATATCATAGTACTTTTTCTCTCTAAAAAACAATACTTAAACTCCTAAATTGGATTGATATTTTGGGACATCATCACTATAAAATAAGACAACATTAACAAGTAGCACCCTTCTCCGGTGTATACTGAAGATGCACCAAACAATCAAAAAAAGCTTCATTTTCCGTCATGAAAAATCCATATTAATCAAAATCGTAATTAATCTTTCTGATTTTTAATCTACATGGCATTTTCAGCGCTTATATGGCACAAGTTTCTGTTTTGGGAAATGAAATGAAAACTACTCCATTTCGGTAAATAAGAAATTATGAAATTTCAATATACCCTTATTTCTAATTGTTCGACGTAACTGCTTAAATTAGAAAAGAAAAATATATAAAAATAAAAGGTAGAAAATCTAAATTAATAAGAAAGAAGGCCGACTATTCTCTTTTCTTTTGGAATCTCGTGGGACAATTTAGCTATATAAAGAGGCAGATAGAGCTCTGTTTTTATTTTATTTTTTACACACGAAGAGGAAGAACATGAACTCTTTTTAAGTTACAGAATCAGCTCAAAGCTTCTAAGATTATAACTGGATCTATATTATTTGCCAAGTGTAAAGCTAGAAATTGAAATGAAAAACCTATATACAAGTGATCTTAAACAGCAGCTCAAGAGAATTGGCTTCTAATGCTCTACAGAACGCAAGCGAACTGGTATACCAAAGTGTTTTAGACAAAAACACAAAAGAAGAAGGTTTCCCGTGTATTTTTATAGAGTAAGGGTGTAGCACTTTATTTTGGATTTGCAACGAGTTTTTTTATCTGCCTACCAAGGAGCTTTGCTGATAACAAGTTTGTTAACAGATTGGCTTGTTAATACCCGCCGCCGCCCCTGGAAATTCTCTTCAGCAGCCTCCGGAATCTGTTGTTTTTCCAGTTCTAATATGCCATGTAAAAGGATTCTTCGATGCACGTATCTATTTTGATCTTAGAGCCATGATTAAAAAAAAAAAAAAAAAAGATGTTCGATAAATTGGTCACTAACAAACCCAGAAGTCTGATATGAGCTCAGTAAAGTCAATCTGAAACCGGCACCTGCGCAAGTATATGTACGAAAAAAGAATCTGAAACCAAATTAGAGAAAGGCCAGGAGAACCAGCATAGGAATACAAAA
>Ga0325404_1002851_pt1 | contig 18473 bp, 7 predicted proteins | sample PopdelMetagenome_18_FD_205664 | JGI IMG/M metagenome (GOLD analysis project Ga0325404, IMG submission 205664) | Populus deltoides microbial communities from Bellville, Georgia, United States - Xylem-Control-R1 | ecosystem: Host-associated > Plants > Phyllosphere > Stem > Wood/Secondary xylem... | reverse complement strand
TAGATTTCCTTGGCATAAATCGACCATTCTTTTCCTTTGTCTTTTCAAAATCTAAAATATTATAGATTTGAATATGACGTGTGAGTAAACTGAATGGAGCATTTCTGAGTATGTTTAAGAATCCTTTTTTTTTTTTTTTTTAACTTGTGATTCAAAAGTTCCTCCACCAATCCAAATCAGATCACACGTGTGCTTGTGCTTTATTCAACTTGAAAAGCTATATATATTAATGGCGAAAACTTGCATATCTCAACCTACTCGCATCTGTCATGTCCAAAACTATGAATTGCTAAGACTATTCAGTGCTTGGAGGAGCATAGTTTTGTAGGATGGAGGAAGACAAGTGAGCGGTGTTGCCCACTTTGTCGACGAGGAGCATATCAATTAGTCGATTCCCTAGATCCACCATGGATTCCCATCTTGCCTGCTAGTTTCTCATACGAGACAAGGCCATATAATAATATCCTATGCTCCATTAAACTTCCATGGAACAATGCCCAGTTGGTTCCATATGAGCACAACCATGAGTGAACTTTCCTAGACTTTTGCAGGTTAGATTATATCTAGCATGTCGGTAAATCCATTAATAATATATTTAATTTTTTATTTTTTAAAAAATATAATAAACATAGTATAAAAAATTAAAATAAAAAATCAAATATTTATTACATATTTAAAAATTCATCAGTTTGAATACAATTCATTTAAAAAAGAAGGGCTGAAGGAAGATGGGGAGGAGGCGGGTCTTCGCTTAGACAAGGAGGCGATGAGGTGGACCACATATACCACCATGTTTGATTTCAGCTCCATGTACAGTTGTCGGAGTTCAACCTTCTCAACACTAAGTCATTCTATCTCAGCAGTAAGATGGGTTGTCTGAGCTTCAACTTGTTGGTTTACAATTCCTTGGAACTTTGAAAATTGATTGCGATTGTGAGCATCCAATGGTTGAAACATTACGAGTCGTCTGCAAATCCTCGTTTATAGTGTTTGAGATACAATAAACTTGATTTTTATTAGGTTCACCAGAAGATCCAGCTTTCAACAATATATCTGGATCGAGTTCCGAAAGGGTCGAAGGATCATCCCCGTATCTCTCCTATAACCGGTGTTATATGTTTCCTAAAAAAACAATAAAAAAAAACAAGTGAGCGAATGTAAGAAAATAATAACTTAAGAAAAAGATTGTTGAAATCTAACTTACCATGAACTTTTGAGCTTGGCTATCCACGAGTTGTTGCACCCCTTTCCAACGGTCGTCATTTCGCATGTGAATTTTTACAAAAAGCTCTATTTTCATGAGAGACCTGCACCTTTAAAAACTGGTCTATTTTCATGGGCAACCTACCCCTTTAAAAACTAGTCTATATTCATAAGTGACCTGCCCTTTCAATCTTGCATTGCGTCCAAAAGCCGTAGTTTGCGAAAGGAAACTATTGTTAGGTAAATATTTTCATATAAAACAATATTTTTTTAATAAAAAAGAACCTGATCATCTGCTTCGCATGCCAAATAAATGGAATAGATCCACCAGTATACGTTGTAATTGAATCATGAATCTCCTTGTTTTGGCTCTCCGCACCGGACTATGACTACCATACAAAATGTTCGGACATCACGTGTTGAATATAATCTATCTATATAGCCTCTAAGACATATGGTGGTCTGAATCTCTTCAAACCACCACATCTCCCTAGCTTAGAATATCTCTTTCTTTAACATATTTTTTTGCCTTTTGTTGCGTCTCATACAAAAAATTATGCAACCTATATAGTAGAAATGAATTAACGGTTAGGATAATAAAAAATAAAACTTTAACATTTAGATAAAAAAAAATTAATATTTTGAATTCAATCTTATCTAGTTACGCTGTGATTTCCCCAAACTCTACTAGCAACAACATTGTTAGCCCTATCCTAGTAAAAATTGTCCTTGCATGCAAAATTTGTAAAAGAATTAGTTCAAGAAAATTAAAAAACTATACGAATTAACATAATAAAATTTTGTTTTGTAAAGAATTAGTTCATGAAAAATTTTACTAACTTTGAACTTTCCGAACCATGCATCAAATATAGGTTTCCTTTCAAGATTTTTGAAAACCTAACTCCACTGAAACAATGACGTTTTCACCGATGATTTTGTCTCTAATGTAATCGTACGAGCAACCTCCATATTTCTAAACATGAAATTCCATTCGTTAATTAAAATTATTTTTTAAAAAATTATTAACTCCTATTTAAAATGAACCCCCCACTACGAGACGACATCACACTCGACGAGCCTATGTCTCAGGTGCCTATTTATGGTCGGCACCTAGCGACTCATGATCATCAAAAGAGCTGCTAGAAGAACTAGCAACAATCATGTCTATATAACGCACTACTAACCTTCCCATTACCATCTACATAAATGAAATGATTAAAAAAATATAACAAGACCTCTTATTTAAGAAAAAATTGGCAACAACTCACCTATACGAGAGACTACCCTAAATTTTATTATTTGCAAATATGTATCAATAATATGCAGCCACAAACAAATTGATTTTATTTACTACAAGTCGTTGTTCCTACTAGTTTCCAAATAAATAAATAAATAAAAGAACCCTAAAAAAATGTGAGGAATCAACTAAGGTATTATTGTTGCTAAAAAATTGGTTAATTTCTCGAATTAAATAGTAAAAGTTTCTTGTTTTTTGTTTTCTCTAAATCTATCCCATTTAATTCACTATTTCCAACACCTTTAGTCTAAAATTCTCATTGGTTCTATTCCTTCTTTACACACCCAAATCCCTAACATTTACATATACTTAATATAAACTAAATAAAATAAAATAAAATATTGCAACATTTTATAATTCCACATTTCAACATATAACATTATTGACTAACTTTTTATAATTCCACATTTCAACATTCATACACAAATCGTACATTTCAAAACACTATTGAAAACATCAAAATCAACCTAATTTGGTATATAAATCAAAATTTTCATAAGCATAAACTCTTAAGTTATTGGTAGACAAGTAATTGTGCATTATTGTCTAAGGCAAAGCTAGCTTTGAGTTTTGCGACCCGTGACCCATCATAAATCAAATTCATATTTTTATGGTGACAAAACAAAAGTATATCCATTCTAGCTTTAATGTTGTCCTTTGTTTTTCCTTTCACATCCATCATCGTATTAAAAATATTTTCAAATATGTTCTTTTCTATATGTATGAAATAAAGATAAGGGCAGAAGAGTTAATAAATAAGCTACTAAAAAAAATACTTTGTTATACTCAATTGTGGGTCACACTAAAACCAGAAAACTTCTGCTTACCGAATTGAAAATCAAACACAATGTCATTGTACTGCGATACCACATCATACAGTTCTTCACCTAACAATACCGGTAGTATAACATCCCTTTCAATTCTACCAACAAAAAAATAATTTTTATTCTTTTTGTACTTGTTATTGATTGGCAAGAACCATAAGTGACAATAAAAAAAAAATGCTTTACCAGTATTTGTTAAAGTGAAGGCCTTGTTATTTTCCATACAATATGGACATGCTAATTTTCCATGCATGCTCCACCTAGAAACCATCCCACATGCAAAAAAATAATTGATAGTCCACATCAAAGCTGCCTGTATCTGAAAATTTTGTTTCCTCAAGACATCATAAATCAAAGTCTCAAATGACTACAACTACTTCAACCCATCAATTAACAATCAAAGAGAAACATCAATATTTCTACACAGACTATTAGGACCAAGTATAATTATAGATAAAAACATGAACTTTAGCCTCATACACATCCTCGATGACAAGTTGGAGTATCACTGGCCAATAAAAATAAGGAGTGGCAAATTACTAGAATGGATTGAATCTGTTTGTACATAACCCAAGATGTATGTTATATGATTCAATTGATAAATGAGGATGCACCATATTAAAATGTTTCCATGCCTAGCCATTGGAAGGGTACACTATGACTTCATCCATCACATCATATGAATGATGCCATATCATGTGTTCAGCAATCTTTGGAGATATGAATAACCTTTGTAATCTATAAGTGATTTGGAAGTATCAAAGTTTTTTCTATGTGACAATAGTCCTTCCTCTACCAGTTCTGGGTTTATACCGAGCATTCCCACATGTTATGCACTCAGTCAAATCTGCATTAGAAGTAGCACAACATGCAGAAGTTTGGAAACAGGACCATTTTTTAATATCCTAGTCCAAGGAGTTTCATTATGGATTAGCAGCATAAAAGTTCTCTTTCAACCTATTCTCTTATGATAAAATGCTTCTCGCTCATTCGACGATTATATTGTAACTAATTTCACTTAGCCCATGATTTGACCTGATGGTGAACACATGTGCAATGACTGATAGTTTATTGTGATTTGTGCACCCATCCCATAATGATTCATTGGATTCTTTCAAAAGATCAAAAAAATTAGGCGCGTCTGTATTTATTTCTTCATCTACAACTGAACATTCATTTGCATAACCCTCATTCATTCTCATCGCATTTATAACCATACTCCTATAAGGATTATTATTATTATCATCTACAACCCCATACACGTTGCTAGAACTAAAGGTTGATCCAATCATCCTTTCTATCATAGTCTCGTAAGTAACATATGGTTCTTCGTGTGCAAACCAATACAAGTATTTCTCCATGAACCTTTTTTATAGAACATACATTATAACAACATCTATATCAAGAAACTTTTTTTATTTTTACACCTCTTATATAGACATCTGATATCGTCTCTATTAATAATTTTTGGATTAGATAATGTGTAATTAATAAAACTCTCAACTCCATTACAATAATCCATCTTGCGCAACCCTTCGGGTGAAACTAGATTCATCCAAGAATGATCATCCGTTACTTATATCAAACCTATATGGAATATTGATGTCAACAAGTATTAATTAATTATATGAACTAAATAAACTAGCTAACATTAGTTTAACTCAAATTTATTCAATCTATTTTAATATTACCCTTAAATCATTATTAATTTTCTACAAAAATTTAAATTCCTCTACATTTACTGAAAATTTTAATTTAACAATAAAATTAACAAAATATGAAACATAACCATTAAATAAGTCATTATTTATTTCATTACAAAACATCAAAGTCACAAAATCAAAATCCATTTCATCAAATTACAAACAAATATAATTTTTTAAAATCTTAAACTAACCCTAACATGTACAAATCATACATTCATACATAAAATTTCTATGGGAAAAATTTATAAAACAAGTAAACACACAAACAAACTACATGTGCTACATCAAAATAACAAACAAATTAACATTTAAAATGAGTTAAAACAAAAAAATAGATAGTTTTGCTTACTTAATGTGGGGAATCCTAAAAAATACTGAATCAGAATAGGGATGCTGACAAACTGATTGTTGGGGTGACCAGATTTATGGTGATGAGAGTTTGATTTGTGATAAAAAAGAGGGTTGCTATTATTTGCAGAGAAGAAGAAGAAGAAGAAGAAGAAGAAGAAGAAATGAGAGAGGGGAGAGGAGGTCGTTTGTTTCATTTTAATTTTACAGACATATTTACCGATGACTATTAGCAATAGATTTATTTCATTGGTAATATCATCTGTAAAATGACACGCCACTTTTTCTTTGTTTTTTTTATTCATTCTTTTTTTACTGTAATTCCCTCAATATACACCGATGAACAATTTCCTTCGGTATATATCAAGAGACATAGCAAGAGCATATTTCGTCGGTAAATATCACCACAATATATTGAAAAAATTGTTTCTGTCGGTATTTTTCGTTTGTGTTTCTTAATTTTCTGGTAACGAGTGTTATTTAGAAATCAATTAACAAAATTCAGATTTATATGTGTGCTTAATTAATTTATGCATGCCAACATTAATACCAGTTACTGGTATCAAAATAACAACACTACAACCATGTCGATTGAAGTGACTTTCTAAGAATCACTTGCTAGGAAAAATGATGAACTGTTTGGATGAATAATTTTTTCTTTTTATTATCGCTTGTGACACTAGTAGAATTTGTTTGTAGCAATGTGCCTCTAGTAATATTCAAACAAGAAAAATAATTTAGGTAATAAATAAATTTTGTTAATTACTTTTGATCTCGGACAACATTGATTAAAAGCTAATAGGTTTAGGTAATGCAACTTAGTTTTATACTTTGAGGACTTAATTGAAAATTACACTATAATTGGGGGACATTCTTCAATATTGGGTTAATGTCACTTTGACAATCTTCTCCTTTGACCCATGTTCTGTATACTGTGTTGTGTTATATTGTGAGATTAAACATATCAAACTAACTATTGTGTTTTACTATGAAATTAAACACATCAAACTATTTAATAAAATTATTTATATTAAAATTATCATTAAAGATATAACTTAACTTAAAAAATTTCTTTAAGAAATTAAACAATTTTTTAAGAAACTAAACGGATTACTTAAGAAATGAATTCTTTCTTTAAAAAACATACAAATATCATAAATAAATAAGTAAAAAACAATAATAAAACATTAAATCGTTTTTTTTAGTAAATAGAATTACTTAATAATTTAGTTTAATCCATACAAATTAGAGTTAATATACTTCAAATAATTTAGGTTAGTTAATTTTAAAATATTTAAGGTTATTAAATATGTAGTTAAATGTTAGTTAATTATTTTATATAAAATAAAAATGACTTGAAGTTAATTAGTTTTAAAATATTTAATTTAATTTTATTTTTTAAAATAAAATAACCGGTTCTTCATCTTAAAAAAAATTATTTTTCATATTTCTTGAAGTAGAACTTGATATATTTTTAAATTATTTTTATAAAAATCATCTTTTATTTTTAAAAATTAAATAACTAATTTTTGAAATCATAATCAAACACTTTTTTTTTTGTACTTTAGAATAAAGTAGTGAAAGATGAAATGGGCTCTCAATCCATGATAACTGTTGTTTCTGATTTTTTTGTTAAAAAAATTAACATAGAAATTTAAAAGTTTTGGCAGAATAATATCATTTTAAAAAGATTTGACAATATAACTTATTTTGATATTGTTGCACTTTAAAAATATAATATTTATTAAATGTTGCTGCTCTCACGAGTGACAAGATCATTGTCGCACTTCAGAATAATTATAACTTATCATGACGCGTTTCAAAAGCGTGACATGTTATGAAATTTAAATGTTTTTCTGGATTAATTAAATTGGAGTTGCGATTCAGAACATCAATATTTAATTAAATATCACAGTTATAAATCATGATATCTAAAAATATGTTATTCCCTTAAATATCAAGATTCTAAATAAACCATGTCATTTAAAAGTGTGATGTATCATTAATTCATATTTTCTTTTGAATTTGTATGCTAATTTTCCAAATTACTTTTGTTTGTCTCTCCTTACATTTTTTTATAGGAAGAATACTAATGTCATTGATGTATCTACAATCTCTTAGACTCTACCTCTAGTTCTATCTACCTAGCCAGACAGCTAGTATCAAAGTGGTTAGGGTAAAGATTTCAGAAGCCATGTATTGTATTGGGGAAGTAAATGTCTATGCCTGTGGCCCATTCACACCTAGAAATGTCCCAATTAATAAGTTATAGACTTTCATACCAGAAGCATGACTTATGAGTAGTGGACAAGCTACTAGCGTACTTTCATTCTAAGGTGTTGCAAGTGGAAATGCATTAACTTGATCAGGTTACTGGGGCATGTACGTACGATTGATGCTGCAACTTGCATGGGATTTATATAAGTAATCTGATAAAAATGTCTCCTGGGCTAATAAAAAAGTCACACTGATAATCAAACAGTTGACCTTTTCCATCTTTACCGACCTTATGATGAAGAATCTAACTCAGACTATCATTTTTCCTTGATCGGAGAACGAAAATCAAGGCAAACCGCACATGTTTGGCTTCCTTTTTTATGGAGCCCGAGTTGAAGTCAAAATGAAGGGAAGTCTCTCTCTGTGTGCGTGGGTGTGTAAGGTTTCTCTCCTGAAATTCTGAGTGAAACTAAAGTTGCTAATTATTGTTTGGAGGAACATTAGTTAGTGCTTCGACCATGTGATTAGGATCTGAGAAAATATCTGTTAATTTTCAGAGCCACTTGTTTAATTTTTATGATAAACAATTCGAACGATCGCTAAGAAACATGAACAACTGACCACCAGTATTTTGAAATGTATAGTTTTCGTTTTGATAAGAGAAAAGTAGCATCGACTGTTATGATAATTAAAAAGAAAAGAAAATGCATTCATGTAATCTAGTTTCTTCCTATATGTTTTTTTATTATTATTAATGTGGGTGTCCAGGTTAACTTATGAGTATTTCGACTAATTCCAAGGATTGTGAAATTAACGATCATATAAATCTTAAGTGGTCCCGAGATTTGCAAGACTCGAACGGGTGACTTTTAAGGAGCAAACTTAAGACCTGACCAATTGAACTACACCTTTTAAGGTTAATATGTTATTATTATATATAATAGTGGGATCAATCATTGGATTAAGTGAAGATTATAGAAAAATAAAATAGGAATTTAGGATAACAAGATTCTGCTAGTGAACAAGGAGATTTTAACAACTATTTGGACGTGCAATGCCTTAATCTCAAAACAAATCAATCAATAAATAAAAATTTGCTTCTTAAACAAGGTTTTTTTTTTTTTGCTGGTAAACCATCTGTATATGTAAGTTTTACTTAACTGTGTCTACTTAATTATTATATCATCTACTTTACGTAATCAAATTCATTGGAGAAGACTGGTGATTTGTCTTGAGGAAGCTCTGGAGGCAGTACAGGACCTTTTATTTTATTTTTTTAAAGAGAGAGAGAGGGAGAGAGACAAGAGAGGCTAGTTAGTAGTTAGAGCCAGACACGTAGGTTACGAGCGAGTTTCCAGCAGGATGCCAAAATGAGAATCCATGTCTAAATATATGTAGACGTTGCGATCTAACTGCTGGTCGTTGCTTGCTTTTTGGTTCCATACTTTGACATGGGCTATTTACCACACCACCAAATAGTAATTCCAGTTTTTGTCCCCATCCAAAAAAACAAATGTACATGGTGATATTTCGTATATGTTTTTATACCTTGGAAGTCTTTTTATGCCTAGACTTGTTATGCTCATCAGCATTTACATTTGAGCTATGATTTGTATAATCCAACAGCAAAGGCTAACTTTTTTTCCCTTTCTTTACTACAATAAACAATCAAATTTTCGGATTAGCTTTTCGTAGGAGTTAGATCTTTTCCATGTTATATCTTAAATAAATAATTTTAATTACTTGTCCTCATCCTTCTCTAATTGATGGATGTCATTATTTTCTAAATGTTTTGGGTGTATGCGCATAAACCTGGTGCCTAGGCTCAAGCAAAAATGTTTTGGGCCCAAGCTTGCGCCTAGCGCTTATAGGCTCAAGTAACACACCTAAGCTCAGGCGCAGAAATGCAGAGCTCGTGGGCTCAAGCGTGACGCCAAACCTAGGCACCTGGCAGGTTGGCACCCATAGACTCATGCATCGAACACCAAGCATTTGCATGGTGTTCTAGGAGTCAGGCACCATGCCTGAGCTTAGGAGTTAGGCACGCACTTGGTGTCCATGGGCTCAGGCCCTGCTCCTAAGCTGAGGGGTTAGGCACACCTCTCTTACTTGTGGGTTCAGGTATTGCGTCTAGGTGTATTAAATATCCAAGTGTCTCCAAGGCTTTGCTTTATGGTCTAGATCCAACACCTAGTTCCTGGGAATTTTTTTATCCACACCCCTAGGTGTGCAAGAGTTTCTCATGGTCTACCAATGTAAGGAATATTTGACTCACATTAATGTTTATGTTAATGATATTTGTTCCTTATTAATATTTATGTAAAAGATATTTCTCCTTATTAATGAAAGTGTAAGGGATACTTATCTTTTGTTAATATTTCAAGGTTGGAATGACTCTCCACCCCTCTTTTTCAAGAAAGAAAACAAGGTTTAAGAGGTATAAATACCTCATGAATCACTCAGGTAAGAGATTTACAATTTCCATTCTAAAAATACACATACCATTTCCTTATAGAGCAATTATTCCATACCAAAACAAGAACAAACAACCTTGTTCTTAAATGTTTATGTTCTTTTACATATTTTAATATATTTTTTTCTCTACAAATATATTAACTTAAGCATTTGGGGATCTTAAATCCACTCAAATAAGACATTTTTTAGGTATTATGATTCTTACATTAAGAGATCATCTTTTTTTTGCTATTAAGTGTGGATTTAATTAAATCAACACTTGATTAACCCATAGCCAACCACCAAAAATTTTAATTTCTAAGCATGTGGATTTTAAAACATTCATCACCTATCTCACAATTTGGATGGATTATAATATGTAAGTTTGGTGTTTGGATACTTAAAATTGAATGCCTCGTGAATAGCAACTTTCCTAAAAGCATATGAGATTTTACCATTACTAATTATGTTGTAATTTCTTGAAAATACTCTTGTTTTGTGACATGAATTAAAAAGGTAGGTGTAGTTATAAGTAGTAACTTCTCAACAACATTTATATGAGGAAAAGTTTGATGTGAAACTCGAATAGCTCGTAAGTGTACGTATTAAGCTTAGCTAATCTAAAGAATGAATTTGTCTTTATTTGGAGGTGATTATAATTTGGATCCTAAAGGTTATTTAAAAAAAAAAAAAAGATTTCATGTTTTGGTGCATTAAGAAACACTGAGGAGTTATTATGCTTAAATGCCATTAGTAAAGGTGCATCAACATAATGAAATGCATTGTATTACCAAAATCATGCTAACAAAATAGGAAAAGCCATTTGCTTATATGCCTCATGTTATGATTGTTAAGCATGATTTATACATTTATGAAATATACAGGTAAGCACATAACTGTTTTTCGGATTAACTTGTTAACCATAAATTCATCTAGGAGTGAAGGCCACCTTTTAGAGTTGTTTGGTATTATGGTTGTAGCTGGGTTTTGCCAACCCATAATACCAAAACATGTTTGGTAACTTTCTGAAATGTGGTTTAGCAATGGTCTCCACCATAAAAATTGAGTTCAAAATTGTATTTTTTCCTGAGTTTCAAAAGCAGCAAATTATAGATTTTTCATATATGAGAAATATGCTTCTCATTACCGTTATAACCTACTAAGAAATTTGAAAACATATACCCTCATCTCCCCTAAATCAGTATCAACAACAATCCCCAAATCACAGAACGCATTTGTAACTCCTAATATTGTAGTTTGCCAAAGAGATATATAGTAAAAAAAGAAATATACTAGAAGTCATCCAATTGTTAAAGAACAAAAAATGTCCATGTACCTCACAATAATAAAAGCTAATAAAGAATATTGCTTCACCTAAGTCATAATATTTTGCATGACTGCTATCAAAGATTTCCACCCCTTTTAAAGAGTGTTGCTCACAAGAATAGTTTTCATTTTAGACTTTAGTCTCTACTACTAAAGATTCTTACCCAACTTACATACTTGGTGAAGGTGGACTTGGAACTGTATACAAGGTAATTATTTATCTCTAATTAAATGTAGCAGTGAATCCCAAATTTTGTTGGCCACTTTGAAAAAAGCTGAAAAGAAGTGGAAGAGGTTTTATGATCTTGTTAATTTTGGTTTCAAGGACTGACAATTCCCTTTTTTTGAGATGAAGAACTGATGGTTACTTGTATCATTTTGTCATTGTGTGTGTGTTTATATATATTATTTGCAATTGCTCTTTTGGATCCTTAACACATTCATATATGCCATTGGTATCTTAGGGACATATAACAAAATAACATGTGTATTAAGTTCTAGCCTTGAATATGTAATCAACCTAACAATATAATTGTATGAAACAAGTGTAAACAAATATCTGGGTAGTAAGTTTTTATGTTATTTTTAGCCAAATAAGATAATTGAGACTTTTTTCAACTCTAAAATGTTTTAAATATAGGAAGATGGATAATAAGAGAGAGATTGCAGTGAAGAGATTGTCTTATAACTAAAATCAAAGGAAGAAAGAAATCATGAATGAAGTCATGCTAAACTATTAGCATGTTTTTGCTAATAAAACAGGAATCCACTTTACCTCATAGTTTTATTTATCATATGTTTACTTTTAAAAGCATTATAAGTACAAATGGACATCATATGAGAATTCTGTTTGATTCACTACTTAATTCTAATGAATGTTTTTTCTTATCATAGAAAATATAGAGATTGTAATTAAAACAACTAAGAAACCATTCTTTTTCTAATGAAGCATAAGATAGTCATTTGTTATTAAATTTTTTATTGTAAATATATCAATACATCTTTCTATATTAGCCATTGAACTTTCATACTTGTCTTGGTTCCAACTTCTTTGTATCTTTGTTTATGTACAATATCAAAAATGAATAACAATTGACAAAATTATTAGAATCTTAATGGTTTGAATTGTTTTTCTTTTTTCCATAAACTCCAATAATCACATAAATATTTTTTTAGAATGTTAACAATTCTTAGAATAACAATTATCTTCTTCATATATACACTATAATTGGAAAATTATTTTATTAGAGTTTACCTTATTAGAACAAGGATTCGAGTCAGTCAAGCGGCAATGAAGCCATTAATTATATCTTTAAGACATTTTTCTCCTTCCTCTTTAAAAAATAATAGTAGCTAGAAACGAAAATGTGATGACTATGCTTTAATTTATCTTCATGAAGTGGTGTTGAACACCAAAATATTAAGCAGTCTATCTTTATTGAACTTATTATGTGGATAGACAATGATTAGATTTATAAGAAAAAATGGTCTATCTTTTTTCAAAGGCCTTCTTAGGAGTGTGATAGAAATTGCTTTTCAAAATGTTTTTCACTTGGAAATGTATCAAAATAATGTTTTTTTTATTTTAAAAATTTATTTTTGATAACTACACATTAAAACGATCCAAAAATACTAAAAATAATTAATTTGAAGCTAAGAAAATCTCAAAAATTTTCAAAAGCATGTTTGGACCGTAATGTCAAACATGACCTAAACAAATAAGAAATAAAACGAAGTTAGCGTTAGCATACAACAAGGCGCCATTATAATTATGTGCTTAGTTTTATCTTGATTGTCAATAGATACATGATTTCTTATGGGTTATATAATGTTCATACTACAAGCAAAAGCTGAGAAATAAAGTTAAACAATGGTAAATAATAGTGCTAGTATGTGTGTGTGTGTGTAACAAAAAAAAAGAATAAAAAGGATTATCAATTGAATTGATTAGACCGAAGGAATTTTTCCAAAAAAATAAAGAGTTTAAGATAAGATTTAATCAATCACTTCAATTTTATAAGTATCATCAACTTCTCCTAAGCTAAATTCTCGTTAAAAATGACAATATGGCATCCCAATATAATCACCTTCCAATTACAACACCTTGTCACTTTTCACTTTGAAGAGCTTCTGTCTCTCTCTTATTTTTACCCTTAACTATAGTCTATATAGAGAAACTTTGTTCTCTAGTAATATAGCACAATAATTTTTGGATGCCTAAAAGTTCATATTTAGCCTAAATACACTATTGAACTCTTGTTTTTAATTTAAATCGACTATACTAGTCCTGTATGATTTCTTTTGGCTTCAAAACTTCTTTTTTTTTTTTTTTTTATCTATGAATGTATTTTCAAATTTATTTTCACTTTTTTATAAATTAGTTTTTTTAATTGAAACTATAAATGATACCAACAGAGCTTATCAATAAAACTATACATGTATTTAAAATTTTTTTTTAATGATTTACATTGTTTTCTTTTTCTTTTTCTATAAAAAAAGGTACAATCCATATTTTATGAACCCTTTATTATCTAATAATAGCTCAAAATTTTGTAGCTATATATAATTATAAAATTATGCCAATTGAAAAGAATTAGGCACTTGTTGGTTAATTACATTCTTATCAATTTTTCTTAACTTTTACATATGAAGATTGTATCCTTCTTTGATCATGTTCAAGAAATGGTATGAGAAACTTTTCTCTTTTTTTTTCCCCCTTAAATCTTTTGAAAAGCAAATCTAAAATTATAATATAGAAACAAAATTAAATTACTAACCATCAATAAAGATCAATGAAAATAGCATGTCATGTTTTTTTCATAATAAAAAATATCTTTACTTAATGTAAAACTAGACATAACATAACAGATAGTTGTGCATTTATAACTTCTTTCAATAAAAAAAATTAAAGCCTCCATCATTTTAGACATATTTTTTTTTATTGTACTCAATCATTCTAATTTTTTATTTTTATTAATGAGAAGTAGTTTTCTATTATATACTTCAAAATTCATCTTACACTTAATAATAATAAAAAAGAGAATAAAAAGAGAATGATTATTCGACAAAAAAAATATTTAAACTAAGTACTCGCAATATAACACAACATTAACATAAGTAGTTTATCTATCTTTTGTTTTTACAAATATAAATTAGATTAGAAGAAATATTTATTGTCCTATTATCAAGGAAATATAAAGAAGAAACCCACGGGTAAACCAATATCAGAAACAAGCAGGCTCCACACTTTAATTAAAGATTTGTTTTTAAAAAATAGCATAGTTAATTAAAAATATTGGTAGAATAGCATAGTTGAAAACATAATTAGTGAAATAGTATATTATGTATATGTCACAATTTAGAAACGCGACTTTTATAACTTGTCACTATTTAGAATAGCAAAATCCAATAAAAAAATATTATACGCGACTTTCTACTTGTTACTATTTAGAAAAGCAAAATCCAATTAAAAAATATTAAATGGGCAGTGAGAGGATAAAGGAGAGAGAAAAAGAAAAAAAAAGAAAAAAAAATCTTGAAGACACGCTGAAGCTCTGATTAAGATAAACATGACACCATCGAAAAGATCTCAACGAGACAAATCCAATGATACTAAGACATGTCACCAATGGTGACATTTCACCAATGGTGACATGAGTTGACCACATTTGTCGCTCAAATGTGGAGGGTGGCTCACTTGTCTTTGGTGGAAAATATAACTCACTCAGGTCACCATTGGTAACCTTTCTTAGTGTCGTTGGATTCATCTTATCGAGATCTTTTGGATGGTACTGATGGTGTTATAATCAGAGTTTTAATGTGTCTCTAGTGTAACATCCCCAAATTTTATCTGAATATTTGGTAATTTAATCACTAGTTTATCCATTACAAGTAAAAAACCAACAATTGTTTTTCAATTGTCCTTTATACTTACATTCCATACCTAGTAACCCTTCCTAATAATTCGAAATCAATTTCTCTTAATCTAATATTTTTGAGATCTTTAAGAATTTCAGTAGAGCTTTCTCTATCTAAATCACTAAATATTTCTTCTTTCATAAGGCCACACAACTAGCTTGTTACCATTCAAACAATTTAGAATAACGTACATTTACAATTTAGACTTATAAACATAACTAACAAATAAATACTTAATTTATATTTACACGTATCTCAAAATAAAATTATTTTCATTACATGCCACAAAATTCAAATTTAGTTCTATACAATCCCAAAATATATATGATACGATGTTATTATGCATAATCATTTTCTAAGTTGTAGAAGATATTGCATCAATAATTTACTACTTCTTTTTTGTTTGTGATGAACCTGAAATTAATTAAATAGCATTATAAGAATCTAGATACTATTACGAATATAAGAACTCAAGCAACATGACCATAATGACTATGTTTTTTATTTTCTAAAAAATGGAATGTTCAATTCATCTTTTTCATGTGACTACTATCAAAAATCAGTCCTCGTTATTTGGCCTAATGTAATCTTAGGCATCTCACATAAATATCAAAATTTCCAGGACATCCCCTACGGATGATCATGACTCTAGCTAAACCCTTATGGTTTTTTCTTACCTTTGGCAAACCCTCATGCTTGCCAATGAACTGCAGCAAACCCTTTTGTTTGCCATTAACTTATAAATCTTTCAATATTTTTCTTATCTCTTCATTTTTATGATCAAACAACCAACATTTCAATCTCTTACATTTAAGTAATTTGCATTAACATGATTTTAAGAATTTAATAAAAATAAGGCGACAAACACCTATCTGCTCCTCTTGTAGGTCTAACTCTTCTCGCCCGTGGTCCTACTCCTGAAACCTTGCTTTTATCAATAAGATGCATTTCATTAATAAGTCATTCCATTCATTGACTTAAGAAACTCTCACTTTAATTCCTTTTTTTAACTCTTTTACGTAATAGTATTCTTTGTCATCATTCTTTAAGTTTTGACACCTAATATACATGTTCACAAAACACATTTAAACCACAATTTTATACTTCTCAAACACTCATTTATTTTTAACACGTTAAAGATTAAAATCACTCTATACATATTCGGTATATACGCACATTAACAATTATACATATTAATAATTTCCACCCATACGAATCATCATCCCTCATCATTTATCCAATTTAAATCTATTTTATTCTTAAGCCCTTCTTAAAAGTATACTAATAATTTCTCAATTCCCACTAACAAGTTCTAAAATCATTCCCATATATTATTTCCTCCCTTTACAAGTTAACACATTCAATTCATGTAAATCTCCAATCAATCAACAAAAACTCCCTTAAAGTTCTTAGTCCAAGTCATTGGAAACTCAACTACAATTAAACAAAATAAATAAATTCATTTCAAATCAATAAGCATTTATCTGGTTCTCACCCTTTCCCATTTTCTTTTTAATGTGGTTGGCCATTATGTTCAATGAAACACCATGTTTTTTTTTTGTCAAATGTACATCATTTAGAATCATTTACATCATATTTCATCCCAATAACATCACACTATCACAATTTCACATTTCCAACCCTTACTTAAAATTGATGAATGTTGCCTAAAATTTGTTAATCTTCACTTAACTTGTACAAACGAGTTCATAGCTTTTTACCCAACAATTTTATGAACTTTAAATGCTAACCAATCAAAAAAATTTGCCCCTCTTTTTCTTCTTCTTATGTCGTGAGCTTTCTCTCTCTATTCTCCTTCTCTCACTTAATTCTTCTTTTAAATCTTTGTGTTAGGTGTGTTTAAACACTTATTCCTTTATCTATCTTACCCTAATTATTGGTTTCTCTCAAGGATTTTTAATGGTGGAAGCTCAATTTTTTTTTCTTCCTCCCTTATTTTCCAGCTCTAGTCAATAGTTTAAAGGAGAATAAGAAAGGTGAAATTTCCAACTTATCCAACTTATTTACATAAATGTCATTAATAAGCCCATATGTTATTTTTTGTCAGACTTTTGACATTCTTGTATGGTTTTTCTGAACTTTGATTGCCTTAAAATTTTAATATAAGATAAAAAAGAAAATTATTAGGAGACTCCTTGTAAAATCCAAGCTTGATCTGAAGTTCGGATTGTAAATTATGTTTGATAGCGTAAAACTAGTTAATAGGTGATTTTACATTAAAGTTTGAATTTTCTTGTGTCATTATTGCATGGATCTAATAAGTTATTCCATTAAATTCTAGAGATCATTTTCTTATTTTAAAATATATATATTTTTTATCATTTAATTTATTTATGGACTTATTATTATTTTTACAGTAACGTTATCAATTTTTAATCAGTATTTATACCAACACTTTTTTATGCTATTTTTTTACTAACTATGATCACATATTTAAACTCATTTTAATTTTTATTTACTTATTTCTTTTTTTTATTTTAGATTTCTAGAGGTTTACATATGAGATTTTTTCTTCTTTTCTTGTTTATTTAATATTTTTTTATATTAATATCGTTATTATAAATATAATTTTTTTTATAAAAGTTGCATTTTTAATCAAGATGGGTAAAACTATGCTATTCTGTTAATTTTTTTAATTATTTATTATTTGATCAATATTTTTTTAAGAATATGCTAAAAAAAAAGCGGAAATTTAAAGAAAAAACCCACGCCAAAATCGGAAACAAGCAGGCAGCTCACTTTAACAGCTATAAATAGCCGACCTTTCTTTAAACAACGAAGCTCCTCCTCCTTCTCTCTCTCTCCCCCCTCTACCTCCCCGCGCCATCCACCGGAAGTTCCTTCACTTTTTCTCCATTTCCCCTTCACATACGAATAAAATACACTCACTCAATCACTCCTTAGTCCTTTCAGCTTCTCTAGACTCCGATCCCATTAACAATATATAAAAGGAATTCCAAACAAAACACCAACCTCCTTTCCCTTTCCCCTTTTTTCTTTATCAAAACCAGCCCATTTCTACTCTTTATCCGAAACTATACAACAATGGTAGACGTGGACCGGAGAATGACCGGCCTTAACCCGGCCCATATTGCCGGTTTACGCCGTCTCTCTGCTCGAGCCGCTGCCCCATCAACTACAACAACACTCCCAGCTCGC
>Ga0325404_1002841_pt1 | contig 18507 bp, 5 predicted proteins | sample PopdelMetagenome_18_FD_205664 | JGI IMG/M metagenome (GOLD analysis project Ga0325404, IMG submission 205664) | Populus deltoides microbial communities from Bellville, Georgia, United States - Xylem-Control-R1 | ecosystem: Host-associated > Plants > Phyllosphere > Stem > Wood/Secondary xylem... | reverse complement strand
GTTTAAAGGACATCTGTTTCTCCTCAGAATCCAGCTTTTCCAAAATATCTGTAGCTTTCTCTCTCTCTATTTTTTGATTTGTAACCATCTCAATGCCTGAAGCACTTCCCACATCAAAATCTTTTCCCTTGTTTGGACCACTTGCCTTATCCTCTTCCATATTTGATGCTCTTGCCTGTTCAATATCGTTTTCCATGTTTGAAGCACTTGCAGTAAACCTATCCTTTTCCAGTCTGCAGGTTGGCTGAAACAGAATGAATGGAAGGGATACACAGTTCGATTTTGAATATAACAAATTTTCAAAACTTTTTCACTATAACACATTTTCTCCTTCTCTACCCCCTCTCACTTTAAATCATCCTTGTCTCTCTATTTCTCACTTGTTATAACATTAAATAGCCTAAATAGTTAGCTAGATTTTTTTAATGTATATAATCAAATTTCATGCCATCAAATAAAAATGATTTGTACCGGTAATTAATTAAGCGCATTAAATGTGTTTGAAATAATGATAACAATTGTTTTTAAAGTGTTTTTCACTTTAAAATATATTAAAATAATAATATTTTTTTAGAATTTATTTTTGATATCATCACATCAAAACAATTTAAAAAAATAAGGACCGAGAATTTAAAATTGTTTTAGAATTTAAATAAAGATTTTTTGAAATTCAAACCTTCTATTTAAGGTGTTATCAACTTTTTCAAAGTTGAAACCATCTAAATAATGAAATTTTTTAATTTCAAAAACTCATGCTTATAATAAAACAAAATGTGTTTTTTTCATAACAAAAAAGAAATGAATGAATAAGGAATGATATTTTTTAATAAAGGAACATGTTTTTTTCTTATTCATTTAAATCATTAAATTTTTTATGAATATTTATTTTAATTAACTTATGTTTTGATTTATAAAAGAGCGATACTAATAAAAATGACATTTTTTCTCAAACAAATGCATGAATTGAAAGAGAAATTCTCACCAGAGAAATACATGTTTTCTTCAAAGAACTTAAAACATTTGATTTTATTAGAATATTTGTTTTAATTACCATAGAATTCAATAAAATAATTTCAAAAAGGCAGCAACACGTAGGCAAATCAACTAGTAGTAATTAATCTCAAGTTGAACCTCCGATTCAATAACATCAAAATTTAAGACATCAAATTTATAGAAAAATGCATGCTAGAAAATGTTTAGTTGGTTTCCCTCGAATTTTGCAAGATAACCTATATCATCAAACCCATATAAAGAGAGAGGGGTTCAGCCTAATTTCTTAAAAGTTTTTAATATTAATGTGTTTTATATGGAGAACAAATATAGAAAAAAAAATATTAGCTTCCCAAATATAGTATTTGGGTGATCTATGTAGCTTTGATCAAACACTACGACATATGTTGTATATGGATCAATTTAGCTGAGAATTTATAGATATAATTACTACATCTATAATCCAAAATATAGTAAAGATCAATTTAGAACAGCCTAACTAGTGTTCTGTGTGCTATTACGACACATCAGGTTTATATGGATATTCTGAATTAATTTAATTTCTCCTAACAAAGATGGAACTCTTTTAGTAGATAACCTAGAACACATTCCTCTATAATAAACATTATATGCAAATAATTATAAAATGTTTTCAATAAAGCATTCGATGACTTTGAGATGCCAAAGATGAAACTTCATCAACAAATCGCTTAAAACACATTACTACTAGTTTTTTTTTTATAAAAAAAACTTATTGTTCCTTGTTTGGGTACAATCTGAATTATTTTTTTCTAATTTTTTTTTGTTTTATTTCTTTTATAATACTGTTGGTCATTTTTATTAGATATGTAGCTAGTTCTCCTAAATAAATTAGTATGGGTAATTAAAGTGACTGCAAAGGGTATTGATACCGATAATCACTTGTTGACCACCGCTAATCAAGTCTTGCTCTATAGCTATCTTAATACCCATAGAAATCTAAAGTCGAACCTCTGATCATTTCACAGCAGGTTCAATGAAATTAACAACAAAATTTATTACAAATGTGTTTTATATATGCTGGAAAACTAAAACATAATTAAGCAAACCAACTTTAAAAAAAAAATAAAAAATAAATAAATGGAACTACATACACCGAACCACCTATAGTCGGCAGATCTTAAACCAAATCCAAAACATAACATTTCGAAAAACTAAGCATTTCAAAGAACAGAACAGAACAGAACAAGTTAGTGCTGACCTGAGGACGGAGATCAGAGGACTGTGTCTGTACGTATATAGGGTCCCTAGCAGTTCTGTCGGGAAGGGAATTTTTAGGTGGCATTGGTATTATGAACACCTGAGTCCTGACTTTTTAGAAATTGTATCCATATATTTATATATCTAATGATTTAATGGTTGAAACTTTTTTTATATTTTTAAATTGTTTAGAGTTGTTGATATTAAAAAATATTTTAAAAAAAATAAAAAAATTATTTTAATATATTTTTAAATAAAAAAAATATTTTAAAACCACAATTACTATCCCTCTCTTATAAACTAACCCTAAATTTACCACCCACGTGCATCATAAGTATTCTGATCATGTCCTTGAAAAAGGCTGGTGTTGCTTAGCTGTGGAGTTTGAGTGGAGTCATGTCTCATCCTCATGATGACAATGTGCATGGCCTACACGATGTTGGACCCTATTTCCCTGCCCCCATGAGTCAAATTCTGTCTCCTTGCTTCAATAATTCATTAGTTTTTTTTACATTAAAGTTTAAGTTTGCAATAAAGAATAGAGGAGGGGGAGGAAAATGCTATAGGGAATGCAATATTTGCAAGCAAACATTATAATTTATAAAATATTCACGTCAAAGCATATTTTATGAAATATGTTATACATATTCCAAAATATATTTATTTCATATGATATGCTTTGCCATAGGGAATGCATTATTTGCGAGGAAATATTAATACATGATTTGGGATACTTGAGTTTGGTGGGCTTACCTGAATTTGCTGGTGTTTTTTTGTCTGTTTTTTCTGTTAATTGATTTATTTATTGATTTCATCCTTTTACCGTAGATTTATTGAGAATTGAGATTTGTAAATTTTATAAATTTATTTTTTATTGAGTTATCCCGATCTAATAACTCGAATTACAGGTTTTTCATTCTAAATAGGGTTAGTTCAAGTTTTTTTTTTTTTTACATCATTATTTTGTATTAAATTCATTTGAAATTGAGCTTTTTTTATAGATATTTTTTTTTGTTTAGGTTATTATAATCATTTTATTTTTAATTTTGTTAATTCATCATAGATGATTTTTGTTTTTCATGACTAAATAATATTACTTTATTTAATGTAAGTCAAGTTTACTATCCGCTGAGTAACCAATGTTTTTTTCACTTTGAAGTGTAGTTATAGTTATTTTTTAAAGTGTTTTTTTACCGAAATATATCAAAATGATATTTTTTTTATTTATTAAAAATTATTTTTAAAATCAACACATCAAAATAATCAAAAAAAAAAAGTTAAAAACATTTTTAAACCATAATTACTATCATTCTCTTGAAAACTAACCCTAAATTTACCACCCACGTGCATCATAAGTCTTCTGATCATGTCCTTGAAAAAGGCTGGTGTTGCTTAGCTGTGGAGGTTGAGTGGAGTCATGTCTCATCCTCATGATGACAATGTGCATGGCCTACACGACGCTGGACCCTATTTCCCTGCCCCCATGAGTCAAATTCTGTCTCCTTGCTTCAATAATTCATTAGTTTTTTTTTTTGTTTTTACATTAAAGTTTGAGTTTGCAATAAAGAATAGGGGGGGGGGGGGGGGAATGCCACAGGGAATGCAGTATTTGCAAGGAAACATTATAATTTATAAAATATTTATGTCAAAGCTTATTTTATGAAAGGTTGGACAATTTATTAATTAATTAATTAATTATCTTTTCACTGCTGTGGTTGGGATTTTGGCATCTTGCCAACGAGATATCGGGAAGGGAATTTTTAGGTGGCATTGGTATTATAAACACCTGAGTCCTGACTTTTTAAAAATTGCATCGATATATATATATATATACCGAATAACACAGTAAAATCAATTTTTCATAATAAATGATACTTTAAGTGTGACATTGGTTTTTTTTTAAGTATAATTATCCTTTTACCTGAATTATTAAAACCAGGACTAAATTTTAAAATTTTAAGCTTTATTTAATTACTAGATAAAAACTCTTAATTTTTCATTTTCCACTATACTCGCAACTACTTCCACGAATATAAGACAAAACTGATTCAATGTATGTTTCCTAGATAATGGTAATATATAATTATCTGTACATGGACTAATTAAGTAATTGATACAATATTATAAATCAAGATAATGATAATATATAACTATTTTCCTAGATAATGGTAATATATTTGTGTGCGTATAAATCAAGATAAGCGAGTAATTAAATAAAAGATCAAGAACCATTTGAAGGTCGACAAATAAATTTAATATATGAAATAACTGTTTGAAATTGGGTTTGAAATTGTGTTTCTAATAAATTAATTTATTTTTATTTAAAATTATTTTTTATATTTTTAAATAATTTTAATATGCTGATGTTAAAAATATTTTTTTAAAAAAAATTATTTTAATATATTTGTTTTAAAATATTTATTTTAATATACTTTTTAGTAAAATATATATATATTTTAAATTATTACCATATTTTCAAACACTCCGGAAATTTTTATACAACTATAGCCGGTGAATACTTATCTTTTCCTTTATGTAAACCGATGACAGAATGAATTGGTATTTTGTTTACACATTAATGTAATGGATCTTCCATTGGAATGTTGTCTATCCTGATACTAAAATTATAATTTATAAAAAAATATCCATACATTCTTGTGGTCTTAACAACGGATTAAAATGATTGTTTCTCGGTGATGCAATGATATTAGAAAATGGAGATATTCTTCTGTTCTATGATCAGTACGGTATGTTGCAATGGTATATTAGAAAATAGAGATATTCTACAGTTCTATGATCAGGAAGGGGTGTTTTTGTATAATCTTAGAGAGGAAAGTTACGTTTTAATTTGTACAATCCGATAATTAAAAAACATTACATCTTTCACAATTACATGAATCTATAGAAACTTCAATTGCATTTATGTCACTGTTCTAATAGAATGCAAAACATTTGTGGCAATCTTGTATGAATGGCGCCCCAATTTATCAAAACAACAAATCACCTGCAATTTGCTACTAAATTCTGGTGCATAGCATTCCCAAATTAACTCAGTCTAATGTTAAAATTAATTAAAGCAAGAAATTCTATAATGGCATGCAACATTTTCTAATAGTTGTGGCAAGCAAGAAATAAACAGAAAAAAAAAATCCCATCCGGCAAAATGCATGAAGAATTCTGTAAGAAAATGGCCAAGTTAAGCATGAGTGGAGTGTTCATGCTGATGGGGTAAGGCAACAACACTGTCCCGCCAGTATTTCTTAACCCCAAAATTCGAAAACATGAAACATTGTTAGAACTATTTAGCTCACAGAGCTTCTTTAAATAACAATATTTTCTAAATGCGATCTGCAAGAAAGACACAAAGTATATCACTTCCATATCCAAATGTAGCCAAATAAAGGCACGGCTGAACAGCAATTATAACACCATTGGTCATTTTTACCTTTACTTCTGTGCAAAACTATGAGGCTGTTTGGGAGTGTTTTTGAAAAGCGTTTCCTTTGAAATTTTTTTTTTTTCTTTGAAGTAATATGTTTTTGATGTTTTCAAATCATTTTGATGTGCTAATCTCAAAAATATTTTTTTAAAAATAAAAAAATATTATTAGCACATTTTTCTGAGTGAAAAACACTTTGAAAAGCAACCACAACCACACTCCTAAACACCCTCTATAGATCGTTATTACGGTGCAATCTCTTAATTAATGTGGGATTTAAGTTTTTTGGATTTGAAAATTTTGTAAATCTTATGATATTAATTCTTCATTCATCAATAATTGTTTATGGTTTTAAATATCCCAACCCGTAGCTTGGCTATTTCCAGTAGAGGTATCATGTGGCCATGAGCCATGAATGGAGAGTGAAGAACATTATTTAGCTCGTTAACTTCAGTGGTCATGTGGCCTTGTGAACGGAGGAAGATTTCATATAACAGAATTAAATGGTTGAATTACAAGAGAAACTACTAGAATATGTGATGAAGATATATATATATATATATATATATATATATATATATATATATAGACAAGAAGAGGAAGAAAAGTTGAATTACATGACTATATTTGTCCATGTAAATGTTTAGAGCAGTGCTATAAGAAAATCATAAGAAAATTTCATATGAATTGTAAATAATTACTCCTTTTGAAAAATGTACACTCAATTGATTTAGTAATTATCACTTAACACGTGAATTTATATAAAAATTTAATATAATTTGTTTGTATGCATAGTAATTAATTTTCAATTTTTTAAATCTTGGTCTTTTATATTGTTGAGGAACAATATTATTGTTTTTGAGTAGAGAACTTGCTATTTGGTTGTATATTCTAAATTCAAACTTTATTTATACAAAAAATGATCTTTTAAGATCTTTTGATGGTATTAAACTGAAGTGTAATAAGAAATCTTATGTAGTTTTTTTTTATTTTTATTGTAGCTGATTAGTTTTTTTTATTAAGTCCTTTTTTTCTTGGTAATGTTCATGTATTTTACTTTGACTATTGATTTTATTAATTTTTCAATATATTTTCATGATTATTCCAAAATAAAAACTTTTATTATCAGTTTTTTATTCCTTTACTAAATGCTTAACAACCACTTTTCAATAAAATTATAGAAACATTAAAAAAAAGAAGTCATGATCTAGAAGGAACATATGTTAAACCATGCATGAAATCCTCCTAATCAACTAATAAGTTAATTACGTTATCCAATTTCTTTTTATGGATGATGCAGTTCAATCTACTAAATTCCATCCAGTTGCACCACACAAAGGCTATTAATTTATTTATCACAACAAATTAGTGCCACAAGGTTGTGTGTCGTTTGAAGTTAAAAACATCGATTAGGTGGTGAGTAATTAAATGTTAAGCATTGAAATATTAAGGGCTGGATTTTTTTTTTATTGTATATTCTAGTATTTGTGTTTTCTAGGGTCTCTTTTTGCTTGGTTCATGTTGATTTTTTCGACGTATTGTATTTGTTTCGGCTAACTCCTGGTTATTGTTTTTTCCTTTTCGAGGCTTTAACTCGGAATTTTAAAAATATTCCATGTACAATCTAGAGTTTAAGTTTTTCCTTTCATATACAGTCTACTGATAACCTCTCGACCCAACATATAGCTCAACTTTCATCTCCCTCTTTACCTATCGAGCTCTTTCACTATAACACATTTTCTCCTTTCTCTACTTGTCTTCTTCTGACTCGTTAACAATCTTCCTATATATGCAATTGCTTAAATTGTATTAAAAAACCAGACCGGGCCTAGTTTAGTTCTTTAAAAAAAATGAAAAACAAAAATGGAACTACACACACCATGCCCCTTTATGGATAGAATGCTTATACATATATTAAACCATCTAATGTCTGAAGAGCTTAAACCAAATCCAAAACATCGTACGTAAATTTTCAAAGAACAAAACAAGATAGTGCTGACCTGAGGGAGACCAGTGGACACTCTCTGTACGTACGTATAGATATGGTCCCAAGCAGCGAGCCTCTTTCCTATAGATTGCAGCTCCTCTCTCTCTCTCTCTCTCTCTCTAAGTCTCCTGCCTTGAAGGTATGGAAACTTCGATACAGGACTATGGAAAGATGTTATCTGCAGCATCCATAATAAAAAAGCAGCTTTAAATTTGCCCTTTAGAAAGTGCTAATGAAAGGGACAGTATATGGCATAAGATTCTCAATGCTTGTGCCAAGGATGAGAGACTTCAGGATATTGCTAAGCAAGAAGGCTGTGTGTTAGTTGGGAATGGTCATGATACCAACTTTTGGAATCATGTGTGGCTGGGTAATTCTTATCTTACTGTCTGGTTTCCTAGAATTTATAATCTTTCTGAAGACAAAGTCTCCTCAATAGCTAATATGGGTGTGTGGGATAGTTTTCTGGGATATGGAACTTCAGATAGAGAAAAGCTCTAGGAGGTAGAGGGATAATCGTTTTTAATTCTCTATTTGATAAGGTTTCTGAAGTGGAATTATCAAGTGAAGTTGTCAACAAATTGATTTGGAAAATGGGGTGTATTCAATCAAATCATGTGTAGACTTCTATCATCCCCTAGCCAGTCTAATGCATCTATGTTCAACTTAATTGATCCACTTGACTGGTGATAGGAAAACGTGTTTTCTTCATTTATTTATTGCCATTATCATATTTATGTTTATGACAGATGACAAATAGATATATATTAGAGAAACTGGGTTAATTTATTTTTTAGAAATTATATTAATATTTTAGTTTCTTTTTTAATTAGAGATGATATTTTATTATATCTTACAATTGGCATATATTTTGTTTTTTCATATAAAAAATTCATTAAAAAAAACAATGTAAGGAAACATTATAATAATAAATAATAATTTTAAAAAAAATTACAAAACTAAATTTTCCACTATTTCAATATTAAAAAAAATTGATAAAAATAATTTTTTAAAAAATACCAAAACAAAAAAAATAGAATAAACAATAAAAAGAGGAAGATAATCTTGGAAAAAAGAAAAAAAAACATGTAAAATCCAAGAAAAAAGGGAAAAAAACGTGGGGAAAAACAAAAAAAGGGAAAAAGAAGAAGAAGAAAGATAAAAAAAATAAATTAAAAAATTAAAAAAAAAAAAAACCAATCTTCACTTTTCGACATCCGTATCGGATATAATATAATAATAACTATGTGGAAAAAAAAAAGATCTGTAGGGGAATGGAAAAAGAAAAAAAGTATGTAAAAACTACCGTGCTTTCCCAAACTCAACATCTGTAACGGATATAATATAATAATTAACTATGTGGAAAAAAAAAAACAAGGTTCTGTGGGGGGAAGCGACAATACTTTCCTAACTCTTGACATCCGTAACAGATATAATATAATAATAACTATGCAGGAAGAAAAAAGATTCTGTGTGGGATTGGAAAAAGAAAAAAAAGGCTGTGGGGAAAGCTACACCACGCCTTTTAAAGTATTACTCAACTTTAATGGAGGACTGAAAATTTAGCTGCGTTCACACTCACCTTCCGACAAAGTTTCGAAGCGTCCTTTAAAGTCGATGGAAAGATTGATACTGAGAGGGAAAGATGGTGCATTTCTTCGTTGTCGTTTATTCCTTAACAAGACAGATGCATTATTAAAAAATTGATTTGAATCATTTCCGGAGAATATTTGTAAAATATTTGAATCAAATCCACAAGTATATTTGTACATAATAATCCCTGTAAAATATTAAATCTTCATTTTAGACCTTTAATGTTGAATCCTGGACCCATCTTATTTATATCTGCGGATAATATTTTATAGAACAAATCACCGATCAACCTACAAATATCTTAGGCTCACCGTCTCGCTAAACATGAGAGGATAAAAATTTAACTATCAGAAATTCACCTAAAACCAATAGAATTACTGACACAATACTTCTGCCGATAAATTACAGTAATAATTATCGATGGCCACTATTTCATCTGTAATTTAGTCGGTATATACCGATGAATTCATTCCGTTGGCATATATTGACTCAATTACAGATAGAATATATAGAATTTGAAAAAAAAAAACGGTTTGATGACGTAGAAGTTTTTGCTGATGATTTTACAGACGGATTTACTGAGGGATTCAAAACGGGATCTCCATACAGTGATGTGACCAATTCACCATCTGACTTACCGACAGAATCACCGACAGAATGAGTCTGTCAGTGTTTCCATCGGTAAAAGCTAATATATAACCACTTTGTCGACCATCTCCTCCCCTATTTCTCCTTCAACTCTCCCCTTTCAAACTGCAAACAACCACCCCAAAAAAAAATCACCCTATTCTCAACACAAGTCATAATTTTTTTTAAGTTTTGTGGTCACAGCATTCGTATTCTGATTTATTGTGGATTTTATCATTTTTTGTAAGTAAATCTATCTTTTTTTAATTTTAACATTTAAATGTCAATTTTATTATTTTTTTAGTATATGTATTTTGTTAGTGTATGTACATGTTTTATTGTTATTTCTCAAACAAACTTGTAGTATGAATGTATAATTTTGCACCTGTTATGGTTTGTTTTAGATTTTGTAAAATTATATTTGTTAGTAAATTGTTAAAACTTTGTTGAATTACCAAATTATATTTGTTGTTGCGAAATAATTAATAGCTTGTTTAACGAATCCTCTTTAATTTTTATCAATGTTATTGCAGAATTATAATTTCCGTAAATTTATATGTATAAATTTGTATGGACGTTGATCATTGATAATGAATATTTATAAGAAGTTTTAATTAGTTTGTTGGATAATCTGGAGGTAAACCAATAATTTTGTAAATTTATTTACCTAACATAGTTAATTAATAGACGTTATCATTATAATTTTATAGAGGTTCGATAGAAGTCATGGATGTATCGAGATTCACCATAAGGATTGCGAAGGATGGATTATTGTAACGGGGTTCAGGGTTTTATTAATTTCACAACATCTATACCCAGAAATTTTACTGGAGGCAGTATTAGATGTCCATGCATATTTTAAAACTTTTTTTTTGGTTGAAATCCTAATCGTACGTGTTCATATTCAAATAAAATGTTAACATATTCTAATGGAATCGTTGACATATAGTGGAGCAAAAAAAATCTTTACAGCTTCAATAATAATAAAATAAAAAAGTACAACAAGATCTTTTACCGATCAGTAACCGATCTTTGATTAATTTTCCATCTGAATTCAGTAAAGGGACCTTAAAGAGAGAATTAATATAAAGGTAAGAATTAATTTAAGCCAACAACTAATCTTTGATTTTTGGAAAACAGCCAAAAAGAGCTGTCATTGTAGACTATGATCTCCAATTATTTGCTTCGCGAACATTGAATTATCAAAATATTAAAGGATCTATACTTATAATATATTATTTATTGGAATAATTTTTTATATTTAATTTTATATTTTTAATTTTAATTTCACTCTTTAACAACATATTCTTTTTTTTTTATTTCATCATTCAATATTAGATTATTTTTCAAAATTATGCTTTATATTTTTTTATTAGGTTATGTATTGATCTCATAAATTTAATTTTTTTCTTGATTTTAGCATTCAATATTAAATTTGTTGAAGATGGGGTTTCATATATTCTTTTGATATATTTTCTATGAACTTATCATTATCTCATGACTCATGTTTTGAGTTTAACAAGTTAACTTAATTTAACTTGAGTAATGTTTTTTGCACATCTTTTCTAATTAATTATTTTTCTTGGTTCTATCTTTTAAAATTGAGTTAGTTGAAAATAGAGCATTATAATAAATTTTTTTATGGAGTTATCTCGATCTTATATATAACCTGTCATGAGATTGGAAAGTTGACTCATGTTGATTTTTTTTGGATCCTTTTTAAATTGAATATTTTTTTAATTGAATTTTTTAATTTTTTAATTTGTTTTTTTATAAAGTTTCTTGAATTTATGACATAGATTACAAGTTTGATAGGTTGATACAATTCAAATTTTAAACCATGTTTTAATTGAATATTTTTTTATAATTATTTTTCCTTCTCATGTTGATACCCACATTGATTAAAAAAAAAAAAAACATTGGCTGAGAACACAAGTTGGCTTTTAAAAATTACGTGAGAATATTTTACAAATATTTCTTATTTACTTGAGATTTTTTCCACGCGAGTAATTATTTTGTCAGAATTGTGTCGTCAAATATTTCTTATTTACGTGAGATTTTTTCCACGCGAGTAATTATTTTGTCAGAATTGTGTCGTCAAATATTTCTTATTTACGTGAGATTTTTTCCAATCGAGTAATTATTTTGTCAGAATTGTGTCGTCTGCTGCGCGTGGAGTGCTAAAAGTCTCTTAGGTGTTCGGCGAAATGAAACCGAAGTCCTTGAAATCCAGCTTGTGTTTACATCCTACCTGCTTCGCAAGTCCACTTGCCCAGATAGCAGTCCCAAGCATCTCAACAATTTCAAAATACAAAATACAGTTCATGTTGTGAACAATTTCATCAAATTGTTTTACTGTAGCACTAATTTGTTATTTATTTTAATTATGTGTTTTAATTTCCCAAATTTGTTGGTCAAAGCTATTTAAAAAACAACAAGTCAACAAACATATATCATATAGTCATGTTCGATCAAAGATGGGCATTATTATATCGATCAAGTGAGCAAATGCTAGGAGATCCATCGTCGGTAATTTGGTTTTATTATTGTTGACATTAAAATATTAACGGTACTATTCATTTATTGCTATTAATATTGTTATTATGGTTATAATAACAATATTATTATTATTGATAAATATAAATATAGCACAGCATGGCATGCAGCATACATCCATTTATGCCCATCAAGCCAGGGACTCCAAAAGCATGACTAAACAGCGATGAGAGCAGGAGTGAGCAACATATATAGCACAGCATGGCATGCAGCATCAACCAGAACACAAGGCACATGGCATAAGTCAGCCATCAGAAACCACTAAATCCAGCAGAGGGACGACCAACCAGAGATCAATATCAGCCAAAACTGGGAAGGAAATGGTTCTGTTCATGGAAATGCAACACCATATAAAAACACAACTTGGAATTTGAGAAATAGAACATCAGCTAAAGTGCAATTGTCTTCAAAAATTCTTTTGTTTCTCAAAAGAATTAACAACAAAGAAATAAAAGAACAAACAAATAAATCAAAATTTGCTTACTTGGACAACCGGAGAAGTTTGCTAAAAAAAACACGAGCATAATCACTCGGATGGAAATTCGTCAATTTCCTTTCTTCGCCTTTTTCTTCTTTTTTTCCTTTTTTATTTCACTTCACTATTTTTCTTTTCTCTTTGCTTTTCTTCCTGATTTTCTTTTTTCTTTTTATATTTTTTATATATAATTTCAATTTTTTTAATTACAAAACAAAATAAAAAGGTTGGTGGCAGTTTTGTAAACAAACAAAATAAAGTAGATGGGTACAGCTAGTTGCGAGTCGAGGAGCGGACCCTTGGGTCAAGCTACGGGCTAACACACAGACCTATAGATGTAAAACGATATCGTTTAATCACGATTTAAATACCCTTTTTCAGACTTTTCCTTTTTTTTTTTTTACTTCCTTTCTTCTTCTACGATTTCTCCCTCTTTTCTCTCTTTAAACCCAAAAAACGACAATGGTGGCTTTGTGTCACCAAAAAATGACAATGGTGGCAATTTTGTAAACAAGCAAAATAAGTAGATGGGTACAGCTAGTTGCGAGTCGAGGAGCAGACCCTTGGGTTAGGCTATAGGCTAACACACAAACCTATAGATGTAAAACGATATCATTTAATCACGATTTAAATACCCTTTTTTTGGACTTTTCCTTCTTTTTTTATTTCCTTTCTTCTTTTACGATTTCTCCCTCTTTTCTCTCTTTAAACCCATAAAACGAAAATGGTGGCTTTGTGTCATCCGTTGTTGCAAATTGCCACCATTAAATCAACCCCCCCCCCCCCCCCCTCCATCCAAAAGCACCCTCCTTTTACCCTAAACTATTAGCATTATCAAAACTCATTTATGGATTATTCTCTAAATTCATCTTTTCTTCCACAAAAAAAATAAAATTAAAGACTAGCAACATGGATAAAGTAGGTCGAGAAGGCTTCCAAAATATACATAAAAATCAAGCTGCAATTTTAGATGAAATTTGAAGTTTAATTGTACCCAATTATATCCAATATTGAGAAAACAATGCAGATTCAAGGTCAAATTAAATTATTATTGGATGAATTTGCATAAAAATTATGTTCAAGGATATAATTAAATTTTGAATAGGTCAATTTGATTTAATCATGGGCCAAATTAAAGTTTAATTATGTTTAAGAATTAATTTGGATCCAATTAAAGGATTTAATTAAGTGCAAGGACTTAATTATACTTTAAAAGGGTCAAATTAATTTTATTAGAGGCTTAATTGGTGAAAAATTAAGTTTTGGAGCTTAATTTGGGTTTAATTGAGAAGATTGGAATTTTAAGAGACCAAATTTAATTTTTACCAAGTCAATTGATTGAAATATGGGGCGAAATCGCAAGAATATTAAAGTTTTGGGGTTAATTAGGGGTTAAATTGAAAAATTTCACGGCCAAGGACCAATCTACAAAACGTGTCGAACTATAGGGGCTCAATTGATTGAAATCAAGGGTGAAATTGAAGAAAATTAAAAGTTTAATGATCAACTGAAGGTCAAATTATATAAATCCAAGATCAGGGATCATACTGAAAAAGATACTTAAATCAAGGGCTAATTTTAAAATTCAGCAATGGCAAAATTATATTAAATCAGAAGTTTGGAGTTAATTTTAGGTGAAATTGAAGGAAATCAAAAGATGAAGGATTAAATTGAACTTTGGCTGAAATCCCTAATTTAAGGTCAAAATGGTGATGTTTTTGAACAATAAGAAAAAAAGAGAACCAGACTACTCGTGATTCACTATTCATTGTCTTCTTGTTTTGACCCAAAAAAGCTGCTCGAGTTGCTACTTTTCAGAGGTATTTAATGCTTCGTCTTTTCACCAAACTTAACAAACCATACACCAACATGATGACCTAATGTTGTACTACACCCTAGAGTAGACCCTGGCGGCCATCTTTCCCCACAGCTACCACGTCGTTGCTCAAAAGTGGCCAACTCGACCAGCCTATAGCAACCAACTTTTTTAGGCCATGATAACAACTTTGAACCAATGGTTGAGATCCTTCTGAGTCGAATCAAGGGCTAATATTTGGCACTAGTAAATACAACATGTCCCTCTGCTATATCTTATAAATATGGTGGATTACATGCTCCAAGCATGAAGAAAATCAGGTCTAAAGTCAGCTAAAAATCAGCCTTCCCTTTAGTTTTTTTTTTTCCTTCCCCAACCGACAATTCTCTCCCTTTACCTTCTTCTCCACTGCACCCTCAGCCATAATGACCTCATTGTTGCCTCCTCACCCAACAAGTGAAGATAGAATACCAAAGGCAGGTAGAGAAATTACAACAACTATCGATTCCAAAATGGAAATGGAAGGACATTACCATGGACTTTGTAATAGGATTACCAAGGGGCAAGAAGGGTAATTGTTGACCGGGTAACAAATTCGACCTTATTCTTACCCATGTAAATTACATATTTCGTGGATAAGTTGGCCAAATTGTACGTGAATGAGGTGATTAGACTTCAAGGGGTGTCAGTATCAATTGTGTCAGATTGGGACCCAAGGTTCACATCGAGGTTATGGCCCGACTTACAGCGAGCTTTAGGGACTATGGTGAACCTAAGTACAACATTCCGTCAGACTAATGGTCAGTCTGAAAGTATCCAGACACTCGAAGATCTTCTAAGGTCATGTGTGTTGGAGTTTGGGCAAAGTTGGGAAGATCTATTGCCGTTAGTGGAATTTACGTACAATAATAATATTTAGCTTCTGTCGCACCCGACATCGTGGCAGCCTTAAAAATAATTCTAAATTTATGGAAAAAGAACAAATTTCTGGTATCTTGTTCTTTTAGGAAAAAGGTCTTGTTTAAGGAGTCGCCACCTAGTATTATGGTTGTCGCACCCTCGCGAGCGGAGCGCGGCGTCGCGGCGATCCTCGATTGGTTTCGGGGTCTTTTTGTGTAAAGGAGTCGCCACCTAGTATTATGGTTGTCGCACCCTCACGAGCGGAGTCGCCATCCTGTCGCACCCTCGCGAGCGGAGCGCGGCGTCGCGGCGATCCTCGATTGGTTTCGGGGTCTTTGTTTTGTTTGTAAAGGAGTCGCCACCTAGTATTATGGTTACTAGGAAACCTAACTGGTCTTTCAGAGATTCTAAGGCAAGGGACTGGTTGCGTAAAGGGAAGGTATTAGCACCCCTAGTACGCCCTACCTAAGGTAAGCTGCTTGGTGTTTGGTTTGTCTTATAATTGCTATGGTGTTGGTGTTTTCTAATCCCATCAGTTTTCTAGGTTTTGATTCAAACTAAAATTATTAGGATAGAAATCCAAGGAAGTTCCATGTGCTTTAAAAGCTCATTTTCCCCTTAGTTTTTCAAGAGTTTGCGACTTGTAAATCGCAAGGAGGAGGGACAAAAAAATTAGAAATCTAGGGTGCTTTAAAAACCTATTTTTTTGTCTTAGTATTTTATACTCCCACGGCTCGTAAACCGTGGAATAAAAAATTGAAATGTCCTTGATTATAATCAAGGCTTCTTTCAAGGATTTGTGCGGATTTATTGCTCCCAATAATATTTTGGATATTCGTCCTTTAAGGATTTCTTTATCCAAACATTAGCGGTGAATAATAGATGAATTCCTCCCAAAATAAGATTTTTGTATTTTTTTGGAATATTGGCCAATACCCTTTTACAAACATGTTGTAAAATCCAGAAATGCAAGAAAACAATTTTTGGTGTTTAAGAAATCAATGCGAAAACACATTTTCAAAACTTCAAATATTTGTTTTTTTTTATATATATAAAAAAAAAGGTTCAAAACATGTTAGGGTATTGACCGTATGCAACATACAAAAAAACATTTTTTATATTTTCTTTGTCAAAAATACAAACATTACATTTAATCACAATAAAAAAACACATGTTAATCAAATTCTTAAGGCTTTAATAAATCAGTTATTAAATCCCAAAAAATATATAGAAACATGTTCTTATATTTTCACGGATAATACAACAGGATTTTATTTATCCTTCAGATACCTGATCATATAAAAATTAAAAAATTAAATTCATTTTCTTTTTTATCTTTTTGATTTTTTTATAATTCAATGACATACATAAAAAAAAAATACAAACACACACACACACACACATCCCTTTTTATTATGTTTTTTTTATACACCCATATGTCATTACAAATAACACAAATTTAAAATAAAACAGACAACACATCACACAAATAAAAAAAATACATAATAGCCCCCAAAAATCCAGGAAACTGCTAGGAAGGCTTCTGGCAATGCAGGAACAGTGGCGGCGCGTGGTTCTCACTCGCCGCCGCCACTGGCGGCGCGTGGGTTCACGCGCCGCCGGAAAAAATAACAGGGGAGATCTGCAACGGCTTCCTCCCCTCTTCATTGTCTTCGCTGGCGGTGACAACCATCGTGACCTTCTTCTCTGTTTCAGGTGGCCGGCGGCAAGGAGGAATTATTTAGAAAGGGGCATCGCTGTTGGGGAAAGGAACAGCGGTGGCTGGCCTTACTGCTGCTTGTCCGTCGCCGTTACTGTTGAGGAGACCGAAAGGGAAGAAGATTTGTTGAAATGGGGGGAGCTCCGCTGGTTTCTGTGAAGGCCGAATGAGTCGACGCCTGTGAGGGGGAGAGGGAGATCGTGACTGAGGGGCTATGGGTTTGTTTGACCGGCTGAGAAAGGAGAGGGACGATGGTGGAGCGGCTGTTTGAGAGTTAAATGGGAGACGGGAGCAGCTGAGTCTGTTTGAGAGAGATGAGGGAAGAGACAGGGCTCTGTCGAAGAAGAAGAGAGGATGAGCGGCTACATTTTGTTGGCTAGGAGAGGGGGAAGGGAGGCGGTGTCCGGCGGCTCTCTGGCTTTTGGCCAAAAGAGAGGGGATTGGCTGGAGGCTTGGAAAAAAAATATATCAAAAGGGAGGGGGACCCCGGATTGTTGGCTTGTTTTTGGCCAAGGACCGGGGCAGCCACTGTAGCCTTTTTTTAATAAAGAGAATAGGGTTAGGTTTTTTGTTTGCCCTCTATTTTTATCTCTAAAATTCTCTCTTCTTCATTTTCTCCTCCCTTTTTCTACATGGCCGGGTGTTCTTTTTATATAGAAAATCTCTACACGTGTTATTTAAAGAAATATTGCAATAATTATTGCAGAGATTGTCTACTATAACTAGCACCAACAAATCCTATATATATGGTATTTTTTTTAATTGCAGTGATTATTTTCCCTAACCAGCACGAATCAAATCATATATATATATATGGTATTTTATATTGCAGTAATTATATATGATTCAATAATTATCTCCTTGATATATTGCTTCCTTAACCCTGATGCTCTATGTTACCGCCACATGTAAGCCCTTATTATTATTATTATTATTATTATTATTATTATTATTATTATTATTATTATTATTATTTATTTTATTTATTTTTTATTTGAAAATTTATCAAAATATGGGTCAAAAAATTGGGTAGCAACAATGGTCACTAGGAAACCTAACTGGTCTTTCAGAGATTCTAAGGCAAGGGACTGGTTGCGTAAAGGGAAGGTATTAGCACCCCTAGTACGCCATACCTAAGGTAAGCTGCTTAGTATTTGGTTTGTCT
>Ga0325404_1002839_pt1 | contig 18509 bp, 10 predicted proteins | sample PopdelMetagenome_18_FD_205664 | JGI IMG/M metagenome (GOLD analysis project Ga0325404, IMG submission 205664) | Populus deltoides microbial communities from Bellville, Georgia, United States - Xylem-Control-R1 | ecosystem: Host-associated > Plants > Phyllosphere > Stem > Wood/Secondary xylem... | reverse complement strand
ATATAATTTCTTAAAAAGTATTTTTCAACCCATTCTAATTTTTTAAAAACAATGAGCGGTGCTACTGATTAGCTAGGTTTGGGTAGGGCCAACATCCACATTATTCATGATTGGTGGGCCCCTTTGAATTTGAAAGATATCCGTTTATAATTGGACCGTCTGTCACAGCAGACGCGTGACGACTCCTACTGGCCCTATGATCTCGAAGCTAAAACAAATCGCAACATCATCATCACGGGACATCATACTCACCATGGAAGTTAGCTTGGCCCCCACCAACATATTCTCAACACATTCTTTATGTGTTTCAAATAAATAAATAAATAAATCTTTAACCTTTTATTTTATTTGAATGATTGATGATTAACAACATTTTGATTTCAAACATGTACATATAATTTAATCGAATAACTTTCATGGATAACATTGTTATTAAAAATAACTTACCGACATGACATAAACTTAATGTAATTTAAACTTTTAGTTGAATCGAATAAAAATTGATTCAGCTAAACCGGATTGGTCTATCTAAATTTTTAATAACTCGATGAAACTTAACTAAATCAATATCTTATACAAATAAATAAGATATCACTATTTTAAATAAAAAAAATTATTAACCTAATAACCACCTGTTTAGGTTTTTTTTTGGATCAATCTGCATGTCAGTTATAAACTTGGCTTGGTGGTTGACTCGGCTCGAGGCTTGGGTCACTAAGTCATCTGGGTTGACTCCCGTTTTCTTTTTATAAATCAAAACAATATTGTTTTTGTTATAAAAAATAGTTAATGAGTTGTGGTCGAGTTTTTAACCGGATTTTAAAGGATGAACTTGAGTTTTTGTTTTTTTTATATTTTAGCACTCGACCCGATTTTGTCCTTGAGCCAGCTTAATGGGATGAGTTTTAAAACAATGGTTATGATAACTATAATGACACTACTCCATCTCTTTAAAAATTTTGAAGGAAAAAATTGTTGTGTAAACTTTAACATACAAAGGTAAAATAATAATAATAATAATAATAAAATCCTCATGAGATAGTCATTTGTCGAATGTGAATATTCTATCCACAAAATATAGATTGCAATTCAAGCATATAAAAAATAGAAAAAAGGAATTAATTAATAGAAAAGTTGGAAGGCAGGGCCGAGGTGTCCCCAGGATCCGATTATTCACAATTTTACATTTAAGTGTTTTTCAATTTTTTTTCTTCTATATTTTCGATTTTTTTAATGCTTTGATAAGGATTTTCACATAGAAAGTGACAATATTTTAAAATTAACTTGATTAGGTTTCACCCGTGCTTAGCTAGGTCATGGATTAATCTACTGGGTGATTCAAGTTTGACTAAATCAATACTCATATTGGTTTGAAAAAAATAACTCGAACTAGATTCCAGGTCGGCGAGTCACTAGATTGATAAGTAAAGCCGAACTTGATGTAATAACTATAATCTAAAACACCAAGCAACACTCCTTGTAACAAACCAAATGGGGCAAAGAAGAAAAAATGTTTAACCATATCATGTCTTTAAATTTATTATAATAACTTCTCCAAGTTTTTTCATCTTTCAAAAGTAATTTTATAATTTCTTTTGTAATTTAAGTTGTTTTGTGGAAATAAATATTAAAAAAAATTTGAAAAATACTACTTCCGAATAAAAAACACTTTAAAAACACAATCGTTATCAAAATATCAAATCCATGAGTCACTTTATTGACCTATCAGACCGAGCATGATTTTATAACTATCGTGAGTAATCATCATAATCCTACACAGGACTAATCCAAGTTTTGATTTTAAATTTATTTTATTTGAATAAAATAATGTTGTTTTGAATAAAAATAAAAAAAATATTTTAAAATTAACCTGGTTTGGTCTCACTCGTGTTTATTTAGATCATGGATCAATCTACTGGGTGATTCAAGTTTGACTAAATCAAAACTCAAATTGGTTTGAAAAAAACAACTCGATCTAGGCTCTAAATCGATGAGTCACTGGATTGATAAGTGAAGTCGAACCAGATGTAATAACTATAATCTAAAACACCGAGCACCACTCCTCATAACAAGCAAAATAGGGCAAATAAGAAAAAAATATTTAACCATGTCATGACTTTAAATTTATTATAATAACTTCTCCAAGTTTGTTTATCTTTTAAGAGTAATTTTATAAACTTTTTTTGTAATTTAAGTTCTTTTGTCTAAATAAATATTAAAATAAATTTAAAAAATATTATTCATGAACAAAAAAAAAACTTTAAAAATACAATCGTTATCAAAATATCAAACACCAACTTAAAATTCATGAGTCACTAGATCGATCCATCAGATCGATCCGGGTTCTATAACTATTATTTTAGCATGTAGGTGCATATAATAATGTCTACAAAACCAACACCGTAACATCTACTAATCTATCCAATATCCACCATACGCTAATTTAAAATTGATAATATATATATATATATATATATATATATATATATATATATATATATATGATAGGATAGGATAGGGCAATAGGTAGCAGAAAATGTTTACAAGCAACAAAAACAGCTAGCTAGCCAAAAATATTTTTCAACGTCTATTATTTTTCTTGTCACGATCGATCCCTTCTTTGCATTTCCTCAATTATTTTCTTTATTTCAGTCTCGTGATGTCCACTGAGAATCAAAGGGCAAATCACTCATTAATTATAATTTATTCCTGCCCTGGAATACTTTACGATCCTGGCTTCTGCAGATGGAATTAAGGCCATTAAAGTATTAATTGCCTAGGTTATTATTTAAACACTCTTAATTAAATCCGGATTTATTTAACTTTGTTATGCTTGTTTTTATTTTCATATTAAAAATATTTTAAAAAAAAATTAATTTTTTTTATTTTAATTTAATATTTTTTAATATTTTCATATCATTTTGATGTATTGTTTCTTTCTGTGTTTTAAAAATATTAATTTTTTTTAATTTTTTAATTTTAAATTAATATTATTTTGATATTTTCAGATTATTTTAATACGCTGGTATCAGAAATAATTTTTAAAAAATAAAAAATATTTTAATGCATTTTCGAGTAAAAAACACTTTAAAAAACAACCACAACTACACTCTCAAACACCCTAAATAATCACTCAATGGTCCTAATCCATCTCTACAATTATCTGTTTTGCAATACAAATTTATTTTGATATTGGATATTCTTTTTTTCTTGACTTAATATAATGAAAATGGAGTCTATATTAAATGTTTTTGGATAATGTTCAACCGGAATTTCAAGGCTACTCGTTATCTTTTATATATCGTAAAGTATTAGTCCCATGGAAAAAAATAAATTACAACCATTGAATTTATGATATCTGTTATATCTTAAGATCAAAACACTCAATATACATGGGATTTCTTGAAGGATTTTGATGATAATATTTGATATAATTAATTTTCATGTAATTGGTCACATATAATTGTTCGTAAGAACTTTGCATCACTTGTTTGAGAATATAGTTGCGGTTGTTTTTCAAAGTATTTTTTGTACCGAAATGCATCAAAATAATATTTTTTTATTTTTTAAAAATTATTTTTGAGATCAGTACATCAAAACTATTTAAAATATAAAAAATATTACTTTTTAATAATTTTTTAAAAAATATTTAAAAAACACAGTTTACAACCGCATTCACACATACTTGTGGAAAAGAAGAAAATGAGGCCGACTGAAAATAGATTTGATGTTGATAATATGGGTGATGAAACGAAGAAGATTTCACAATATAATTCACGTGCTGAGCTTGAATTTTCTTTCCATTTCACAATATAATATCAAAAGTAATTATTTTATATATCATCGTAGTTGGTGTTACATCATACCATTGTTTGAATCAATGAACACCCCCCCTCATCATTGAGAAATTCTATGATATTAAAGCTATAACTATTACTAAAGCTTTTATTTTTTTTTTTGGAATTATATGTGATTTTTTCTTATTTATTCCTCTTTTTTCTGTATTTATTTCTGATGTCGCAAGTATTATTAGTTATAGTTGGAGCATAATAAATTTTTTCCACCCTCATCATCATTCTCATCATGGTTTTAACAATTCTCATGCTTCTTCCATAACTATTAAAAAAAAAAAAAAAACCTTTAAAAAACAATCTAACATGAATTGTTCATCAAGCTACAAGGATAAATTATAAATTAAGGTATCGATTGAGAAAAACGATATAAACCGTGTTTTACAAAAAAATTATTTTAAAAAATTAATTTTTTGTATGTTTAGGATAGTTTTGATACGCTGATCTCAAAAATAATTTTTTAAAAATAAAAAAAATCATTTTGATATATTTTGACACAAAAAACATTTTGAAAATCAACCACAATCACACTTTTAAAAAAGCACTAACACAATCTGAACTCAATTAGTGCCTTTGTGTATCTTTGAACAAGTTCTAATCACTTGTGCTAAACCCTGTCAATTTTCATGTTTGAATTGAAATGCTCATTAAGCCAGCTACCCCTCGAAGATGATGATTCTTCATTTGTGTTAGAGAAAAGAAAACATGTTTTAAATTTGTATTTTTCATTTAAAAAAAAGTTATACTGTAGTTTTCATGATCTTTTTGTTCTTATCCTTCGTTTTACTTTATAATACGGTGCAATTAAATATGTTTTTAGGCTAAATATAAATTCAAAAGTTAATTAATTTTTATTATTAAAACTTGTATTTTCAAACTTTAACTATATAAACTTAATTTGTTTTGAAGAACGTCCAAAATGGTGGGTTCAAATAATGAGTCTAGAGAGATTACGTATGGCCCAAGCAATTGATATTTTATGAAGAAACTTCGGGCACCGTAGGGCACAGGAAATCCGTCACATCATTTCCTTGAAAAGATCTGTGAGCCCTAAGAATGATTACAGTCTGGCTAGCTTGTCAGGAACACCAAGTTCCCATCTGAAAGCATGGTTTTGGAGGCTTATGCCCATTTCAAACGATACATATCTTTCAAACCTAGCTATGCAAGAATCTGAGATGATCATTTCAGCAAGTATGCAGATGGAATCAAGATTTACAGCTTGAAAAGTCTCCTCCATTAACAACGCCCCAACAACTCTTTGCCAACCTTCTGTTGTTATCCCTGGAATCTTTGCCAACCTTCTGTTGTTATCCCTGGAATCCTTCTCATTGCTTTGAACTGGTACATACATAGAAATCTTACTTTATTGAACTGGAAATGTGCAAACCCGTTGTGTTTTTGTTTTTTTTACCTCCTGTGTGTCTTGTTTAGGGCTACATGGCATCATTGTAGCTCGTAGGCTAAGTTTCACTTCAAAATTGTTTTAAATACTAACTTGGTCAAATTCAAATGACCCATTAACCCGCAACTTGATTAACCCGGTAAAATCCGGTGAGACAAACACATGGTAAAGTTTAAGGAATTTTTTTCAATTGAAACAACATATAAAATGATCAACTTTAGATTAGTTAAGATAAATCTTAGCGATTGCTCTGGAAATCCATTGCAATCACATTAGTTTTTTCTTGTTTCTAGAATTAAATTGACCAATCTTGAGTCTAAACATTCAATTCAATGGCGTGATTGAGTTTCTTATGTGACAGCCACAGGAGAAGAAAATACTTGGCAAAGATTTGTGTTGAATTGGTAGGATTAAAGATAAGATTCTACCTCCAAGGAGAGACTCCCATGTCTGATGGCAAGTACCCTGGAAGCTGGATTTTGGAGGTTCATTCCCATATCGGGTCTATAAAAAGAATCTCATAGAGGAGAGCGGACCACGCCCCATAGTTACCTTTTTTTGATAAGGATCAAGGTGTGCAATCCAATGCAAAACCTGCACAAAACCTGGCCCAAAGGGATGGCTTTGGATGGCATTTTCCATTTGACAAAAAGCCTCCCCACTGCTCCTTGTGACAGAGGGCGTGCAATATTGTCGCATTTGTGTAATGAGATTAAGATCTAAAGTTTCAGCTGCCACCCCATCGAGTTACTAACTGATATAGGTATGAGTTACTAACTCAAAAGGGGCTCGTACTTGAATATGAAAAGAGGAAAGCTACCGCTAGAGCTTAGAATTTTCATATCCACCCTTTTTTCATTTGCTAGGACTCATTACATTTGGAGTTCAAATGCCTCATTCAACCAAATTAGATTCAACACACAGCAGCAGAATACATCCGTCTGCACCAAGTTGTAAAACATGATTACACTGGAAACAAAAGAAAGATGAAAGATGAACAAAAGCAAATTAATCGAAACCGCATATTTTAAAGTCTGAATGCATGGCTGTATAACTGTAAGATAATTAACCGACAAGAGAACCATCACCTACATCTGCAGCCGCCTATTGCTTGGCAGGAGTAGTTGAAACATCAAAACCAGGAGGGATGAAGACAACATCATCCCAAGTTGTAGCAGAACCCTCCTGCAAAATTTTATTTCTTGTCATTTTAGCCCCAGAATTTAAAATCTTCCGTATTATATTTCCAGAAGATAGGCAAAAAGAATTGCTGTAACAAAAATGCGGATGAAATCACCCCGAATAAATGAGAAAGACTGTTATTGAAACTCCTTTGTTCCTTATATTCTATATGATCACCCACAGCTTGAAAATGAAAAATTAGTATCATGCCTGTTTTGTTAGCTAAGTCAACATACCTTCATACACTTAATTATCTCTTCGAAAACAGCAACCTACAAAACAAAGTTGATAATACGAGTAAAAGCAGCTAAGAAAATGAACGATGCTCATAAAAGATGGCTAAAAAAGCAATACCTCAATATCCCCCTCCTTGAAGGCAGGATTTACTTTATGCTGCTCACGGGATGCTCTTAAAAGTGATTTTTCTAAATCCTCCTAGAAAAACAACCAGGGCAAGAAAAATGAAACCACTACATAATTAACCAGAATATTAGTAAATAATAATGTCATCTTCTTTACTAACCTTTCTAAAAAATACTGGACGATAGCTTCTGTTTTGACTTTTCAATACCAAACTCCTTGACTGAAAAGAAAATATTTAAATGATTCAAACTTTTATAGTCCAGAAATCTCTGAAAGAGATATGAAAGAAGGGTTTTGTCCGATGGACCAAAGGTAAGTTCAATGAAAAGAGAGAGAAAAAAAAAAGTAATCTTCTAACAAGCCATGGTGGACGAAGAGCAAAAGCCAACTCATGGCAACTCCAAGGCTCGACCAAGCATTGACCAGATTCAAATCTACTAGGATAAAAAAAACTATATAGAAACAAAAGGAACAAAAAAGAATAAATCGTGTCACAAAGAGTAAAGAGGGATATCAGGACAAGCAAATTATGATTTTACAACATGGACTCATCAATCTCGAAATGAAACCTACTAACTGTGGCAAGTTGACAAACAAATGTATATTTCACCGACTAATTTAGTTCAATATCTTCAGTCTCAACTGAGGAAAACTGAAAGAAATGGCTAGCAAATATGATCATGTACTTGCTAGATTGTAATCAAGAAAGCTTTAAAGTAAAGATAGGAAATATACTGGTACTGTTACCTTGCCATGAAAACATCAGATATTTACAGAACTAAGTTATCAGGCCCAGAGAAATCTCCTTTACTTCGTCTAATTCTAACCATAAGAAACTAGTTGCAAGCAGTACAAGGACGAAGTTAGTTACTGGATTCTTACCCTATGAAGGATGCAATGCAGTTAATGCATGGCATGAGTTGTTCATTCCCAAAATTGATTCAGTTTCCTCAACAACAATTCATGGGAAAAAAATGCTTCATTTATCATCTACTTGATATAATTATTCACTTGATCACAATCCCAAATTTTTTATGCAGCATCATAGTTATCCAAATAATCAATATATCAGAAGGAGAACACTTATGAGAAGACAGGTTATGTCCTTGGAACCTGGAAAACTGGAACCCCGGAGAAGCAATCATCAGATAAACCAGCTCGCTCTCTTTCCTACAGCAAAATAAGCACAATACAATCAATAAGTACATTTACACAAACAGAGACCCCTCATTTATAAGAAAAATTACAAGAGAAGAGTAAGTTGGTAATTATAGATTTCATGAATAGCGCACACAGAAAAGAAGTGTTCAAATGAAGGTCTGTTTGTTTTGCATATAACATTTTATAGAGAGAAAATTTTACAAAAAGATTTACATTGATAATATTTACAGATATTTTTGCAAGTAATGACAAAAAGAATACAAGTTATGCTTCAAATTTGGTTATGATGGTCAACTGGGTGATAATACTCATGGTGGTGATTGTATGTTGGTAATAAGATGATGGTGGTGGAAGCAGAGAAGGAGGGCTATAGTAAAGATATAAATAACAAAGTGATAATAGTGGTAGTGGACTGATAATGGTGATAAGATGGTGGTGGTAACAATAGTGGTAAGATTGTGGTGGTTTGATAAGATAATGAAACGAAGTCTGCAATGGCAGTGGTGCGGTGGTGGTGGTGGCGCTAGGAGAGATAGTGACCTGATAGTTCTTTGTAAAATATTTCTGCATCTTCATGAGGTAAAATATTTACCCAAAATAAACTATGTTTTCAAGCTGTCTATTGAAGTAGTATCAGTTAACCGATTTCATTCCTCACCAGACACTGAAAAATGCAAATATATAAATTCTTGCAAAATATTATATGAAAAACAAATGCACTCCGCAAATAAAGATCATATGATAACATGCTTTTATCCTTGAAAAAAATATCAGCATAAATAATGTGGATTATTAAATACTTTTGTTTGGTATGCACTTGCATGAATATAAAACATATGCATTGAGATTTGACAAGGAAGTACATCATCTTAAAGTGAGCACCTGGGAAAGATGATCCCAATTTGAAAATGTGGTATACTACACTTACTCCAAGTGTTTTATGGACAAACAATTCAAGTTCATCAGACTGGCTAATTCTGCTAGTTATAGCATGCTCCTATTAAAAAAATATTTTAAAGAACAAAATTATTAATTCAAATAAATCAATTATACCAAGTGGTTAAACAAAAATGGATCTTCAACTTCAGCCTTCAAAATGTATACTTGAGTTTAGATCTACCTCATTTAGGGGCAGGCAATGCTTCGTCCACCTTTATTTTATTTTATTTTAATAAAATAAAATAAAATAAAATTTGATTAGTACCTAAATTTCAACTGTCCGTTCCATGCCCCCACAACCTGGGTCATGTGACCTAAACCGTGATGCAAAGAGGTGCAATGTTTATGGTAGCTATGCTAAGATTCCTAAATAACAAAAATACTTAAGTAGGCTAGGTTTACAAGAAACAACACACATGATCAAGTAAACTAATTTCTAAACTTTTTTCTCCTAGAATGCATAAAAAAAAAGCTGATTAACTCTAGTTGCTTACAGACATGCAAACATCCACAGGTTAAGATCAAGATGGTAGCAAAAGTGCTGAAATGCTGGAAATTAAGTTTTACAGCACATACTAGAGCTTTCTTCTCATTAAGCAAAATCCAAGCAGAAGTAAAGTGGAACAAATTTTACAGAACACTCACCATAAGTGCATTCTTGATTTGTGAGGGTTCCGGTATCAACCTAAAGGCCACCCCATCAACTTTTAACTGAAAAACCTGCAAAAGCTCACAGAATTAGAAGGAAAGAAGAAGAAAAAACGACAAATGGAACAGAAGCGGCAAAAAAAACACAAAACAGAAGAAACCCACCTTGTTTAACGCAACAGGAACAACTTTTGAGCCGCCTTTTCTCATTCCAGGGTCCATGCTCTTCATTTGCTCAAGGAGTGCCTCTGCATCCTCCTGTTTGAAACAAAACAACCCAAGAGACTTCCCCGTTGAAAGCCCAGAAACCAACACGAATTCTTCATTGGAATTACTCAAAGCATACACAGGCACGCCAGCCAATCTCTCTTCAATGGTTTCAGTTGACATGGAAGTGCCTGGTTGATTAACGGGCTCGTGAGGAATTCGAGCCCATAATGGGTTCTTGGAGGACAAGGGAGAGTTGGGGTTGAGGCGCGAGATAAGAGTGTCGAGTGATTGTTTTGCGTGGGTTTGGAAGTTGGGATTGAAGAGAGGGAATTGGTGAGAGAGGTTTTGGAGAAATGTAGAGCAGTGGTCTTGGAGAGTGGTAAAGGCATGGTGGAGGTCAATTTGCGGGGCTTGTTTGGATGCTGGGAAAATTTGTTGGTCGTTGGACTTAGGTAGGAAGTTCATGATTTTCTTTGGAGAATTTGAGAGAGGAGAGGGGAAAACAGGGAGGGTTTATGAAGGCAGAAATTTCAGAGAGATAGGGGTTTCTGCTGCTGGGTTTTAGGTGTGGTTGTCGTTTTTCTTTTTAAATTGTTTTTCCTTTCTTGTTTTATCTAAAAATATTATATTAATTTTTTTAAAAAACTTTTTGTATAGTTCAAACATGAAAATATATATCAAATATACTTATATAGTGTTGTGTTGTCATGATCTAGAATGTTCGGGAATGGATTGTAAATTATGTTTTTTAAAAATTTAATTTTTTTATTAAAAATTAATTTATTTATATATTTTGAATTATTTTAATGCACTATTTTAAAATATTATTTTTATATAAAAATATTTTAAAAAACAATCATAATTATATTCTCACTCTCAAACAGGTTAAATACAACTTCAAAAATTGAATTTATATTTTAAAAATATAATTTATTTTTTTTTAAATTAAAATAATAAAATTATGAAAATATATTGATTTTATTTTAAATATATATTTTTTTAAATTAACGTGTCTGAATCTCATGCAAGTTTAATCATAATTAGATGACTTAAATTTAACCCAATCAATATGTAAAAGAATTTAAAATAAAATATTAGACTAGACCCCAAATTAATTAACCACAAACCAATATCATTTAGCTTAATAATTATGATTTTATATTCGATCATTTTCTGGACAAGCGAAGCCTAAAATTCTTGAAAAAAGTGACGTCAAATATTATGAAAAAGAATATACATATTCATTAAATTAGGGAGTCTCATGATCTTACATTACGATTAAAATCCAGTTTTTTTTTTTATGATTTTTCTTGTTATTGTAATTTATAGACGTCTCCCTCTCTTTGTCTATGGCGTAAAATTATGAATAGCTACAGGCTATTTCTTCTCTCTTTAAGAACCTACAACTTTAATTTCTTTACTATTTCTTTCTTCTTCTTCTTTTTTAACAAAAGCTTCGGATTTTTGGCTGCCTTCATCGTATTATTTCACCATATTATTGTTTTGTGGGGTGTTCTAGTTTGTTTTTAAAGTGGTGGTGGAGGTGGTGGAGAGAAAAAGAAAGAGAGAAATGAAAAAGAGGAGCGAAGCGAAGCCATGAAAATAAAGGATGGTTTGTGTCAGGAGATAACGAAGGTGTGTGTATATAGTGATTGGAACTATTTTTGGGCCTTCCAAAGTGTGTGTCGTGTCATGTCTGTGTTTTCATATGCTTTTTATATAGAGATGAAAGAATTCTTCTCTGGAGATAGGATCTTGGCCAGAAAGCCGCCATACTATCGAACAGTTGATGTGCCGGATATGTGGTTTTCTCCGGAATTTGTTTGGGAAATAAGAGGTGCTGACTTTACAATTTCACCTGTTCACTAAGCTGATGTAGGTGTCGTTCATCAATCTCATGGCATCTCAGACTGATTCCCAAGATTTACTTGCTCCGTATCAGACCAGCAGATATAGCTGAAATGTTTACTTCTCAAACAACGAAGATGGACGTGACAGCTGAAAGATGATCGTTATTTCAACAATCTTGTACACGAGCCCTTGTTGCTGCTAAGGTTTTTTTCTAGGCAGTGCGTGAATAGGCTATTCCAATTTCTTGTTTGTAAGATGGCCTGTTGCCATGTCTGGCTGTTGCATAGCCCTGTGATGCTGCAAACATGATGCCAGTCTGTTCATTGCGTTTGTAATTGTATTTTATTAAATTTTAAATTTTTATTTTTTATTAAAATTAAGTATAGTTTATATTTTTTAAATTATTTTAATATGCCGATATTAAAAATAATTTTTAAAAAATAAAAAAATATTATTGACATGTATTTTTATTTAAAAAACAACCACTACAACACTACCGCACACGAGAAATGTGTGTTCGTTGGTATTGAAATATAATATTTTTTTTTATAAATATATAATTTTAATGACGAATAGCTTATTGAAGATTGTTACGAGAATATCTTTATTATTAAAAGAAATAAAAGGGACACACATTTATTTCTTATTTATAAAAATCTCTGCTTTCGCCTATAGTCAACTCTTGTCTTTCTTTGTATACTACTTCACACCTTCACGCTTTCTTTCTCCGACTTGGAAAATGGATAGCCAAGACCCCGGAAAGAATCATACACATACACCAGGTTCCATTCTTGATTTTACCCTCTTGCTTTCCTGTTTTATTTATTTCCATGGGTTTTCATTTTCTTTAGTATTAAATCTTGTGTCTTTTTTGGGTTTCTTCAGCTTTTCTGTGGTAAAGGATTTCTGGGTTGTGTTTTTCTATTCACATTCTGTGGAAATTCACTTTCTTTGTTTATTTTGTGAAGTTGTCTTGGGGTGGTTGGTCCCTATGGATGGTTGGTGATGTGGGTTTTTGTTGAAACTTGCAGGGCATGGGAGTCATGGAGTTCATGTGTGTCACAGATGTGGGTGGCCCTTTCCGAAACCACATCCAAGTGCAAGACGCAAGCGTGCACACAAGAAGATATGTGGAACTCTTGAAGGATACAAGGTTGTTGACTCTGAGGAGACTTCCCTCTCGGCTCTTTCTGATGATGACAATGTTTCTGATGAAGAACCTGAAACCCCTAGTGAGAATTCTTGCTATAGAATCATGTTTTTTCCCCCCATAAAACTTAGGAAGAGAATGGATTTACTGTTGTGGATGCTTGACTTCATTGTAGGGAGCCTTAGACTGCTCAAGGTTAAATTGAATTAAAGATTCGCACTTCGTCTCTGATCGGGAGAAGCATTGCATTTTTTTTCTTAACTAATACTGGTTAATTTGGCTGCGCAAGGTCCAAAAGGTTTGGAGAGAAGTAGTAACGAGAAGGGTAGTGGCGGAGTAGGGAACATATCAAATAGATCAGAAGACGAGGTCTTTAAGGATGCTGTTGATGAATTTCCTGAAAGTGGATACAGTTCGGTGACGGGAGAGCATAATAGGGATGTTAAAGAACAGGAAATTGGCCTGGAGTTCAATAAAGCCACTGCTCAAACATCCAAGGATGGTTCGATTAATGGTAAGCTTTCAACGGGACCAGATAATTTATTGATTTGAGCTGTTTTTTCTGCATCTGAGTGTATAACATGATTGATTTGTACTTGGATAGCTGCAATATTTAATGCTTGTCTGGAGTTGTCCTGTAATTTATTGTGACTCTCTCACGTAAAAGATGCTTCGATCTATTTTTTTTTTATTAAATAGGCTTCATTTCCTAATCCTGTAAGTTCATCACTGAGTGCATTCTCAAGTATGCTGGAGTCATTTTAAGTTATGGGTAGGATTGGGTCAAATAAGCCACTAGGCATCCATGGAGCGTGCTATATGGTGGTAAGTGGAATTATTTATTAGGACATAAGACAAAAACCTCAATTGAGATCTTGGATTGATAGGTGGGGTACTTGAGAAAGTTTAGTTGTGGCAAACACCTTTTGGATTCAAGAAATTTAGATATGACCATTGAGCTCATTGGTGGCTCTTGTTTGACAAGCTTCGTTTCTAGCTTTTTGGCACAATCATGTCTCACTTGGAAGACTGGTTAACGAGAAGCCATAGGGGTTTTATAGTTGGATTGTATATATTTGGATTACATCTGGTTTGCTGTGTGTAACTAATTTCTCCTTTCAACTTTTGTTGTCATATTGTAACTTGGTTGTAAAGAGTTCTGATAGCACAGGATTTGAGTGGTTTGCCTAGGAAAACTAACAAGTTAAGGTGTGATTAAATTAAATAATGGAAGGGAATCAAATGGAGATATTTCTTTCTGAAAAATTGTGTTTTTTCATGGAATATGTATACCTTCACGTGTAATTTAGGCATTTAAGAACTCTCTGGGGTGATTTTAATCTTATATCTTCACGTGTAACATGGTGCTGTGAGACATGCTTGTTTTAGCTTCATTTCACAGGGGAGGTAAATCATTTGTGCATGCATGTAGGACACAGGACAATATCTGTGGATTCCATTTTTTTTGGTTTTTAATTGAGTTAAAATAACTTCTGATGTGGGCTCGTTTTGGAAACTTTCTCTTGTACTCCACCATCGATATTTCTTACTAATTTTAATTTTTTGAACATCACTTCTGACCATAGATTTTCAAGAAGATTCTGGGAAAACTCAAATCATCTTGTATTTCCTTGAATCTGAATAATTTTGTATTTACAGTGTGTTTTGAATATGATGCTTCAGTCATTAACTGTCTATATGACATTTATTTAAACCTAGGGGTTTAGACGATTGTGAAACTCAATTATGATTTCTTGCTTTTCCTTTCTTTTCCGAGGAAGGAAAATAATGAGATTCTGAGTGTATGTGCACGAGTAATTCCATGTGTGGATTAATTGATATCCCGCAGTCACTTAACAATGGACTCACTATACCCGCCTGCCAAAAACAAAGGGGGTAGACAGATTATTTGTGGATATAGGATTGTTAAAATTTATATCAGCGAGCATGTTGTCTATGTATGAAGATTGTTACTTTATGAAATAATGCAGTTACCGGCCCACCTCCTAGCAATTCAACCGACCCCATCCAAATGCAAAGTACTGAAGCTCCAGTATGCAATCTGTCTGGAAAAGCACAAGAGTCCCTAGATCATGACTCAAATTCTACCATTGGCTTCATGACTAGACCTTTAATAGATTGCAGAGATGAAGAATCTGGCTTTGAGTATAGCCATGATAATGAAGGTTCTGCATGTGACTCAATCCCCATCAAACTTGAAACACAAACAGATGCATCACAAGAGAATAATAAGATTGGTTCTGGAAAGGATTTGTCAGAGACTGATGCAAAAGGATATGAAGGAACTAAACTTGATGCAGGGGAAGCATCTGAGATGGTATCCAAGTTGCAGAAGATGGAGGATGTAACTTCAGAGCCTGTGCCTACTGCAGAATCCCTTAAATTGAAGGAAGGCCATGAAGATGTTTTAGCCTCTGGAATGTCTTTAAATGATCTCACCTCTGAAGTTAAATCGGATGAACCTGTTGATTTTTCTTTTGATGCTGCTCAGACCAAGGGGGGTGGTGTTCAAGAAATGGACTTGACTGATTATGTCAATTCAACAGAGAGCTGTGATAATAAGGGGGGAGGGGATGAAAATGTGCATGTGCTTATAGTTCCCCATGACTTTCCTGTGGTAGCCGATGCTGAGAACATGGTTAAAGGTTTTAAAGACCATGAAGGAGGGAAATTACCCCAACTTATAAATGTGGATTCATCTGAAGTATTTAATAATGTTAAGGATTCTGACACCAAGGACAATCCTTCTGGTTTTAATTCAAGGCCATTGATCAAGGACACCAAAGTCTCTACATCAGATTTGCATGTTTTGGATGATAATGTTGAACACAGAGGTGTGGCCAGCCAGCTTATTGTTGAAGAATTGCCTGATGAAGCAGAAGATGATGTGCCCCTTAAATCAGAAGTTGGTGTAACAGATGTTGTGGTAGGTGACCTGGAGAAGAGCATTTCTGTTCAATCTCCCGAAGAAGTACCTCGTGATCATTGTGAAACTTCATCTCTGACGAGTTATCTAGAGCACACTACAAACGCCATATCTGTTACTAACACCCTGGTAGTGCCAATGGATGCTGAAGTCAGGCAGACAAACTTAGACGATACTGGTAATCATGATAAAGATAAAATTGAAAGTTCCGAAATAGCTGTAAATGACATAAACAAAAGAAATGCAGTGGAGAATTGTGCAGAAAACAGAATACCAACTTCTGGACATGCTAGTATTCCCGCCGAGCAAGTTGATCGAAGGAACAGCGTACTTGGAGATGTCAATGCTGATGCTCATGAAGAGGGTAAAATAGAAAGATGCAATGTGTCTAAAATTGAAACTGAGGGTGATTCTGTACCTGGATTGGGTGAGGAAAATCTCCTGAGGGAGCCAAAAGCAACACCTGAATCTGCTGCCAATGTTGAATACCATTTTACCTCAGAGAATGAAATTAATGTGTGTGGGGGTAAGCTGTCAGAACATCAACACATAGATTTAGGTAGAGTGTTGGAGCTTCAAGATAGCAAAAAGGAACCTGAAAGCAATAGTATGGCCAATCTACAAGAGCATGGTGGCAAAGTTAGTACAGTTGCTGAATCAGATGGCCGTGGAGATGTTGAGGTATTATGGGAGTCTTCTGAAGACAAAATGGTGAGAGAGCCTCTTGTTTCTCCTCCAGAGATTACATCTTCCCTTCAAAACCCTTCCCCTATTGCAGATAGTCATGCCAGAGATTTCCTTGCAGTTGCATCTGGGAACACATCTGACTTTTTGCCTGTTGAAGGTGATAATAACTTAGTTACACAACAGGTTGTTGCATCTGCTACTGACTTTTCAGTTGATTCAAGTAGCCAAACTGATAGTTTGGAAGCTCATTGGGGTTCCGTTTCAGGTACATTTGCAATTCAATTTTGTTTTAGTTAACTCAATAACAGATTACCTTGGATTTGGATCTACCATCTCTATCTACCTTTTGTAGGTGTGAAATGTAGGGAGTAATTGGGACCCAGAGCCCCCTAATATCTTGCATTTGCATAATATAAAGTGTTGTATAGAATCACCATAGATTAGTTAATTTTGTTAGGTGTTTTAAATGATAGTTCCCAAACAAACACTTGTTACAATTGCTTCCTTGTTTCATTTTATTGGTTAAAATTGATTAGGATGAGCTCCTTGAGCATTGATAACATGTGTTGTAAGCATGTTTGCAAACCATTCTTTCCATGATGCTACTAGTTATATGCATATGTATTTTATTTTTATACATTAACAGAACAAGTTGTCTTGTTTTCATTAATTCAATCTATTTTGTGATTTTTAATCCTTGGAATAGTGCTTTCCACCCAATCGGATATACCGACTATTCTTGATGCTGAGACTTCGCCATCAAATGGTTTCCAAGCATTATCAGAAGCAGAGAAAGCCACCTTGAAGATACTGAGAGCTGCTTCTGAGACACAACATGCTGATAAATCAGATGTTTTTGAGGCCCCTTCTTTCATGACATTGGTTGAACCTACAGATGGGATTAACCAGAAAGCCGATGCATCTGAAGCCCAGACAACACAGAACCCTCAAAAGCCAAAAGCTGCTTCTGTACAAGCTGGTTGGTTTCCATCCATTACTAATGTTGTTAACGATTCTCCGGGGAGAAAGAAGAATGAAAAGATTATGGCCAAGGTCACGAACTGGAGCACGGGGAAACAACACCCTCCCTTGAAGAGCCCACAACATGCTCCGAAAATCCTTTTGGGTAAGGCAAACATGGAAACCAAATCCAAGTCTCCAGATGCTAAGGAAATCCCAGTTGACAAAGGTGACCCTGCAGCTGATAGTAATGGCACTTCACCTAAAACATTGAGCCCGATTCTGGTTCCTCAAGAACCTGTGGGTGAGCCTGTCAAGGATGAAGAGAAAACATGGAGTCTTCCAGCAAGGCACCCTGCAGATATTAAGAGTGAGAAGAAAAAAGTCAAGGGAAGACCACACTGGGCACAATTTGTTTGCTGTTCATCTGTAAACGAGGACAGTTAAGAGCCTTTGGCTATAGAATATAGGAATGTTGATGCATGCGGGATGGTTCCCCACTGAACTAGCTATAGTAAAGATTTGTGCTTGTTGAACTCTGACCACCTTCACAATATTATCCTACATGGTGCTCGGTGTAATTTTGAACTTTAGTGGACTTAAAAGTACATATGTATGGCTCATCAGATTAGTATTAGCATTGAAGAGTGTTCTAGTGCCGGTAGCGTCGTTTTACCAGCAGTTCTCTCTTTTCTTCCTTTTCCCTTGTTCCGTTTCCTTCTAGTAATGCGATATGGCTCTTGTGGAGTCATGCCTGTGTTAACAATTATTGTTGGACATGATAGCGTCTTAGGTGCAGGAAGCTGTAGAGGAGGTTTTTTTTCCAGATGACTTGTGATTTTATCTGAAGTCTTCAATTTCATCGTCATCATCAGGGGATGAAACAGAACGAGACTCAGCAGTGTTTTTTATGTTCAATGTTTTCCTCGGTGCATATCTCTTTGCCTCTTGACTGTAATTATAATTCAACAGGCAGTTCCTGATTCAGTTAATTTCCCTAATATTCTTTTTAATTCCTCATGACTTGTGCTTCTTCGTTCTGATAATCTTGTGATGAGCTCCAACAGGCAATTTGAAGCTACAAGCTTGACTGGAGGAGACCCAAAATGCAGCAGCCTGCGCAAGTCATGGCAGGGGATGCTGACCTTGGAAAGC
>Ga0325404_1002834_pt1 | contig 18521 bp, 9 predicted proteins | sample PopdelMetagenome_18_FD_205664 | JGI IMG/M metagenome (GOLD analysis project Ga0325404, IMG submission 205664) | Populus deltoides microbial communities from Bellville, Georgia, United States - Xylem-Control-R1 | ecosystem: Host-associated > Plants > Phyllosphere > Stem > Wood/Secondary xylem... | reverse complement strand
TTAGCTTTTAATCTTGTGATTAGGCTGATAATTAGAGTCTTCATTTGTATCGATGGGCTTGTCAATATCTGCTATCAAAATTGCCTTGTTTGAAACCATTTTATTTTCTTTCATTCGACTTATCAATGTAATAAATGCATGTCTTAACATTAACAAAGTCAATTAATTGAAATGGTAATGACCCAGCCGGCTTTAGTTTGTTCGCATCCGATGTTTGGTTTTGCATTTTAAAAATATTTTAAAAAAAAATTAAATTTTTTTAATTTGAACCAAATAATTTATTTCTAATAATTTGCTTTTATTAATTTACTATGGAGTTCTCACAATGTAAAAAAAATCTTAACATTAACACATTTAGTAAAATAAAATTCAATTTTATTAGTTAAAATAAATTGTGGAGACCAACTTTGACACTAAAACAAAAAAGCTACTTTTCTTTTTTTATATTATTTATGAAGTGTGGATTTTAAAATTTTGGTTCCTAATTTTTTTTTCATTTTTATCTATTTTATTGAGGTTTTGATGTTTCAATTCTATTCTTTATTTATTTCATGTTTCAATCCCTGGATGTTGTGATGGAGAGAGAGTTGTAGCAAGATATAGGAGGAGAGACAAAATTGTTTATTGTCCATATTTTAGCAACAAAAACAATCAATATTGATGTTAATGGATTCCATTTGATGAAATAATTTCTATTTAGATGTTTTTGACCTCTCATCTTGCCAAAAAAATAGAATACGGCTTGATAGGTTTTTTATTTATGATGTTTTTTTAACCAATTAAATGTTGTTTTGAAGTTAGATATGAATTTATTAAAGTTTATGAGGAGTTTATTATGTGATTTTAGGGTAAAAAATAATTAAAAATAAGTTTTTTTGGTCCAAAAAGTTAATATCTGACTTTCCAGCCATCCAGGATAGTTATAATATAACTAGTGAATGGATGCATCATGTACTTTTAAAAAAACAAAATGATGACTAGGAGAGTGGGCTCGACCTTCTTTTAAATTCATTAGGAGTGCTAGCTCACTCAAGCCTTAGCATATGGTTGTTTTTTGCCTTTATTTTTTATATTTTTCCTTTAATTTTAATTACAATTCATTAAAATAAATTAAATAAAATATATTTGGGGTGTTATTTATTAAATATCGTTCAATTTTTACTTTATATTCAAATAAGATTGTAGCATTATTTTTATACTATTAGCAATCATTATTTTTTGTACGGCCAATCATTATAGTTGTTTTTTAAAATTTTATTCTATGACTTTCCTACTCATATCTATTTTTATTATCGTATAATTAAATAAGAAATAGATTTTAAAAAACAAAGTTATTAAACTCAAATATATTCATAACTCGGATTGTAGGTTTGGTGGTTTAACTTGAGTTCACCCCAAAACTTCATTGTCTTAATATTTAAAAAAAATGAAGCCATCTTGTAAAAAAAAATAAAGTTAAACCGGATTTTGATTAGATCAACTAGGTTGCATTTACACTTGTTAGGTTAACTGGTCACATCAACTCCTATCCAGTTTAGTTTGAAATTCAAACCGAACAAAAAATCAGATTTGAAATCTTTAAGTTTACTTGTCAAACAAAGTTTTATAACACAATTAAAAAGTTTTTTACAGCAACACTCAAGCAATATATTATTTTTATATTCTTTAGTATAATTGCGTCAAGATTATTAAGATGTTATTTTCATATTAAAACTTGTTTCTATGATTATTGTAAGATGTCGTATAAGAAAAGGATATTTTAGTAAAAAATATCAGAAAAACAATTGTGCGCATTCATAAAATAAAAGGATTTTAATTAGAGAGAAGGATTTTAATTAGAGAGATTCCATTTTTATCTATATTCCTAATCGTCCAAATTTTTGTGATATTTTTTCTAATTTCTTTTGATTTCTATTAGATAAATAACTTAGAACAAAAAATCTATATTAATAAGAAAAGGAGACATTATACTAACAAATTAATTTTTTAATTGAATTTAAATTATTACTCTTTTTATAAAAAAAAAAAAAAAACAACTTTACTTCCATATAATGAAATAGAAGTTTTAAAGGGCTCCCGTTAAACAAAATTAGATATCTAAATGTACATCTATCTCTCATCTTTCAAACTTAATCTTTTATTTGCGTTAATAATTTTTTTAATATTTTAAAGAAAAAAAACAATATTTAAGCCGCGAGAAACTCTTTGAAATTGTCATCAAACTCAGTCCAATGAGTAAAACTTGAAACTGACCACCTGATTTTGTGTTTTTCAAAACTATTTTTTATTTGATAATATGAAAATAAAAAAATAAAAATAAAAAAAACAAAAAATCTTAAAACTAAGAATCAACCTAATAAGTTGTAAACACCGTTTCCTAAACAAAAATCCACTACGATCTTAAAAGAAAACTTAAATTTAAATATTCAAATAAAGTCACAATATTTTGTATATGGTAGAAGGAAAAAATTGATAAATGTAATAAAATTATATCAAAGATGTATTAGGAATCTTAAAAGAACAAAAAACAATTATGTTAATTAAATATTCATGAGTTTGTTTTTCATATTAGACACATAAAAATTAAAAAAAAATAAAGTTAGAATTTCCATGAAAACCTATAATATTATTTATGAAAGATGACTGAATTGAATCATAATTTTTATAATGCATTTAAATATAAATTTATAAAAAGTTAAAAAAATAAAAAATAAAAATAATAACAAAAACAAAATAAAAAGGTAGCGGCTCAAGCATGTCCTAGGTGGCCTAGTGCGCCTAGACTTTGAAGAAACAAAACCCAGGTGTATGGGCCTCCCAAGCCAAACCCGCGTACTTGGTCTTTTTTTTAAGGGGTGAACGACCTATCATCTACCTTTTGTTTTTTTACAATTGATCTATCATCTACAAAAAATTATTATTGATACTGAGGTAGACATATATTTTCTATGCATTTTACTTTTTAGATTCTTATTTTTAAAATTTATATTTTTACAATAGTTTTAAATTTAATTTATTTTAATTGGGATATAGAAAAGTTCAATTTGAAAAAAAAAATTATAAAAAAATCAGTTAATTTATTGTTCATATATATAGTGAAGTAATTTAGTTATACCTTATTAATATCTTTTAATTTTTAGTATACGTAGAACATATAATATTCTCAATTTATTTTATTAAATATATACATTAAATTATCTTATCACAATTTAAACTTTTTTTTATGCTGGAAAATATATTGAGAATATTTACACATTATTTTTTTATGTTAAAAAAATCTTAGTCTTATTCACAGCCGAGCATGCGTCAACTGCCGAGCAGATACTATAAGCCCGGCAATCCTATTCCCTAGAAAATGCCGAAACAAATACATCCGTCAATATAATATTCTCCTGCCGGACGTCACCGAGTTCGGGAAAAGAAAACAGAAAAATAAATCGGGTCCCGTAGACTATAATGCTGCTTGTGGACCCAAATGACCTGACAGAAAACAGCATCATAATATCAACGCTGATGGGATCCAAGTGGAAAACATGGATGCCAGCATTTTCCTTCATGGTAGGTGCAAGAATATGAATATCATATAGCCTTTCCGATGAGAAAAAAAAAAAAAAGAATTTTAATGTAGATATTCGAAGATAATTACGTTTCTATGATAGTATACGACAAGCAATAAACATCTTCCTCTTTTTTTTTTTTTTAAATCCATTAATTTATGAGGCTGAAAGTGATGAAATCGTTTTCTTACTAATCCCTTCCGGCAGCACTAGTGTTCGGGTATCATTATCATTGTTTTAAATTGTTAAAAAATTATTTTAAATCCATGAATAATTGAATCATTAGCTAATAAGCTAATGGGTATGGCAAATTTAATGTTGATATACACCCAATGCACTGTTGATTATAAATGTAATTTACTATGTATTTTTTTCTTCTTTTTTTAACTTTATTTTTTTTGCACTTTTTATTTTTTAAAAAAAAATTCCAAAATTATCTTTATCACTTTTACTTTTTTAATATTGAGCTGGTTAAAATTTTCGCTTTGTAATTTTTTTCCTTTAAAATATTATGGATTGTTACGGTGTTTTCCCACAGGTTTTTCTATTTTATTTTTTTATTTTTCAAAATTATATTTGTCGATTTTATTTTTTTAATATTAAGCTGATTGAGAATTTAGTTTTGTAATTTATTTCTTTAAAACATTGTTGATTGTTAGAGTGTTTCTCCACACGGTTTTTTTTTGTTTTTGTTTTTTTATGATTTTCTTCAAAATTATCTTTTTCGATTTTATTTTTTAATATTGAGCTGGTTAAAAATTACAGTTACAATATGTAAAGGAAGCACTGTAGCTTTCCTCGCAAATTACTGTGGATTGCTACAGTGTTTTTTCCCACATAGTTTTTTTTATATAAGATTGTCTGTCAATTTTATTTTTTTTAATATTAAACTGGTTAAAAATTACAATTACAAGTAAATACAAGTAAGGCTAAATCATGTGGGGAAAACACTGTAACTTTCCTCACAAAAAAACTATGGATTGATACAGTTTTTCCTCACATGGTTTTTTTCCAGTTTCTTTTGTGTTTTCTTTTTTTATAATATTTTTTCCCAAAATTATCCTTTTCAATGTTATTTTTTTAATATTGAGCTAATTAGAATTTAACTTTTTAATAAAGTTTAATCATGTGGTGAAAGCATTATGGCTTTCCTCACAAAATACTGTGAATTGCTACAGTGTCTCTCCACATAGTTTTTTTTTCTTATGATTTTTTTAAAATTATCTTTGTCAATTTTATTTTTTTAATATTGAGCTGGTTGATAATTACAATTATAAGTCATTATAAATAAGGCTAAATCATGTAGGGAAGCACTGTAGCTTTCATCACAAAACACTGTGAATTGCTATAGTGTTTCCAGCAAGGTTTTTTTATCCTTGTTTTTTTTATTTTATTTTAAAAAAATTATCTCTGTCGATTTTATTTTTTTAATATTGAACTGATTGAGAATTTAGCTTTGTAATTTTTTTTCTTTAAAACACTGTGAATTGCTGCAGTATTTTCCCACATGATTTGTTTTATGATTTTTTTCAAAATTATCTTTGTCGATTTTTTTTAATATTGAGTTGGTTAAAAATTATAATTACAATAAAACTAAATCATATGGGGAAAGCGTTGTTGTTTTCCTCACAAAACACTGTAAATTGTTACAGTATTTCTCTAAATAGTTTTTTTATAATTCTTTCTAAAATTATCTTTGTTGATTGTATTGGAGAAAACACTGTAGTTTTCCTCACAAAACATTATCAATTGCTACAACGTTTTTCCTCATAGGTTTTTTTCCTTCTAAAATTATCTTTGTCGATTTTTTTTTAATCTTAAGTTAGTAGAGAATTTAGCTTTCTAATTTTTTATATATTAACAAAAAATTAAATCATGTGGCGAAAGCACTGTATCTTTCCTAACAAAACACTGTGGATTGCTACAAATCATTTTATTTAGTCTCTAAGTTTTTGATCACCAACACAACTTTTTTTTCCGCCATGAAATATTTGCTCCATCATACTTTTAGTTTCTATTACTTATCTAGCACTGGTTCACAATTATAACACTATCAAGTACATTTATTTTATAAGCCCGCAGCAGCGCACGAGCATGCCTTCTCGTTTAATAATAAACTAAAAACGAAGTTCACTTAATTATTATTTTAAATTGTTATCTTTAACCAGATACACAACATAAAAGGTAATGTTAAAGGTTTGAAATTATTATCTATAAGTCTTGAAAAAACGATTCAGTGCTATAACGGGTATTTCTTTAAAGGGTATGTCTTCCATACTGAAGAGTATGGAGATGATAGAAATATTTATGATGATGGGATTTATGTTAATGGATAAACTTTCAATGAGTTTCAAGTTGATCATTATAGCAAATTAGAAGAGATTATTGAATTGCAATACGAGAGGGCATAAAATAGAATTTTTTTTATTCAAATGTTATTGATATGATACTGATAGAGATATTAGAGTAAATTCTTACCATTACTTGGTCAAAAATAATAAAAAAAGATAGATCTAGCAACATCAATAATGTTTTTGTATTTGCTAAACAATACCAACAAGTATGTTACATATACATTATGTCCCTTAGAAAGGATCATAAGATAATTGATTGGTTATTCATTGTGAAAACCAAAACTAGAAGGCGTGTCCAAGTTGTTGAAAATGATGAAGTAGCTAGGGGAGAAGATGTATTTCAACTTAATAAGTTAGTTGATCCATATTGAGTTGCTTCATTACCAGATTACACAAGTCTGGGAAAATCACAGCACAACTAGGTAAGTTTTAACATGTAAAGTTTATATTTTTTATCAATTAATAATTTTTTTATCCTTATTTTTTTAGTTTAATGAACTTTTAAACCTGGTTACGTGATTTCTGGTATGACACACACACCTATGCTAAGAGAAGAGTCGAGCCAGATGACTTTGAGGTGTAGAGAAATTTTGGATGCATTCATGAAATGGATCCTCGAATAAAAACAAGGAGACTTATTGTTCCATTAGCAAAAATATTGGCAGGTCGCTTCCTTTTATTAAGCATGCAAAGTTCTTAGTAAGACCATGATTATGATTATTTGTGACAATATTTAACTAATTATTTATTTTTCAGGTTACACAACTTAGGTGCGAGCCGACTCTAATAGAATTATATCTAGAAACGCATATACGGAGGAAGGATATATATAAAAAAGGTGCAGCAGTTCATGGACAATCGAGCTGAGACGTTTGTTGTAAGTAAACTTTGAAATATTTTATATATTTCTTGGACTAATGTTTTTTGTCGATGTTTTATACTTTTTTTTTTCGTAGGAACAATATAACTTCAACATGCATGTCAAACATGAAGAGGACTTTTCAACCCATTTAGAATTCGATCTAGAGTTATGATTAGAGGTTGGAGTAACCAATAGACCCGATAGAAATCGAGTTTATAGTATCTTTATGACTATGACCCGAGATATGAGATCGGGTTGTAATGTCTCAATAATAAGCACCCATAATCCAACTGAAGGCGGCCATCACCAGTCGTTGAGGAGTTTGTTGAAGAACAAATTGGTGCTCTAAGGGCTTAAATGGAGAGAAAGTATGAAGAACAAAGTAGAAGGCAATAAGAGGAGATGATGGCATATATGTCCAATCATTATCCTCCCTTTTATATACCTTCATGGGATTTTCCTTCCCCTCAAACTCCACCTGTAGCTCCAACTACTTTTTAATGTATATAGACATTTGTAATTGATTTTTTACAGTTAAGTTAATAATATAAAATGTGTTTTTCAATTTCATTTAGTTGTTTAATGCTATTTAATATCAAATTATTAATAGTATTTCAAAAAAACAAATTACTAAAATACCAACAGACATAAAAAAAATATGTTAGTGATTTCATAAACCCATTTTCCTTGAAGAGTTATAGAGAGTTATGAACCATTTTGATATAGACCAATGGATTCATTGACGACACATGTTTGTCGATGACTATGTCAATGATACACGATATATTACTGACGGTTAGTCCATCGATGAACAGTCGATAATATTTACCGATAGATAGGTCGATAGAAAATGGTCGGCGCCTATTCTGTCAACATTTAAATCACCAACTAAATTATCAATGTTCAAAAATCCCTAATGAGACACTCATCGATGATATACCTATTGAAATATATAACTTTTGCACCGATAGAATATTATGTCAGAGTAAATCAATTTTCCAATTGTTATTGTTTATATTATATAATTAGAATGAAAATGAGAGAAAAAAAAAATAGAAAGGGAACCATAAACTTGTTACAAAACCATGCTTGAAAAAAAAAACAAAAGAAAGAAATATATAGAAGGTTGGCAAAAAAGTAATAGCAATTTTAACTGATTATTTTCTTCTCTCTCGCTATCCATCTTTTTTTTTTTTTTTTTGTAAGACCACATGGAGCTCCGACTAATCCATATTCAAGCCGGGTAAGACCACAAGGGTGACAAAGCTCTCCCTACCGAGTATTTAACACAGCTGCATTCCTAAGTCTCGAACCGAGGATATTGGCTAAGCTAAAACGGCCCGTGCCAACTGATTTTACATGATCATTGGTAACTTCTGTCTTTGTTTGAATCACTTATAAACTTCTTTAAATAAGAAATTAAATTATTTGTTTATTAGGGTATCTCTTCTTCTTTTATTTTATTCTAAATCTCTCCTCTTCTTCATTTTTAAGAAAATTTAATTCGAACCTAATTAATCTCCAATTTACAAAAGAGGGATGAGAGAAGTTAATAAACTATCACAAATCATCCATTCATTTTATTTGTGAGTAAAATCTGGTTCCAAATCATTTGGGTTTATGGGGGCGAAACCTAGTCAAGGATTATTTAAAAATATAGTAGTAGTTATTTTTTAAAATATTTTTCACATGAAAATATATTAAAATAATAATATTTTGTTTTAAAAAAATTATTTTTGACATTAACACATCAAAATTATATAAAAACATAAAAAAATATTAATTTAAAATAAAATAAATCAATTTCTTTTAAAAGTATTTTCAAAACGAAAAAACAAACAGACTAATTTAAATATTTGTTTTACCCATAAATTGGTAAAAATGCATTCATAATACAAATGACTTTATATCCATCAATAAGAGATAATTAGCATGAGAGATAAGAAAAGAAACTATCCCATTAAAAAATAAAAAAAAAGGGGGTAAGAACTTGATCCATGTTTGCGGTGGGAAATAATCCATGGCCACATCTTTTCATTTTGCCACGAAGAAGATGTTTTTTAAGATAAGCCCACATTCTCACGTGTTTGCCATTTTTTCTTCGGTGGGATTCCACCGACCTGTTTTTTCGTGGAATCCAAACACGATAGCACCAACATTAATTCATTTCTTTCTTTTTCTTATGAATTTTCCCAGAGGAATTAAAGAGCTAGAAACAGGAGTTTTGTAGCCTTTTTTTATTTTTAGGAGCAGGAATTATCTTAGCAAGATATTAAATAAGAAATTATTGCATATTTTAATCAAGTGGGATATACGTGTTTTTGTCACGGTTACAAAACCCATCCGGGTCCGGGAAATTCAATTCAAATCTATCCATGTTAATTTAAAATAATGTTGTTTTAAGAATTTTTTTAATAAAAAAAATTGTTTTTTAAAAAAAAATCCTTTAAATTCAGATGATTTTAACCGAAATCCTATCTAATTTATTATATAAAACTCAGTACAGATTAGATGAACCAAGAGAGACCGAATTTAATAAAATAGTTAAAAAAACTCAAAAGGCAAATTCAATGCACTGCATCAGCGGCTAAAAACATCGTTGATTGATGTAATTAATTACGTCCGGGGCTAAAACTCGATCGTGGGTCCAAAAACAGGAACGAAATAAGAATAATTTATGGAATTAACATTCCAGATAACTCATGAAAAACAAATATATATATATATATATATATATATATATATATATATATATATATATATTATTCTGGAACTAAAACAATAAATACAGAGAAAATTTCATTTTTTTTAATTTTTTGTTCGGATTCTATATCAAACCCCAAAGCGAGGATTCTAGTTACGAGGAACACTACCAGAAATTTGCTTAATACCAACAGAATTACCGACAGAATACTTCTGCCGGTAATTTAGGGTCGCCATTACCGACAGAATTTACTCCGTCGGTAGATACCGACGAACTTACAGACGGAATGTTGAGAATTTAAAAAAAGAGGGTGGTTCGCTGACGTGGAGGTTATTCCTGGTATTTTTTACCGACGGAATCACCGAGGGACTCAAAACGTCAGCTCCGTACGGTGACGTGACCAATTCGCCAATGAAAATGCTGACGGAATCACCAAAGGATTTAAAACGTCAGCTCCGTACAATGACGTGACCGATTCACCGATGAAAATGCCGATGGAATCACCGAGGGATTCAAAACAGCAGCATCGTAAGTGACTTGCCCTGTTTGCCGACAGAGGAGCCGACGGAATAATCCGTCAGTAAAGTCGTCGACAAAAGTTAATATATCCCCTCGACCCTATCCTCCCCTATTTCTCCTTCTTCTTCCTCATCTCAACTCTCCCCAATTACAAACAACTAATATGAATGTATAATTTTATACTTGTTATGATTTGTTTTAGATTTTGTAAGATTGTATTTGTTTGTAAATTGTTGAAACTTTATTGAATTACCGAATTACATGTGTTGTTTTGAAATAATTAATAGCTTGTTTAATGGGTCCGTTTTAATTTTTATCATCAATGGTATTGCGGAGTTATAATTTTTGTAAATTGATATATATATGTATTAATTTGTATGGATGTTGATAATTGATAATGAATATTTAATATTTATAAGAAGTTGTAATTGGTTTGTTGGATAATCTCGAGGTAAACCAATATTTTTGCAACTTTATTTACCTAACATAGTTAATTAATATATATTGTCATCATAATTTTATAGAGATTCGATAGAAGTCATAGATGATCGTTCATGGATGTATCGAAATTCACCTCAAAGATTACAGAGGATGGATTATTGTAACGGGGTTCAGGGTTTTACTAATTTCACAACATCTATTCCCAGAAATTTTATTGGAGGCGGTATTAAGTGTCCATGCAGGAAGTGTCAAAATAAAAAGTATCTGCATCCAGATGTTGTAACGATGCATCTTCTACACAAAGGGTTTATGGAGAATTACCATTGTTGGTATGCACACGGACAAGTATTTGTTAGTAAGAGGAGAATGGAAGAAAGGGTGGTTGGGTCAACTTCTAGTGCTAGCAACGTGCATGAAGCGGCAAATGACAACATTAATTCTTACAGGAATATGGTTATAGATGCAATGAGAATGAATCAACGTAATGTCAGTCAATGTCTAATTGTAGAAAAAGAACCTAATGCAGATGCAGCTAGGTTTTTTGATTTGTTGAAAGATTCTGACAAACTATTATGGGATGGCTGCACTAACCACAGTAAATTATCGGCCGTAGCACAGGTGTTCACCATCAAGTCAGATCACAGGTTGAGTGAGGCTGGGTATGACAAAATTATTGAATGAGCGAGAAGCATTTTACATGAAGGGAACAGGCTGAAAGAGAACTTCTATGCTGCGAAGTCCATGATGAAACCCCTCGGTTTAGGATACCAGAAAATTGGCATGTGCCCTAACTTCTACATGTTATACAACCTTGAAAATGTTGAGATGATCGAGTGCATGACATGCGGGCATTCCCGTTACAAACCCAGAACTGGCAGGGGAAAAACTCTAGTGGCATATAAAAAACTTAAATACTTCCCAATCACATCTAGACTGCAGAGGTTATTCATGTCACCAAGGACTGCTGAGCATATGACATGGCACCAATCACATGATGCAGTTGATGGGGTGATTGTGCATCCTTCTAATGGCAAAGCGTGGAAACACTTTAACAGTGTGCATCCTTACTTTTCAGCTGAATCAAGGAACGTGCGTCTTGGGTTGTGTACAGACGGATTCAACCCATTCGGTTCATTTGCTGCTCTTTATTCTTGTTGGCCGGCCATACTGACGGTTTATAACTTGCCATCAGGGATGTGTATGAGGCCAGAGTTCATGTTTTTATCTATGGTCATACTAGGTCCGAGCAGCCCGGTCCGGAATATAGATGTTTGTCTTCGACCGTTGATTGATGAGCTGGTGCAGTTGTGGTCCTCCGAAGCTTTGACTTATGATATATCGAGGAAACAAAATTTCCTTATGAGGGCGGCTTTGATGTGGACTATCAATGATTTTCCAGCTTATGGAATGTTTTTTGGTTGGAGCATGCATGGAAAACTAACATGTTCATACTGCATGGAAAACAACAAGGCATTCACGCTAACAAACGGAGGTAAAGCTTCTTTTTTTGACTGTCACCTTCGTTTCTTGCCATATAATCACAGGTACATAAAGAACAGAAAAGATTTCTTTGTTGACAGAGTTGAAAAGGATGTTGCACCCTCGCGTCTTTCTGGTGAAGAATTGCATGATGTTGTATCAAAGTACGGTAACATTGTCTTTGGTCTCCAATTAGATAAGCAGAAGTTCCCTAGTTTTGATTTGACCCATAATTGGGTAAAGCGAAGTATCTTTTGGGAGCTTTTTTATTGGAAGACCAATCTTTTCTGCCATAACCTTGACGTCATGCACATTGAAAATAACATGTTTGAGAACATTTTCAACACTGTCATGGATGTGAAAGGGAAGACAAAGGACAACATCAAGGCTAGATTGGATGTAGCTTTGTTCTGTAACCGTCAAAATATGGAGTTAGTTTGTGATGAGTCACGGGTCGCAAAACCAAGAGCAAGCTTCGTGTTAGAGAAAAACGCATAACTACTAGTCTACAAATGGCTTAAGAGTCTACGTTTTCTGGATGGACATGCCTCAAATATATCAAGGCTGGTTAATATGAAGGAATGCAGATTGTATAGAATGAAGAGTCATGAGTACCACGTGTTTATGCAAACACTCATCCCATTAGCTTTTCATGATTTGTTGCCAAAGGGGATATGGGATGCACTCACGGAGATCAGTCATTTCTTTAGAGATATATGTTCCACCAAGAATGTTGATTATATTGAGAGGCTTAAAACGAATATCGTCGAGACACTATGCAAACTTGAGATGATATTCCCTCCATTATTTTTTGACTCAATAGAGCATCTCCCCATACATCTAACGTTCGAGGCAAAAGTTGGAGGATCAGTCCAGTATAAATGGATGTACCCATTCGAATGGTTAGATATTACAGTTGCAATGTAATTCATATATAAAAGTATTTTATTTGTTTTTCTTAATTGAAAATATTTGATTAATTCAATGCATGTACTTGTTCAATCTCAAGAAAAAGGTTAAGAACAAGGCGCATGTTGAGGCTTCGATATGTGAGGCCTATATTGTTGAGGAGATCTCAACATTTATCTCATACTATTTCGAACCTCATCTGAGAACGAGAATCAATCGCGTTCCACGACATGATGATGGCGGTGAAGTGTCTTCCAGTGGGAACTTGTCAATATTCTCCAATCCTGGACGACCCACACATAAAAATGCTGTAAGAGGAAGATATTTGTCAGAAATAGAATTCAAACAAGCACACAATTATGTTCTATTTAACTGTAATGAGTTGAGACCTTTTATTCAATAAGTGTATATATGTGTAATACTAATTAAACTTTGTCAATAATATATTGTTAATTATATATTGTAATATAATACACTCATTACCACTTGCAGGGAACATCGATAATATTTGTTGTCCAATAACTCACAGCTGACCGAATCCCAGATCTTTTAATTACAAGATGAACAATTTGCCACATGGTTCAAAACACATGTAAGCACTATCACAAACTCATTCTCACTTGCAAAATTATTATATGCATGTCATTACGTGATTCTCATTTACTGTTCATTGATGTACATTATATACAAGGTTTATCAAATGAGAAGAAATGTTGCAAAGTCATTGTCTTCACTAAGCCTGGGCCCTGAAAGAAAAGTTAAGTGCTACAACGGGTATTTTGTCAATGGATATGTTTTCCATACTAAAGAATATGGGCATGGAAAAAAGACATACAACAGCGGTGTTTGTGTTAAGGGATCGACTAGCAGTGAGTTAGAAGTTGACTACTATGGTAGATTAGAAGAGGTCATCAAACTACAATATCATAGCGAGCAGAATAGAGTGTTTTTATTCAAATGCTATTGGTATGACACGACTGACAGAGGAATCAAAGTTGATCTGCACTATGGTCTGGTCGAAATCAACTCAAAAGCTAGACTCCGCAATGTAAACGTTGTCTTTGTTTTCGCAAAGCAATGTCAACAAGTTTATTACACATACACCCCTTCTTTTAGAAAGGATCGATCAAGAGTGGATTGGTTGTCAGTTTTAAAAACAAAACCCAGGGGTCATGTCAAGCTTGTTCAGGATGAGAACGAAGACACAAGTGTGCGAGATGAAGTCTTTCAAGTTAGTGAGTTGGTTGAACCATATCGAGTTGCTCCTTCGATTGACTTGGAAGAAAATTCAAATTTTTGTGTTTTCGATGATAGTCTTGTTGATGTTGACGCAGAGGAGTTGAATGTTGTTTTGAGCTCTAGCAGGCAAGCAAATGTCGATGAAGATGATGATATCTATATTGAAGATTGTGATGAAGGTGATGACTATTCAATTGACAAAGAAGAAGAAGAAAATTCGGACTAACTATCAGAATGAAGCCCTGTGTAAAAAAAAAATTCATGTAATATATATTATGGATGATATATTTTGTAATGTTTCCATATTTATTTTATAAGTTTATGTATTGTTTAAGCACTGTTGTTATTGTTTTGTGTGATGGACAATTTAGCAATCAAAATAATTACTTGAAATGTCACTATCACTAATGTCCATACCGATGGAATAAGGTCCGTCGGCATTTCATAGAAAGTTGGAAAATAATTACTTGAAATGCCACTATATCACCGACGTCTATACCGACGGATTATCGGCCGTCGGTATGTTGTCGACAGGTCAATACTACCGACAACATCACCGATGGACAGTGCGAATACCAAAGAGCTGTGCATTACATGCATCTTTGACCGTGTCATATTGCCGACGAAATTACCGACGGACCGCGAAAATTATGGAGGGTAATACGAAAGGTTGGTGCGAAATTCAAAATTTACCGACGGATTTTTGAAACGTCACCAACGGAATAAATTAAAATAATATTATTTTTAATAGCCGTTGGTGAATCCGTCGGTAAAACTACGCTATAAATCTTTGCGGCCGCCCCTTCAGTTCATTTTTTCATCTTCTCCATTCTTCACCTTTGATTTTTTTTTTCCTCTCATTTCTTCAAGATTTTTGCCTGCAATCTCTAACTAGTTTTCTTTTTAATCTTCATCAAATTAAAAGGCATGTGGTTCCTCTATTTCATTTACATTAAAGTTTTTTTTTAGCTATTATTTTTGTTATGTTTTTTGTTTTGGTGTATTTTTATAATGTAGATAAAGTCTTGAAATAAACACATTATTAAGGTAAGCATATTTCATTCCTAAAGTCTATAGTTTGTTTTTTAATTATTCAATGTATTTTATTGTTGTATTAGCTTAATAACTGAATAATTTGTTAAATTATAATTGTTAATGTTGAATTTACCTTAGAATAAGTAATTGAATATGTTGGAATAATTAGTAATTTTACTACATTATTGCATGATTTGTGTTTAATTATTTGCATTAATTTTAATTGTTAGTCTAGAGTTTTTTTTGAATTTATTGAATATTTTTTATTGTTAGTCTAGAGTTTTTTTTTTTTTGAATTTATTGAATTTTTTTATTGTTTGTATTTATATAATGATTGAATAATTTGTTGAATTGTAATTGTTAATGTTGAATTTACCTTAGAATAAGTAATTGAATATGTTGAAATAATTAGTAATTTTACTACATTATTGCATGATTTGTGTTTAATTATTTGCATTAATTTTAATTGTTAATCTAGAGATTTTTTTGAATTTATTGAATATTTTTTATTGTTTGTATTTATATCATGATTGAATATGTTGTTAATGTTGAATTTACCTTGTAATTAGTATGAATGTTATATGTATAGATGTTATGTTATATACAATATTAGTGTAGATGCAGTCAATTGGTTGTGGCTTTTGTGATTATTTGCAGGTTTGTGAATTTGGGTAGTATCCAGTATAGGGGAGGTGCTGTTGAATTTTGTTTTAACATTCAAATTTAATTATATAATTATTCGTATACAATTGTGTAGATGCATAGACGAAAACCACAGCTCGTCGCTCACGTATGGTCGCAGCTAGTTCTTCTATCAGTGAGGATGATGTATCCTTAAGTGCCTCTCAAGAAGAGGCACCTACGCCACCTGCGCCGTCAACCGATGCTGCCTATTCCAGCGTGGGTTCACAGCACAGAGGTGGCATGCCTTCGCAGTGGAATCAAATCATCCGCAAGTACGAGACACAGTGGAAGGACAACCTTTCAATGTAAGTTTGTTAAGGTTTTAGTTTTTTCTTTTAAATTATAACATAATTTATGAACAACTAATCAATATTTCATTAATTTAATTTATTTTCAGGTTCACAAATATTGAGGCCGCCCGAGTAATGTCATCGGCGTTCAAATCATCGATGCAGATTCCATTATTTCAATGGAGTCAGGTATCCAGACATCCTGAATGGATAACTCAAATCGATGCATGGTTTAGCAGATTTGAGGTTGGTGTTAATTTCTAATTTCTAGCTTATTTCTAATAATTTATTAATATAATTTTCAATAAATTATTATTTTTATTTATCTAATTATTTATACATAGCACAAATTCGCCTGGGATAGGGCGCATGACAAAGTTGTGAGGAGGGTGTGGGAAAATCACGCGGCAACTAGGTAACATCGAAAACAACACAAGATTTTTTTTAGAAAAATATTTATGTTTCAACGTCTAATTTCTCACTATGGAAGTAGGTGCGTGATTTTTGGTATGAATCACAAAAAAAGGAAAAACAAAACCACGAGAGATAGGGGTCTCCAAGGCTGGAATGACGTGGCGGTTTGGAGGGATTTCAAACCGATATACATCCCGGAAGATATATGGACGCACTATCTTGAGCACGTGACGTCTGAGCGGTTCACACGACGCTCACAGTCCGGTACTGGCAACCGGAATCGGCCAATTCATGAATCGGTGACAACGCACACCGGCAGCTCCGTTCCGTTTGCTGCACATGCGAAACAGATGGTAAGATTAATTTAAATGAAATATATCGTTAAATTAATTTGTTGTTAATTAATCTTTTTTCATTATAGGCTATGTCTCTTGGACGTGAGCCGAGCCCGATGGAGTTGTTTGTGGAGACGCACGTGCGGAGTCAACACCGCCAAAAGGGGGCGCAACAGTTCATTGACATCCGTGCTCAACACTTCGTGGTATGTTTGTTCAACCATTTTATTTTGTAAGTTATTATTTTTATTGAATTAAATATGATGATTACTTTTTTTTGTTTTCAGGAGACCTATAATAGCCGATTGAGGGAGAGATATGGGGATGATCCTTTGACCCATCCGGAATTCGATTCGGATTTGTGGATGGAGGTTGGATCGTCTGGTGGACCTGTAAAAAATTGGGTTTACAGGCTCTCCAACACTACGGCCGAGAACTTGCAGGCAGCCCGTAGTGTTTCAACTATTGGGAGCTCCCAATCAGTATCGAGCACCCAATCTAAGGAGTTCGTGGCCTTGCAGCAACACACGGCTCAGCTCACCGAAAAATACGACCACCTATCAACGGAGCATGCACAACTCAAAACGGAGATGCACAACAAAAAACGGATTATGCACAACAAAAAGCGGAGTATGAACAGCTTCGCGAAATGGTCATAAACATGGCATCACAGAGTGGTGATACATGTGCGCCTCCTCCTTTTTGGTCGTATAACAACTAGCCTCCTCCTCCTCCTCCTCCTCCTCTTCTAGCTCCACTATTATGTTAATTTGTAATGAATATTATTTAACTTTAATAGTTAATTTAATATTTTTTTAAAAACACATTCAGTTTGTAATGAATATTATTTAACTTTATTTTTTTTGTTTTTGATGTTTAATAAAACTTTTATTTGCATAATTGGTTTTTATTACCATTAATTTATATACTTTTATATTATGTATTCTATGTATTCTAAATAATTTTTTAAAAACATATTTAAAAATAATCACGGAGGGTTTTACCAACGAAATATATCTGTCGGCATTTGACAGCAGCTGCCACAGTCACCGACGAATTTACAGATGGATATATTTGATTGGTATTATACACTCACCAACAACTTTACCGACGAATAGATCCGTCGGTATTTGACAGTACCTACCACAATGACCGAAGAATGTACAGACGGATATCTTCAGTCGGTATTTCAAACACTCACCGACACATTTACCGACGGTATGAATCCGTCGGTACGTATGTCACACTATCACCGATGGGATAAATCTGTCGGTATATTTCAAGCGGGAAACTTTTTTTTGCCAGCAATTTCCGTCTGTAAAACCATCGGAAAATGTTTTTTTATTTTTCCGACAGATATAGCGACGGACTCTGGTGTTACCGACGAAAGAAAAGCCGACGGACGTATTCTGTCGGTGAGGATGTCGATAAATAAATTACCAACGAAATCTTAATCACATACGGACGGAAGTTGTCCGTCGGTAAAACTATGAAATCTTGTAGGGGAATACAAGTGTTCTTAGTTAATGGATAAAGGAATCTTCTTAAAAATGGAGTGAGAGTAAGTGCCCTAAGCGTAGAGGACGAATATTGGCATCGCGTTGCTTTAGCTTTTCTTGACTATATATAAAGAAGGCCATTCCTTGTTTCAGTCTTTGTATAGAGAAGTATTGAGTGATTAAGGGATATAGAGGGATCG
>Ga0325404_1002830_pt1 | contig 18532 bp, 14 predicted proteins | sample PopdelMetagenome_18_FD_205664 | JGI IMG/M metagenome (GOLD analysis project Ga0325404, IMG submission 205664) | Populus deltoides microbial communities from Bellville, Georgia, United States - Xylem-Control-R1 | ecosystem: Host-associated > Plants > Phyllosphere > Stem > Wood/Secondary xylem... | reverse complement strand
TTTTTTTGCTTTGCGCGGGAAAACTTTGACAGGCAATTTCCAGGTTAATTATAACCTGACTCTTCTATTTTTATAAAGTAAATAATTCAGTCCCTTTAGTTTCAAAAATAACTATTTAAATCTTTGCTTATTTTTACCATAGTTATAAAACTCGGTGTAATCCAAGACTCGGGTCACAAGTTAGATAAATCAATCTAAATTAATTCGAATTAACATCACATTTTAAGATTTAAAAAAAAAAGGTCAAATCAATATTGTTGTAAAGAAAAAATTAAAAGACAATTAAAATAGATTCCATTCAGATTTTGATGAGCCCCAAGTTGATTATATTTGACCGAGTTAACTTTTATCTAATTCAATGTGAAACTTGGCTTGAAATATGGCGGCATGGAGTTGACTTGTGAAATCAATCAAGTTTAACAACATTGATTTTGACTATTAAATGGAGGATGAAAATTTTAAAAAAAAAATGACATATATAGAAAAAGCTATAATTTACTCTACTAAAAAAATGACATTAAAAATAGCATATAAGAGTGTGTTTGGTATTGTGGTGGTTGTTGTGGTTGTGGTTTGGAAAAATATACATTTGGTTAAAACTGTGGTTAAAATTGAGATTGAACAAAAAATTATTTAATGTGTTTGGTTAAAAATTATGATTCAATTTCATATTATGATATAATTACCTAAAAGGACTTCATTCATAATATTAATGAACAGTTACATAAAAGTAACATTACAACCAATAAATTTTTGCAAATAGATCTAAACATATTAGAACAATAATTTATAATTGTGTCATTAAACTTGCAGCAATCTCATCACGTACGTAATCCATTCGCAAAAGCCTGTGGTGTCCTTGGCTTTGTGAATGTGAAGCCACATCAGTTAAAAAATCATCGAGCACAAAAGTAGGATGGCGATCGAACTCTATAAATGCCACATCTTGCATTGAAGTTCTTCTAATGTAATTATGAATTGTCATGGATGTGACAACAATTCTAACTTGTGCCTTGTAATTAAAGGATGGCATATTCTGTAGGATTTGCCATCTTTTTTTCCAAACTCCAAATGTACGTTCTATCACACAACGTAATGAAGAGTGCATACAGTTGAAAATTTCTTCACGAGTTTGTGGTTGTCCTCACCTCCTAAATTCTTGTAAATGATATCTTTGACCTCTATATGGACCTAAAAATTCATATTCATTAGGATATCCCGAATCAACCAAGTAGTATTTCCCTATAAATAAATATAATATTTTTAAATTTAAAATTGCAAAAAAAAAAAAACAAAATAACATTAATTATCACACACACACACACACACACACACACACACACACACACACATACACACATACACATATTACTACCTTCTGGTGGCTTAGAAAATTTTATACGTAGATTGTCAATTGCCTTGAGAAAAATTTGTGCACTACCTTCCCAACCCGCCCAAATAAATGTGAATTACATGTCAAAGCTACATGTAGCCATAACATTCTGGGTCGGCACACCTTTTCATCCGATAAATGGAATTTGATTTTTAGAAGAAACATATGCACGCACATGTATACCATCGATATCTCTTACACAATTCTAATATACGATAAACCAGCAAAATGACATCAATTTGAGCTGACTAAAAAAATAAGTTTCGCAAATTCATGAAATACAAATCACCATCAATAAATACGATTAATGTAATCGTTGTCGTCATCATCGTCATCGTCATTATCAGAACTGTGATTATCACTACAATCTCCATCATTTATAGAAGAATTACCATAATTAACGTAATCGGCAACGTTATTCATTAGGTCATCATAACCCCCGTCAAAAAGTGCTGAAAACCAGTGTGAATCCATATCTATCATGACATACAAATTTTTTTGTGAATAATTGAAAATTGTATGACTTGTTAAAAAAAACACAAATGGATAATGCATACCAAAATACTATATTATTCCATTTTTCCACGTGCAATGAAACTTTGCTCGGCTTGTAAATTTTATGAGGCTATATTTGTTTGCAATTCAGTCCTTTAACTTCCTTGTAAGTGAAATTGAATTTCTTTTCCAAAATGCCTATTATCTCTAATCAAAATTTCTAATTCCACTTGCTATAAACAACCTAAAAAATAGAATTTTAAGAGATCAAAATGGAAACAATTAACATAACTTTGTTGCATCTAAGATGTGCCCCCAACAAATCTTACAAGACTCTTGAATCTTCCATGCATATTTCGATTGAGTTGTTTGTAGATTTTCATGCACACACAAATTGTTTTTCCTTTTCATTTCCTGCTTCTAATGTTTCATTTCTTGTGCTAAATATAATGTCAAGTGTACCATACAGCATTGAAAAGTTCATTTGCAAAAATGATTTGTGAGTTGAGCAATAATATTCAACCTAGATGATCTGTTACTATCAAGGATACCTTTTCATTTCAAAAAAATGGGTCAATAAATAACAAACATGTTTGTCACCTTCCCCTAAGATTCAAACCAGTTCTACTTATGGAATACTGCTTCAGAAAATTGAACAAGGCGGTAATATAATTATGTAGAAGAAAATACAATAACAGAGGTCTAACAAAGCTAACGATTTTTTACCCCTTCACTATCCCAATGAACACCATAAACAAACATTTAAAAACCTAAGAAACTAACCTGAATTTTAATGAATGTCATAACATTAAGCAATCGACTGCAACCTAATGAATTAAATGGAACTTACCTATTACAGATGTATAAATACCAACAATCAACAACACTAGCAATTACAAACAACCACTCTTGATTGCAGGTACTAACACATTCGGTTTCTACCCAAGGAAATTGACAATATGCAAATGAATATCTTCCCATACTTACTGCTATTTATATACAAATACATAGGAATGAAAGTAATATTCCAAAAACTGTTACCTAACTTTCAAAAGCTACCATTCAAGAGCAACTAACCAAACATTCAAATGTGGCATACACCAACTGAAAATTTTGAATTTAGCAACCTAAACCTATCATTCAAGAGCAACTAACCAAACATTCAAAGTATAATAACAACAAGCAGTGGTCTCGGTTTCTGTTGCCTTCACCAACCATTCAACATCAAGTAACCCAACTGAAAATTTTGAAATTAGTAACCTAAACCTACCATTCAAGAGCAACTAACCAAAAATTCAAAGTATAATACCAACAAGCAGCAATCTCGGTTTCATAAATTCTTCTCACCAACCATTCAACATCAAGTAACCGAACTGAAAATTTCAAATTTAACAAGCTAAACATAACATTCAAAGTTAAGTATCCACACATTTAAGGTCTACAATTCAGAAATTAACATCCATGAAATTCTGAATTCAGTCATACATATAATAGCAAAACATACATGGTAATGGTGTTCCAAATACTTGGCCACGGAAATACACCAAAATATGGGCAACTCCTTCTAATTCCAGCAACAATTGCAGCACAAGAAGTCTGCAAAACCAGTGGAAAAGATTTCAGACAAATGAATATGTTACTGGATTATAGAATTCAACATAAATGCAAAGACATGAATAGGGTAAAAAGTTAAAAACTGACCTTGTCCATCTAAGTTTGTGTGTGTTGGTCAAACATTATTTTCAGCCATGATATTTTTCTATCAATACAACCCATTGCAGCCACATCTCCCTCTTGCTCCTTACACAAAAGAATTGAGTTGCAAAGGTATACAATGCACTACCAAAGGCAACTCCATCAAATAATGCAGTTCTTCCATTACCTCTTCAATGCTACAACCTTTTTTTATCTCTAGAAGGAGCTCTAATCTCTCTGAGCATGGTGACGGTCTCAACAAGTTTATCCAGATATGCAACTAGTTGTGATCCCATTCCAATTCCCCTTTTTTTTTTTGAAATTGAGGTGTAGTATGATACGTACCTTTTTTCTTTGCATTGCTGAGGTTGTTGCTACTGTTTGTGACATTGCTTCCACCAACCATATTGCTAACATCACGAGTGAAATCAGGGATTGCATCCTCTTTAGAGTCGCCACTTCCTTCTTCTATATTAGTATGCTCATTGGTTGTATTTCTCATTCCAACAGCCACATTATCTTAATCTGATAAGAGTCTTTGTGAGGGAGTCCAAGCATATTCTCTCGTGGCCACTATGTTAGTAAACATGGTGTCGTACTTGGCACACAACGAGGGATTTATACCGACATGCCTAAACTTCTTTGCTCATCTCATTTCCTGTGTAATGACAGCTAGATGTACTTAGCAATGATAGTAGATTAATAAATAATACAAAATGACAAAAAAATTTATGAGGCTATTGCAAATCAGCAAACTAACCTGATTTTTTTATTGCCACCATTCATCAGTTGCTAAGATGGTCCCAAGTTCAGTATACCAACCAACTCCAGTTTCAATTATTAATTTTTTCCATACCCTCCAATCCTTTTTAATCCCATCCTATTTGTTTTTTAGCAGAGATTTTGATAATGAAAGTCTTGTCTGATCTTTGAATGACTGTATGACAAATTTCCAACTAGCTTTGTCAAAATGTGTGTTTGGTCTCATGCCTCTCTCAATAGCTGTAATACAAATGTTACAAAACGTGTGCAACATTGCCTGGCTCCAAGAAGCTTTATCATGTGTGTCAAACCTATCCATTTCTTATGGTTGACAATGTAATGAAAAATTAAACAAACAATTAACCATATGAACAAGAGATTGAATGCTGATAAGGCCTAAAATAAGATAGTAATAAAACAAGAAATTACATATGCAACAAAAGGTCAACCAAAGAATCACAAAAGGTTGAATGTTGACAAGGAATGAAAAACATAAATAAAAAAATTATCTATAGCAACTTAGTTGACAATGCAAGAAAGAATTAAACACACAATTCACTATAGTTGACAAAAGCTTTAATGCTGATATGAGATGAAAAAAGAAACTAAGGAACTAGTTCAAAAAAAGATTGAATGATGTGAAGTGTGAACTAAGAAATTTGACAGGGGAAATAACATAAAAACCTACCTACAGTGGCATAAACCTTTAACTGTGTTTCATCAATTAGCAGGGGATGTTCTAATTAGCAATTAAAATTATTTGTTTAATTTATAATTATTTAATTGTTAGCAATCAGCAGCACACAACAACTAATACCGGTTTAACATAGCAATCATGGGATGTTCTAATTAGCAACTAAAATTAATTGTGTCATTAATTTACATTTATTTACTTGGTAGCAATCAGCAGCACACAACAATAAATAATTGTTTAACATAGCAACCAACACATAAATAACTGCAGATACATGGAGGGAATAAACAGAATGAAAAATTAGCAGTAATGGTTGATAAGAGTAAAATACAAGTGAATTAAAAAGGGGTATAAATAGATCAATTTCACTGCAATCAACAAAAATAAACTTAAAATTACTATACAAGGGGACCAGTGAAATAAGCACAGTACCCGTTGGAAATTACAGCTGAGGTGTTTGAATGAAGCACGATGTTGATATTTGTGGTGGGGTTGTTGATTGCAGTAACACAAGTTGCTCTTCATCTTGTTTTTCTGTTAATAAGGAGAAATGAATGAAAAATTATCATATATAACTATTGAGAGTAGACAACAAGTGATTAACAAAAGGGGATAAACAGATCTTCACTGCAATACACAACAATTAACTTAAAATTTCTAAAAGACCATACCAGTAAACTAACTCATTGGAAATTTGAGCTCTAGTGCTTGAATCAAGCTCGATCTATATATATATATATATATATATATATATATATATATATATATATATATATATATATATATATATATGTTTTGGGGTTGTTGCTTGCAGTGGAAAGGGTTATTGTTGTTCTTCATTTCCTGTTGTTAAAGAGAAATGAATGACAATTGAATGTGCAAAAAGAGACAGAGCCATTAGTTAATGTTGTGGGTTGTGCAGCAGTAATGGTTTACTGTGGAGTTGTTGTGCGCAGTTAGGGCTAATGGAAAAGGAAATGAATGCGAATGGAAGAACACGAATGCGAAGAGCAAACGAGAAGAGAACAATATGTTTTTTTTGGTAAATTTCCACATTACTCATCTCTAGAAAGTTCAACCACAGATTGAACTTGCAAAAAAGCAGTATTTTACTGCTTCTAAAAAATCAAGGTCCTGTCGCATATAAATGGTGGGACCCATGTTTTTTTTATTTTTTTGACAATCCGTAACCAAACAGCTAATCAGTGTGTTTTTTAAGAAACGTGAACGCTACCGCGTAGACAAACAGACTCTAAAATGATTAATCACCTGAAAATAACTCCGGCATGTGCTTGTGTGTGTAGTATTATATTTTTTAAAAAAAAAGTACAGTGACAACTTTGAGTATTTTTCACCTTTTGTATGTGATTTTTTTATGTGGTTGAAAAATTAATTTATTATCCAAGAGAAAAAAAAATAGAAAAATTATGTCACAAGACTCTATCTATTTAGTTTTTCTGTAAGTGAGCTGATGGCTACAAAAATATAAATCAATGAGTATTATACTATGTTATGATTAGGAAAAAAAATTATACATTTTATTGCATGTTGTTTTATTTCTTATATTAAGGTATAGGCAATTTATCAAGGGTAAAATAGTAAACTAACAATGTAAAGATATTCAAGTATATTAATAATCAAACATGTATTTAAAAGGTAAATAAATTATTTATTTTTTTATTTGAGAATAGTTTATTATTTTATTTATCAAACAAAAAATAATTTAATAAAAAATAGAAAAATAATTATTTTGTCTATGAAACAAATAATATTAAATTATATGAAATTAACTCGGTTATTTTTATTTATTACTTGCATTAAGATGATATTATATGACTTGAATACAATCTACAAAAAAATATATTTAATTTTAATCCAAATATAATAAATATACATCCCCATATTAATACAATACATATTTGCATTGGGTTCTAAATATAGTAAAAATTATATCCATGTATAACTTTTGTCACACTAATTGAAAAAATATAATTCACAACACTACCTCTTATATCTATATTTTTATCTACAAAAGCCCTAAAAATATTCATTTACTTTTTAATGTACATGAGAAAATAATGATTCTTGTATAGCTTGGCCTTTCATGATACATTGTCGTAGAATTGACTAATCATTTATAGCTACTGATGCTTCTAGAGCCAAGTTCAAAGATGTGAGGAATGATTAAACTTTTAAAATGTATAATTTGAGTTTCCTTTTGATTTCAAAAGGTACATTTACAAATAAAGTTAGAATAAATTACTACTATATAACATTTTAAGTTTTAGTCCTAACATTAGTACCTTCAATTCCTATTATAAAGAATTTCAAGCCCTAACATCAAAAAGTGTCAGCCCTACAATTAAAAAGTCCTAACTATGCAATCAAGAAGTCCAAGAATGCAATCAGGAAGTTCAATCCCTTCCATAATGAACTTTCAGCCTTGTGATCATAAACTTTAAGCCGTATCACTAAGAAGTCTAAACCTTGTAATTAAGAAATTCAATCCTTGTCATCTAGAAAATGTCAGGCCTACCACTACGAAGTTCAAGCCATGTCACCAGGAAGTTCGAACCCTATAATTAAAAAACATCAACCCTATCATCAGGAAGTTCAGGCCCTATAATTAAGAATTCCAAGTCATATTATCATGAAGTTCAAGTTGAGTCTTAATTAGAACACCATCAGACAAGTCTTATAGTTAGGTAAGTCAAATTAAACTATACAATTAAGGTAGCATTTCATTTTCATGTTAAGGATGGTCGCCTTTTATTTTGACCCATTTTAGATTACATGTTGAGGTTAGTTGTTTCTCGATTTGATCCATTTAGATTTCACATTGAGGTTAGTCTCCTAACAATTTTAACCCATTTAGATTTCATGCTAGGGTTGGTCGTCTAATGATTTTAACTCATTCTAGATTTCATGTTAAGGTTGATTGTCTCTCAATATGACTCATTTAAGGTTTCTATTGAGGTTGGTCGCCTCTTGCGTTGAATCATTTAATTTTCTTATCAAGGTTGGTCATCTTTTAATTTGACCTATTTAGATTTCATGTTGAGGTTGATTACCTCTCAAGTTGACCCATGTTATTTTCTAGCCATTTAATTTTATGGTCGAGATTGGTCACCTCTTGAGTTGATCTATTTAAGCATTCTCAAAATAATTCTTTTATTTTCCAATGTTTTATTGTAGTTCTTTATAAACATATCGTATAAAGTCAAAAGAAATGAATTTATCAATGTTTTTGTATTGCAAGTATTGCAAAGAAGGGGAAACTTTCATAACCCATCTTTGACCCCTTGTTTTTCAGTATCTTCCAAATATAAGTATCTTCAAAAAAGTTCTTTCGATACTATTTCATGATTTTTGGCACTTTTGTAGTATTTTTTATATGTTTAGAAAAGGGAAAAAAAGTTGGGGTGTGAAATGATGTACAAGGAAGGAAATGGGGACCAAAATGATGAAGAATTAAAAGATATAAGGGAAGATCATTCAAACAAGTGAAAAAAAAGTAAGTAAGAGAGTCAGGCAAAAATAAAAAAAAAATTATTGAGTGATCCTAATTCAAGAAGTAAATAATGTAAAGATTATAAATAAAGCATATATCAGAAATCAAGGGGACTACACATAAAAAAAAACTAGCTAACTAAAAATTTAAACCCTAACTACTCTCTTCATCTCCTTTTATATACATCATCATGATGGTCATGTTAAGCTTACTCCTTAACAATAATGATTCAAAATGAAGATTAAGGGTGAGAAAAGAAGCAAATTGAGAGAGAAAAATGTATAACAAAATTAACTGTCAGAATAATGATTCTTTTATTTCTTATTGCTCACGTTTCCTACACTAGTATCTGTATACAACTTGTATCCTCTAGTTGCCAAACTAACTATGAAAATTATTAACTAATAGCTAATACAATTAACTCTGCATGTGGCTTTATTTTTTACTAATTGATTAACTAGTCCCCTATTATTCATTTCTTACGTGGAGAATTATACTTCAATTGTTGCTTAATGATTTAACATAATAATACCTTCCTCATTAAATGATTCTTGACCTCAGGAATCTATATTAAATTTTGGAAACAGCTTTAATAGTTCCTTTAGTTCTTTCCAGGTTGTATATTTCTTTAATAGGTTTGGTCATTTCATGAACTTCTTATCTAAAATTGTCATTGGTTTGACCTTGACTCTTCCTTCTTCATCTATTATTGGTAGATTTAAAGTTGTTATTGCATTAGTTTCTACTTTTTATTTGAGCAATGACACATGAAACACAAGGTGAGGAAGTTCATGCAGGTAATTGGAGCTTATAAGCCATCGCCCTTATTTTATGTATAACTTTGTATGGTCCATAAAACCTTGGATTCAACCTAAAATTCTTTATGAATGCAAGGATGGGTTATTTATAAGGCTGAATCTTAACATACACCATTTTTTCAACCTAAAATTCCCTTTTTTATATGCTTTTGTCTATTGACTACTTCATTATGTTTCTTGCCATTTCCCATTACAATTGTAACCATTAATCCAAGCATGCTTTTTATTGAACTATTTTTTTCCATTACCACTTCTGATCTTATGATTTGCAAATCCATTTCCCAGACTGCAAGGGGATAACCAAACAATGCCTGAAATGATGTCATTTTAATGGTTGAATGGTAATTGTAATTGTACCACCATTGAGCTTGAGACAACCAATCATACCACCTGTTAAGATTATACATTGTAATGCATCTTAGATAAGTATGTAAGCATTGGTTGGCCCTCTTAGTTTATCTATCCATCTAAAAATGATGAGATGAACTTAATAGTAGCTTGACACTTAATAATTTGAATAGATCCCTCTATAACAAACTAGTAAAAATTATATCTCTAATAGTCATAATGGTTGCATGAAGTCCATGGAATTTGTAAATATGATCTAGTAATATCTGAGCAATTTATTGAGCCATGAAGGGATATGTTATTGCAAAAAATGCCCATACTTATTGAATTTGTTTATTATGATTAGGATAATATTTTTCCCTCTGACTTTGGTAACCCTTCAATAAAGTCTATCATGATATTCTTTCAAATACCTTATGAGATTGATAATGGTTGAAGTAATCCATGATAAGAACACTTTCCATTTTTACATGTTTACATATGTTACATTCTTGTACAAATCTTTTTTTTACCTAAAATTTTATAGAAGGCTAGTAGAATACCATATTGAGCCTCCTATACGAATTTTGCACTTCAACATGCTCTTCTATTTGTGAATCATGTGTAAGATTGACTTTTTTTTTCTCTCAACTCTCTAGTACTGAAAATGACAGTTATATTCTTATATTTAAGAATTCTATCTGCTCATGAATATTCAGGCTAGTTTTTCTTGTTAAGCATTTTCTCAACAACAGTATTTTTGAATTAATTATCCCCATAATAAGTATCGCTAACCTGGTCAGACTATGTTGGATTGATTATTGTTGTCAAACAACCAGTCAAATTTCTCTCGGTCTTATCGGTTTTATCTTTACCCTTTCTAAACAACATATTTGTTGTTGTATTCTTTTTACCTTTTATGTATTGGATTATATATCTCAATTATAGAAGTTTGGTTAAACCTTTCTTTTGAATTGGAGTGTATATTCTTTGTTCCAACAAGAATTTCAAACTTTCATGATCATTTTTAATAATAAACTAATCATGTTCAATATAGTGCCTCTATCTATCCATTACCATTAGGATTGCCATATACTTTTTCATAAATGGACAATCCTAAATGTTTTAGACTCAAAGCTTTGTTAAAATAAGCTAAGGGTCTTCTTTTTTTACAGAACAACTCACAATCTATGAACACAAGCATTGGTTTCTAACTCAAAAGTTACATTCAAATCAATAAAAGCTAGAACTAGAGCTTCACCGAGGGTAGTCTTCAATTCTTCGAAAGCCTTTTATGCATTCTCATTCCATCTGAACTTATTTTTTCTTTAATAGCTCAATTAATGGTTTGCTAATTACTCTAAAACTTATTATAAACTTCCTGTAATAACCAGCAACCCCAAAAACCCTTTTGATTTGTTGATTGAACTTGATGTTGGTCAACTATTGACTGCTTTAATTTTTTTATGATCAATTGAAACTCCATTTAAGAAAATGATGTATCCCAAATACTCAACCTTCTAGTCATAAAATGAACACATTGTTCTTTTAACAAATAATTGGTTTATGCTTAAAGCCTCCAATATTGCCTTTAAGAGTTACAGGTGAAGGTTTAATAAAGAGTTATAAACTAGTATATCATCAAAAAATACTAGCACAATTCTCATTAGAAAAGGTTTCAGCACTGCATTTATTAATGCTTGAAATGTAGCAGGGATATTTATTAAGCCGAATGACATTACTTTAAACTCATAATGATCACCGTCTTAAAGGAAGTCTTCTTTATATCTTTAGTTTCATACTTACTTGATGGTATTCTAATTTAAGGTTGAATTTTGAAAAAAACTATACACTTTGTAATTCATCCAACAAATCATCAATTAGAGGAACAAGAAATTTATTTTTGATGATCATATTGTTAAGTTGTTTGTAATCTATACAAAATCTCCAGGTGTTATCTTTCTTATTGACTAACAGAACTGAAGAGCACAAGGGCTGCAACTATGTTGTACGATTTCATTTTATAATATTTCGTTGACCAATTTTTATATTCTCCCCTGTGTATATAAGAAATCTTATAAAGTTTGATGTTTATGAGTTTAAATCCAGGAATTAATGGAATTCTGTGATCTAAAGTTCTAACTAGTGGTGAGTGTGTAGATTTTGCAAAAGTTTCCTCAAATTCTTCTAAAAAAATCTTCATTTCTTCATCTTATTTAGCTATTGTTGGTTCATTAACCTTTGATATTGAAAAGAATTGACCTATAAACCCACAAACTGCCTCTTTTAAACTTTTATGTAGCTTAGTAGCTCCAATAATTTGTAACTCAATAGCTTCAATCATTCCTTTTAATTCTATCATTCTTTTATATGTGTGTGTGTGTGTGTGTGTGTGTGTATAAATGATAATTTCATCTTGATAAAATTAAACAAAATAGGAGAGTACACTTTTAACCAATCCATACCAAGAACAACCAAGTTAGTTTTGGATAATAAGAATTACACCTACATAGTTTCAATACCCTTAAATCAACTTGGAATTCATAACCCTGTATAAACCAAGTTAGCTTTGGATAATGAGAATTACATCACATAACACTTCCATTTGCTATTGTTACTGCCAACACAGTAGTCTTAACTACAATAACTTTAATCTTCTTAACCACTACAATATATATGAAATTATAGATGCTTCCATTGTCTATGAGAATAATTAAGTTATTTTCCTAACAACAACCTTTATCCTAATGGTGTTATGGGCATAATTACTAACTAATGCATTCAATAATAACCCATGTTCATTTATTTTCTCATCTAACCACATAATCTCATTGCTCTCTCATTTTGTTAATTTTAAGAATTCATTTTTTTCATCTTTTAACACATCCACTATATGAGTTCCCTTCATATTACATTGATGTTTAGGTACAAACTTATCTCAACATTTAAAAAATTGGCCCAAACACCTTATTTGTTCATAAAGTCTCAATATGTTTTGGTCCTACGTTTGAATCTACCTTAAAAGGAATAAAAGGTTTTGTTGGCATATTATATGATGCTCTTTTTATTCCAAAAGAAAATTTGTTCTTAGAAGCACTAGCTTGGCCTTTTTTACTATTGTATAATTTGATTCATCTTGCCATTTTGCGTGCTCAAAAGCTTGCATCAGTGTAACAACTTTTATAATTTTTAGCATAGGTCACATCATTCTTCAATCCACTAAGAAACTTGAAATGTAATAAGCTTCAGGTAATGTTAGATTCAAAGCATTCATAAGGGACTTTAATTCTAAGAATTTCTCCACATATTTCTCTATATTTTTATCTTGTACTAGTTTGTTGAGTTCTTTCACCACATCCTCTCTATTATCAAATCTCATACAAAGTTATTTACTGAATTCTTCCTAACAAGCTAGATCTTCCCATCCAAATAAAGATCCTTCATACCATGCCTCTACATTGTCTTCCAAGTATAAGAAAGCTATTTGCGCCCATTATTGATCTAAAATGAAATTCAGCTTAAAGAATTTCCTACATTTCTTGAGTCAACCCTTTGGATTCTCTCCATTATAGCTTGACAATTCTACATTAGGCAAGGTTACGTTGTAACCTCCCATTTGGATTTCCTAACCTCTTATACCTCTTCTCTTTTGATTGTTTATATAATGAGGAAGAGTTCCATCAATATATGTGTTAACTCTTCTCTTTTTGTCAAACCTTCATTATTCTCGATGATACCTTAAATAAAGTTATGATAGAATTCAATTTTGAGTTTAATTGATCATTTTTTCTTGTGTTTGATCCTCTGTCATTGCATATAATTTCTCATGTAAGTGTTGTATTTGCTAATCCACATTTTTATTGTGTTCCTTCAAATTCTTGATCCTATTATTCTCCATCATTTTAGCCATGAATTGATTATATAATACCAAATTATTAAGCTTACTCCTTAACATTAATGATTTAAGAAGAAGATTGAGGATGAGAAAAGAAGAAAATTGAGATAAAAAAGGTATATCATAATTAACTATCAAAATAGTGATTTTTTTCCTTACTGCTCACATTTCTTAAACCAGTATTTATATACAACTTATAGCCTTTAACTGCCTAACGAACTATGATAGTTATTAACAAACATCTAATACAACCAACTATGCACGTGGTTTTATTCTTTACTAGTTATTTAATTGCTCTCCTGTTGTTTATTTCTCATGTGGAAAATTCTACTTCAATTATTACTTCTTCTTGAGTTCAATGCTTACTTAATGGCTGCACATAATAGGTCATTGACATTGTCATACTTCAGTGCCCATCATCTCTCGCCAAGCCATACCTTAGTCACCGACAACCTCCATCTTCGTCAGAGATAGCTTTATTGCTACCTTGTTCTCCACCTCCATCTTCGTTCAAACTAGCAACAACCTTATAGTTCCATCTCCTTCATAATAATTGAAACCACAACCTTTTTACCTTGACACATAATAACATTGTCAAACATATATGGCTAGAACCCAGTGACCATCAAATAGTCAAAATCACAGTTTCCTTCACCTCTAAAAAAACCTAAAATCATAACACTTTTTAACTCAAAACCTACTAAAATCAATAAGTCCTCAGGCCACTGAATCTGCCTAGAAATAGCATAAATCGTACTTAAAACACCCTAGCAACAATCATTGTTGTTTTTCACCTAAAAACCAAGTCGATTATATCTTTTTATAGATTTTAGTAGTGGAGCGTGAAGTACACGCGCCACTAGTATAACACCTTCAATGCGTTAGTTCCAGTAGCTTCAAGACATCTCTAATGACTCCCAAAGGTCGATTTCAAACCTAACATATTGATGTATTTGTTTTCAATGATTCAATGGATGTTTTGTTGATTTATATATTTACCCACATGTGGTTAATTTTCTATGTGTGAATTTATATTTTCTCATATATGGTCAATTATTTATGTGTGAATTTGTTCTGCTTTTGATTTGGACATGTCGATAAAATTTTCTTTCTGTAACTCAAAGTTTGCCCAAGAGTTGTAAATTCTACTTAGGTTTACTGAGTAACTTGAATGTCGCACTAAGGGTAATCAAATTTGTATTGTAAATATTGATGTAACATGTATTTGTATATTTTTTGCCTTATATATTTGTATTTTTCTCCTAACTTAAATCGGTTTAAGAATCATAAATCCTAATTAGTTTTTTTCAGATGTTATATTAAAGGTAAACGAGTTGACTTTGTATATGAATACCAAGTTTTCATCTACTTTTATTTTCCTTAATCTTATATAGTTGAAACATTTGTCGTAACTTAAAATTGGTTAAGTTATTATAAATTCTAATAAGGTTTTTCCTCGGATGTTGCCTTGAGAGTAATCAAATTGATCCTACATTTATGGTTCTATTTTATGTTCTTACTTTTGACATGATAAATAATTTTAGGTTGGACCAATATGATCTTACATAATCCCATTAAAAGTAGCAGGAGGCCTCCTAGTCTAATTTGAATATAACAAGAACGATGGATCAAAACCAATTAATAATAACCATCCTTCTGGGTCCAATGCCCTTATTTAAAAAGTAAGGAATGTGTCTTGTTACCAAGCTCGTGTCCCAAATCACTGCCCTAGATCTTAGTAGTATCATACCTTAAATAATCAAAACATATATATTAGTTTAGGCAAATCTTAGCATGCATGCACAATAGATACTTTTTATCATTAAAAACAAACACGAAACAACTTACCATAGATAGAATGTGGTAGGATGTTTTGGGGTTTAATCTTTCATTTAACATAACCAGCCCCTTTTGTAGAACCTTTAAAGACTAGTTAAGGTTTATAGTTACCATAAAATTAGATGACGACTACTTTTTCTATTTTTACCCGTTTTACATATAGCTCGTCGAGATGTCCCATACGACAACTTGTTACATATTATGCTTATATGGCATGATTAGATGATTTTTTAAATAACATTATAATTATTAATTTAAAGAGAAAATTATTTTAAATAAAAAATTGTTTCTATCTCCTACGTGTTTTAGAAAGCCAGGCTTGTGTGCCTGGCATTTTTATTTTAAAAAAAACAATTAAGTGCACAATTCATCATCCTTTCAACATGAAAAATTGTAATTAATGACCGATCATCTGCTACAAAAACAACCATCTTTAGTGGCTTGAAAATTAGGATTGATTTTTCAGAGCCCCTTATTTTGACATGAAAATACCAAAAAAAAAAATCTTTAAAACTTTAACATCCCATTTTCCAACCTAAGAATACCCTCCTCCGATCACTCTAAAAACTGAAAATAAAATCAAACCTAAAAAACTTTACGAGCTCTAATATATATATATATATATATATATATATATATATTGCATGGTTAAAGAGCAAAACCACCTTCATTGAACATAATTTTTTAAAAAACCACCAAAATTGTTTGTTGAAAGGTGGTTGACCAAATTTTTTCTCTCTCTTCTTTCTTTTTTGATGACTTCCTTATAATTTATGAACTAAAACGTGATGAAAATGGAGATTGAGAACCGAAATATAAACACCAAAACTACATGAACTAAATACATGAAAGTAAAAAAAATATATATAGGGATTAAAAGGAAATTTCAAGTATAAAAAATGCATTGTTTTTACAATGCAATCCACTTTGTTTTATGTCTTAATGAATAGTACAAAACACCATGAATTTACCCCAAATCTTTTAGTTTTGTTCATAATATATGTATTTCATATAAACGTGCATATCTCGAGTAATGTTTAGATCAAGTTTTAGGTTAACTTTGAGAATATTCATATCTTATTTATCATCCATCGAATTGATATTCATCGAGTTGAGAATCATTAATTTCAATACTAGAAAATTGGTTCAAAAAATAAAAATAAAAATCAAATTAAGTAGAAAATTATATGGCATGAGTTTTTCACTATAGTCATAGACTCATTATACCGTGGATTGCTATAGTGAAATTACTATTTTGCCTTTTAGTTGAAAAAATAAAAGGTTTAGTTATGGGGGTATTTTGATCTTTTTCATATGCATATGGGTTATTAAAAGATTGAATGGGGGTATGATAGTTTTTTTTCAAAAACAATTTACAATAAAAATACTCTTTTACCCCAAATGTCAATAAAATTTAGAATTGTTGATGAATAGTGTTTTTTTGCCTTTTCACAAACTTTAAAATAGTAAAAATACTTATTTACCCCAAGGTTAAAAAAATTACTTGAGCTATTAGCTAAGAGATTTTTTTGGTTTTTCCCTTATTTGGCTACAATTAAAATATATTTTTATCCTTAGAAAAGACAAAAGATAAGTTATGCATGTAGGGATGTTTTGGTCCTTTCATATTGGTTTATCTGTTATTTTCAGGCTAATGAAGGCATTTTAGTAATTTTACATTGGCTTTTTAATTTTTAATTCGAGAAAGTTGTTGGCGCGTGGGTGGTGTCCACGCCCTTTTATCAGTATATGCAACGCCACCCGATGTCCAAACTCTGCCTTTCGTCGTGTTCTTAAAAGCACCTCTTCGTCCTCTTCCTCCTAGTGTGGCGTGTGACGATGGTTGATAGATGGTTTGTCTTTAGTAATCGTTTTTTCTTTCTTTTTTTTCTCTATTTTCTAAAGAAAGCACGTGTATGTCCTCTTTATTTTATTTTATTTTGTTTTAGTCCTTATGGTTTTTTATTGCTTATTTTCGTCCTTGGCCCTGTTAGAAAAGTTTTTTATGTTTTCAATTATTCTTTAAATTACAATTTGTCATATTTTTTTTCCAAGCCGTTCCTTATTCTTTTGATTTCATTTTCACCCTTGGTTTTTTTTTTTGTTAAAGTTTTATTGGTTTTCAATTTCATCCTTTAATCAAAGTCTATGTTGTCTTACTTTTTTCAATTTAGCCCTCATTCTTTTTATTTCTTTTTCCTTTTTTTAAAGTTTTCTTCTTTTCAATTTAACCCTTCAATTTAAATTTTTTTGATGCCCTCAAATTTATTTTTTATTTCAGTTTTCACCCTCATTCCTTTAATTACAATTTTTTATGTGGTTGGTTTTTTTCCTATTACATCCGTCAGTGTTTGATTTGTTTAGAATTGAGCTTCATAGTTTTTTTACTTGTCATGCTTCCGATCTAATGACACGAGTCACAAGTTTTAAGAGTTAATAGGTTAGAAATTATTTTTCCTCATTTTCCTTTATGATTTTATTATTCTACATTATTATTTTTTTAAAAACAAATCTGGTTTTGTGGTTACTTTTAATTTCTTTTCTATCGATTTGTCTCGGTCTCATTACTTAGACCACATGTTTTGCAAGCCTTTTTTTGATAAAAGTTTTTTTTAAAAAATTGTTTTGTTTTGTAAGAAAATAATTATTTTGAAATAATATTTCTAATATGTTCGGCCATATTTTTTTCATTTTATTTTATTCACTTGGTTTCACATGTGTTTTTATTATCTTTTATTGATTTTAATAAATAAGTTTGGTGGACACCAACTGATAAATATATTATTTTGTGAGATCAAATATTTTGATCTATATTTATCTCTTTATCTATTTAATTTTTTTAGTTATTATTAATGATTTTTTTTTATTTAATACATAGCTGTTTAGATAATTTTTTTAATTTATAGTTATAATTTTTTTATGTAAAAATATATATAAAAATAATTTATGTATTTAAGTTTTTTATTTTTTCGGTGCAGAGTATGGGTCAAATGACAAGTAAAATAAATAAAATATGTAGGTGTAAATCGAAATAGTTGTAAACGACAACGAAAGAAAGGCCGATTTTAAGGCCGGGTCAAGTGCCTGCACAAACCAAAGCAAA
>Ga0325404_1002822_pt1 | contig 18548 bp, 12 predicted proteins | sample PopdelMetagenome_18_FD_205664 | JGI IMG/M metagenome (GOLD analysis project Ga0325404, IMG submission 205664) | Populus deltoides microbial communities from Bellville, Georgia, United States - Xylem-Control-R1 | ecosystem: Host-associated > Plants > Phyllosphere > Stem > Wood/Secondary xylem... | reverse complement strand
AAAAAAAAAAAAAGGTTTCGTGCTAACATTAAAAAGGAATATTTATCTTATGATGTTTGTAGGACCGGAGTAGTCGCTATAATTAGGTCAAGCAACTCAAACCATTTATGTCTTTGAAAAATGGAGTCCATGGTAATCAAGCAAGCTAGCCAGCCTAGACAGAGAGAACAAGAAGAGAGGTAGAAAGGTGGCTAGATGGAGTTAAAATGTTGAAGATTGGAGAGGAGAGGAGAGGAGAGGAGATGAAGACCAAGGCCCACGTTGAGCTGAGAATAGTTATATTATAATATTAACAAGTTGATGCTGTAAACATAAACCCACGAAGAGAGAGAGAGAGAGAGAGGGCGAGAGAGAACGTGGAGTGCTGGAGGGGACAAGGGAGAGAAAGGTGGGGACCCATCCACCGCCCATACGCACGCATTCTTAACAAAACCAAACCCATCAATCTGTGATCTAATTCCTCAATCTAACCCTAACCCAAATCCAAAAGTACAAACAAGAGACCTTCTCTCTCTAGCGACAGCAAATACTACTCTCATCTCTCCTGAACCTCTTACCAACACAACCTTTAGCTATAACACCTCTGCACAACACACTACATGTCTTAGTTGAAAGATCAAAAGATGGTGAATTCAGCTCAGATCAATTTGGTGGGTTACACCAAAGATCCACTCATCTTTCTCCTTTCTGCTCTCCTTTCTGCTCCAGCTGCTAGCTGGTGAGTGCTAGCTAAGTAATAGCATCTAGTTCTTCTTAGTTACTCCATTAAACTATCAAAAAGAAGCAAGAAAAGCAAGCGAAAAAGAAACCCCCGGCCCTCGAATAGTCTTCGATCTTCTTATTTTATATCCTTTATTCTTCCACTAGCGGCCCTCTTTCTTTTTGAAACTTTAGTACAATTACCATTAATTAGCTATATAGCTAGTGTTTCCATTTTCTTGGTTTAGTTTTTTTGTCCGACGGCCACTTAGGTTTTGTGCAAGTGAACAACGTCTTTTGGGATATACAGTTGTAGTAAAAGAAAGCCATAAAGTTGAAAAGAAAAGAGTACCCATATGGATCCAGTAACGGCTCATGGCCATTCTCTTCCACCTCCTTTCCACACAAGAGATTTCCAATTACACCACCACCAACAGCAGCAGCAACACCAATTTCACCACCAACAGCAGCAGAATTCAGAAGATGAGCAAAGTGGGAGTAGCAGTGGGCTAAACAAGTCCTTGAAACGAGAGCGAGACGAAAACAACAATAGCATGGGCAACAGCGAAGGCAAAGAGCTCATAACTTCGGGATCAGGAGAAGGAGAGATAACAAGAAGACCACGAGGCAGACCTTCCGGATCCAAGAACAAGCCTAAGCCCCCAATTATCATCACACGGGATAGCGCAAACGCGCTACGCACCCACTTGATGGAGGTCGCTGATGGATGTGATATCGTTGAGAGTGTTGCTACGTTTGCTAGGAGGAGACAAAGAGGGGTTTGCATCATGAGTGGAACTGGGACAGTAACAAATGTAACCCTTAGGCAACCAGCTTCACCAGGTGCAATTGTGACTTTACATGGTAGATTTGAGATATTATCGCTAGCTGGATCTTTTTTGCCTCCACCGGCTCCACCTGCAGCTACAGGCTTGACTATCTATTTAGCTGGTGGACAAGGGCAAGTTGTTGGTGGCAGTGTTGTTGGGACACTTACTGCTTCAGGTCCCGTTGTGATTATGGCAGCTTCATTTAGCAATGCTGCTTATGAGAGGCTCCCTCTAGAAGAGGAGGATCCACAGATGCCAATGCAAGGGGGTGAAATGGGGTCGCCAGGAGCGGTGGGGCAGCAGCAACAGCAGCCACAGCAGCAGCAGGTTATGGCGGAGCAAAACGCCCAACTGTTTCATGGATTGCCTCCTAATCTTCTCAATTCTATTCAGTTACCAGCTGAGGCATATTGGGCTACCGGTCGCCCACCTTACTGAAAAAAATGATCGATCCAACGCCATATCGATTAGTTCAGTTTCCCATGTTCACTTGCAGCTTACCAAAGAAGTGACAGGCTTTGTAGCTAGGGAATTTGGGTTGTTACTTGAGCATTTTCAGGTTTTGTTATTTCTCCTTTTGAATTTTTTTTTTTTAGTTGTTGTTAATTTGCATTTGATGATTAGCTTAATTATATGCTTGATTGATGATTGAAGTACTGTAAATTTCTAAGGGTCTTTATTGCTTGAGTATGATTTCATGTTAACAAGTGATGCAAACTATCATCCCATTTCGAAGATGATGATGATGAACAAGGAAAAAACAACAGCCACAACAATGGGAGTGGCCACACTTTCCCATCAAATTTGTTTGCAATGTTTTAAAACTCCTATGATAATATTCCTAGAGGTTTGATCATTGCCTTCATTTGGGAGAAAAATCAAGTCCCTTAGTTCCTTCTTGTTTAGAAAAAAGCTTAGCAACACAAGCTATGCTCTCTCAAACCAAGAAACGCTTATGGTAATATTCCCACGAGGTTAGATCATTGCCTTCATTTGGGAGAAAAAGTCCCTTATATAGTTCATTCTTGTTTAGAAAAAGCTTAGCAACACAAGCTATCCTCTCTCAAACCAAGAAACCCTTATGATTAATATTCCTACAACGTTTCACCATTGCCTTCATTTGGGAGAAAAAATCCCTTAATTAGTTCCTTCTTGTTTAGAAAAACTTAGCAACACAAGCTATCCTTTCTTAAACCAAGAAAACAGACAGTTTTTCTATATATATTTTCTTTCCAGTTTTTAAACCATACCATGTAGTACATTTTCTTCCCATCATTTCCCTCCCGAAACTACAATATATAATCTTGTTATTTTTTTTTCCTATATATGACACTACATTTATATACTTCTTCCTCTCCATTGAGCTCCTAGCCAGTAAAAGGGACTTGAACGTGTCATGAGCACTAAAAGTAATGCGAGTACTATATATATAGATAGTATATATTTCTTGTTGCCAAGTTGATAAGGTCAAAGGAGGTTCAATTAAAAGCTGGCTAGTGACGGTTTCAAGGAGGAGGCAAGAAGGTGTTAAACTATTTACGAGAAGAGCAGAGAGGTATGGGCTTAGAGTTTCCATGTCTTTTCTTTGGGGAGTTACTAGGGTTTTAGATATAGAGAGACATGAAAATATATAGGGGTGCTGGTATACACGTGCACTGCTCTGAACTAGCTACTTTTCGAGGCAAGGCATTGCATTCTCTCTCTTGTGGATTCAAAGAATCTGGGATTGGGCAGCTGTATGAGCAAGAAAACATGCTCAGATTCTCTGCACTGAAATATTAAACTTCCATGTTATATTCATTGCTTTGCTTTGTTGTAAAATCAATATTTGAAACTAATTTGCTTATCCGCTTTCATCTTTGGAGACACTCCCTAGCTACATTCAACTTTAATTTGCATGCCTCGCTGTTTCTTTCTCTCCTTTATCTTCCCTTCTGTTGGTCAACCTAATTTGCAAAATAAAGATTCGGTTCTTGAACCTGAAGCTAGCCAACTGTTTTCTTCTTTTAGTAAATTAAGTTTATGTAAATCAAGTCCACTTTTATTTTGGTAGCTTTGCATCCAACTTTTCTTTGTTGAGATCTTAAATTTGCTATTTCCGGTGGTGATGGTGTGGGCGTGTGTAGTTGATAGAATTATTGTAGATCTCTCTTCTTCCACTTACTCTTTTTCTTTTTTCGATCGAATCAGAGATAAGTAATCCACATTTATCCTAATGAAATTGACCTACATATATTATTTCATCAAGTTTATGGAATATTGTTAAAAAAAAGCTTAGGGAGGAAGTTTGTCTTCCATCCAAAGCTTACTTTGCGTCCCATCGATCGCGTCCCATCGATCAACATTTCGAGAAATTGAAATTTTACACAATTAATGTTTGACTCTGCCACTTCATGCCAACAAATATTTAATTATTTGACAGGCTTGCATCTATTGGGGCTGTTAAACTATTCAAAAAAAAAAAAAAATATATATATATATATATTGGGTTTTATTGATATTGTATGATGTAATTACAATAATCTAAAAAAAATATTTAATCTAAATATAAAGAGATTATATATCGGTTAAACTGAAAAGAAAATAAAAATATTATTTTACCCTTAATAAATAAAACAAAATAACTCTATATTTTTTAACATCTCCCCTCAAATTCCTTAAGTCCTTCAAAATCATTGTGAATTGCATTAAAAATTGCACCAATTATTGTTTCTCTTTACGAGCAATATAGGTATCACATGCCTTTAATTTTATCGATTCTGTAAGAGTCAATCGATCTCAATGATCTGTCATAGTAGAATAAAACTCCTGAATACTCATATTTTTCTAGTAAAGAGCTCGTATGTCATTCTTTAATTTATACTGCTTTGCAAAATTTGATTGCATGAATAACTTTTGCAAATGATCTCAAACCCTCTTTGTTGTTTCCTATTTCGCCAACTGTGCACCTATGGAATGATCAATAGAATTGTTAATCCAAGTAATAATCTTTGCATTGTTTACTTCCCAAACATTTATCAAAGCAGCATAACTCTCACCAGTATTCTTAAGTATTACAGAAGTTTCACTAACATATCCATACATCTTTTTGCCCTAAAGAAAATTTCTCCTCGCATAACTCCAATATGAATAATTCTTTTCATCAAACCTCACACTCACAAACTGAAGCAAATTATTTCTTTCAATAACCATAATCAATAAACAAAAAAAACCAGAACATAAAAGAAAGGAAAATGGAATACTAGATTGCAGAAACTAAACAAACATCTTCTCAAAGTTATATGATTACTCCAAATAAAAAAGAGAAATATAGGCTAAATGATGATACTATGTTAAAGAATCCAAAAAAAATAAAAAGAAATATAAAAATAAGAGAGGAAGAGGCTAGGGTTTCATTGATATTGCATGATGTGATCACAATAATCTAAAGGAATGGTTTTAATCTAAATACAAGAAGATTATATATAGGCTAAATTAAAAAGAAAATAAAAATATTATTCTACCTTTAATGAATAAAACAAAATAACTCTATATTTCTTAACAGATGCCTCTATGACATATGGAGAGAGACCAAGATAGATTAGGTGTTATTGTTGGGTTTCTTGGAAATACATTAATATAGTAGAAATGATAAATTTAAAATTTATTAAGAGTTCATCTATTAGACAATATATTGTTGTTTAGGGTATGTGTGAATATTACATGCAGATTAGTTCTTTCTTTTAGCATTTGATCAACTTTTCAAAGTTAAGTTGTCACAACCACAAGTTGTTTAGGTGTCCAATCTTTAACAACAATTAACATGAATTACCAGATTAGATATCTCTTAAATCATTTTAAGAGAAGGATTGTTATACCTTGATCGATCAATGCTATCTTGCTATATCTATGACTTGAATGCTAACTCTTTTCTTTTCTCTATCTTTCTATATGTATAAGTGTGTTCAAGTATTTTTGTTGTGTACTAACGTAGAGAAAAATAGGAGATATTTCATTCTATTTATAAGGAAAATGTGATATAACAAACTATCAATTTATCCTTTGAAAAATATCACATATTTTATTTCAATATAGTTATTAGAAGTTTATGCAATCAAGTCCCTACTTGATTTTTTTTATGTCTAGATTGTAATCCTTTATATTAATTATACTTTAGTTCTCAATTTCTAAGACTTATTTACAATCAAGTCATACTTGATTAATCATCCTAATTTAAGTTCTTACCAATAATTATTTATATGTGTAACCTATTAAGTTCTTGATATGTTGAACTAAATAAAAATCATAATTTCAATAAAACAAGATTAAATAATTTAACTTATTATTAATTCAACAAATTGATTGGTTTATATTTAAAAATTAAGTACAACATCTAGTAACGTGTCATGATTCTTCAAATACTAGAAAAGTCATATGTGGTTTTACGTAACTTTTCAATTACTAGTTTATTAGTTTAACTATTATCCCTTCATGAATATTATTTCAATTTAGACATTTAAACATGAAGTTTTTTTACTTTGTTAAATCATATTTGTTCTCTACATCATAGTCATTTATTTGAATTTCTTTTCAAATCACATTTCACTTTGTGCAAGGATTTCATAATCAATATTATTTGAGAATATATGGAGCATTTTTTTTAATTCATATAAGGTGATAAATCCTCTCTTGGTCACTCAAATACCTTCATATAATGCATGTTATACTGAATATTTATCTATTTGTAACATTTGATTAAGACAACATATAGTTGAGATCATAACATAGCATTTTCTATATAAGATAACTTTGTGATTTTAAGTTTAAGAATTACTTGAATAATTGTTACTTGAGTTTTTTAATAGACTCAAGTCAATTTAGTATACTTGTTGTTTAACAATCAGCTACATACTAGTTTTAGTTATTCTTCACACCTTAAAATATGAGAAAATTTGTTTCTTTTCATTAAAATTTACAAAATATTTTTGTTCCAATTATTTTACTTTTACTCTAAATCTATTATTAAAATTTAAATAAATATTAAATATAATAGATATATTTATAAGAAAAATATATGTTTTACATGAATAACATCAATGTTATATATAGCCACTCGATTGGCTACAAAACATATATATTACTATAGTTATTTCATTTAATTGGTTTTTTTTCCTCTGCAGGTACTATATTATGATAAAATGATTTTTGTTTTTATTTTCTTACCGTGAAATTTTTATGTTACAATAAACAGTTCATACTATTAAGATTTTAATGGGCTTTTTGTGAAGATTTTTCATTCATCATGATGCACAACAATGTTTCCGATCTTAGATTTTAACGACTTTAGGAATGACATAGGTTTTATATATGTGTGTGTGTGTGTGTACATTATCTAATATTATGGCCATTTTTTTCTTAAAAATGATTTTGACGTTCGATAGATCTCCACTGAGTTGGATTATCAAACACTAATACCTTAAAAAAGAATTAAAATAAATACCTATAACTCATTAGACCAGGAAAATCTATTTACAGGATAATGTTTTTTTAGCTCTAAGCTGTATTTGATTATATAAATCGACATTTTAAAGGGATTTTTTTTTTTAATCTCATATTCTTGAAAAGAAAACGGTATCGAGACAGAGATGTAAGATAGCACTCTACCAGTTATGTTTTGTAGGTGACATGTATTTCTTCATCTGTTAAAACAATGTTTTTCTTTAAAACATTAAAACATTAACTTCTCAACTCAACCATTTTAAATTAAAAAAATCAAGACTAATTAGTACAGAAATAGCTTTAATTGGTGTCCGAGTGTGGCTTTAGAGGTGGACTATTTGTGTGCAGAACATGATGTTCAAGCACGTGCTGAAATGGGATAAAAAAAATGATATAGAAAAATTAATCTTGATAAATGTAAAACTTGGGTAATAAGAATTGAGCCAACCCATAATATTTTACTAAATTCGGAGCTTAAATCATGAGATTCAAATAATCTAATTAAAAAATAAATAAGAATTATAAAGCCTTTTAAAAATAATATGTTAATTTTTCAAATACTTGAAGCACCTAATATGAGAAAAACCATAAAATTCAATTCTCAATCAATCAAATATTAAATGATAAAATTGAAAAGAAAAAAAATAACTATACAAAAGGATTAAAAACAAGCAATTAAAAGAATGAAAATCAAAATTGAAAAACAAAATTATTTTTTTTATTTGATTAAAGAGTGAAATTGAAAAGAAAAATCAATTTAGGAAAAGAACAAACAAATCAAAAGAATGAGGATCAAAATTAACATAAAAAATAAAAACAATATTTTGATTGAAGGGTAAAATTAAAAAAAATAATATCTTTTACAAAAGGATCAAAAAATTAAAAATCAAAACAATAAGGATCAAATTGAAAAATACAATACCATCAATTTGAATTGAAGAATGATTTTAAAAACCAATAAAATTTTTACAAAAAAAATCAAGGAAAAAAATTAGAAATCAAAAAAATAATAATCAAATTAGAGAATTTAATATTTGATAAATTGAGATTGAAGGATAAAATTTGAAAACAAATAAAACTTTAACAAAACACCAAGATTAAAAATTAAAAATTAAAAAAATAAAGACTAAAATTGAAATACCAACCATATAAATATAAAAAGTCAAATTATTATTTTCAAAATAAAAAACTCACCACCAACAAAAACAAAACAGATACCCACCGGTTATTACAAACCCCGCCGTGCAGAGTCTGGTAATATCTCCGTTTGCTGGTGATTTCAGCTAAAAGTCCTTCCCTCATCAAGTACCACAAACAATTTTTCAGGGAGGAAATTGGATGCACAAACCTGTTCTCATATTTATTTACGTAAGGTTAATGAATAGCTTGTATAAAGGAACTCTACAATATGAGAGAAGAGTGCTGAAATCTTGGATCATAAGGAAATTTTTGTTTTTATTACGAGATAAAAACAAGTCACTGCTCAAATATCAATCTCGGTTTTATTTTATCTTTTTATTTACAAGAAATATTTTGATGTTAGTGTTCCCCTGTTCATCTGATATACAAACAAATTTATACACTACCTGCCAGCTATGTGGGGATGGTTTTAACAAGACGATAACTTAATAATCAACAACAAAGCTTACTCAACTTACGAGGACCAAGTCTAAAGCATCAACCCAAGCATACCCATATATAACAAAACTTCGACAGGAACAAAGCTGCTGAAAGCCTTCCTGCTTGTTTTTGTCAAGAGAGATCCATTCTCATTTCACACGGAATCAATTTTTAAGTTGATCTGCTCTAGCATATCTTCAACACAATATGCCACTTCGAATTCATTGATAATCTATTCCTAGTCGCCTCATTTCAGCTTGGAAAGTTGGACTGGAAGTTAGCGTTCGATGGGCAAGTGTCCTTATATCTTCCCTTGAACAGTCTCGTGAAATACGAACCAGTTCCCAGAGTGCACCTCCACTTATCATGTCCTTTGCGTTCACTTCTGTAATGTAACAAATGCCCGCATCTCAGATGCATTCAATGGACGATCGGCTTTTTCAAATTCTAAAAGGACAGGCAAAAACTTACCATGTTGTGCCAAGTGACAGAGCGCAAGCTCTATATGGCGCCTGATTGGCGATGCTTCATTGTTAGCATTCTGTACTATCCATGGAAGCACTCCATCCTCAATCAAAAGAGACCTTCCATTCTTAGTTCCTGCACAATTAAGTGCCAACGTTATGCTTCATGTAAGTATCATGGACAAGGAGAGGCTTTGGAATTTTCAACATGGCACAAACAATTCTGGGGTACATAGTCCACTACATAATTGTATGACAAGCAGAGCAAACCAAATACAGACAAACTTAACTAAGGCCTCTTTCTAAGATGCGTACCTTGAGTTGATGCTCTGGACTCACACTTGGCAAAATTTGCTATTCCACGGGCAACTTGTGCAAGTACATCAGGATGCCTACATCTAACCATCCCTAGCAAAGCCTTGATGCCACCTTCACCTCTTAGCTTCATCTGCAACTTATCTGAATAATTCATCATTGCAGTATGTTAAAGTTTACAATGGCATGCCAGCTGATAGACTAACTCAAATAAATTGGAAATTTTGCAGTAGCACTTAAATTGTAACAAGGCTCTCGTTCACACCTCACACATGCTGCCCCATCATTTTCCTCAGCTTACTTACCTATGTACAAAGCTTGTGTGAAACTGAACTCTTTCGAGTACTCAAGCTCTTTTATATTTGTTAGATTTTGGAAAAAAAAACCACTTAGCTTAGATATGTTAGCATTACTTAGTGAATCGTCAGTCCCATACAGAGTCTTATAAAATAAAAATTATAAAAATATATTTACTTACCTAAATCAAGCTAATTTCTATAATACCAGGTTTAATCATGCCAGCCTCGGGTAGCAGCATGAACAACTAGCTTAGCTGCTAAACTTGCACAATTTTAAGTTTTTCAGGGAAATATGGATGCTAAGGCAACTAGTTCAAGGGAAAACACTGCATTACTCATCTAATGATGCAAATGTTTGCATACATAATCATATCTAGCCGATGCAAACCATAAGATTGGAATTCCTATATATTTACAAATGCTAATTTAAAACAGCTAAAGTTACTGATAAAAAGCCCCTCATCCCCAAGCAACATTTCATATACAGTCGATTTTGTCTGTCTGTTTACGGGTGATTCTTTGCAGTGGTAGTTGAGATCAGGGCTTGTTTATTTAATGTTTATTCCGCAGTAATATGAAAAAATCTAATCAGATATCCATTTTTGGAATTGGGTAAATCTTCAAACAAGCTTAAAATGCAAACTAGTAAACTCAGCAGAATAAACATCAAATGGGGTCAAGAAGCTTACCATTTCCACAAAGATTTGCAATGGCTCCAGCAACCATTCGAAGTGTTTGAGGATCCTCAGCACTGCCTGCTGTCATTGATAGCAAACGAATGCCTCCTTGAGACATTATTAGCTCTTGGTTGGTTTCTGATTGAATACATGAAGAACATGAATAAGGTCAAAACCAAATTTAAATGACCCATGATAAATGTATCCAGAGTATCACCAAGATCTCCGTGATAAATTAGATCGTCTCTGATAATGGATGCAAAACTCACCATTCATAGCAAGATTGGCAATTGCACCTGCTGCAACTCTATGTATGGTCTCATCCTCGGAGCTTCTAAGCAGCATCAACAAAGACTTAAGACCGCCAGCTTCTACAATCTTCTCTTGATTTGTTTCTGTGTATTAGATGGGGATTGCAATCATTTTGGAACAATGAAATAGGAATGAAAGGCCTTTTTTCCCTGGAAGTGATCATGCTGTTTGCAGATATATAATTTTGTTGTAGTGTAGACTATCAAATGCAAATTCATCAAAGAAAAGGTCAACAACAAAGTAAAACAGATTATGAGAAACAAATGTAACACAACAAAACACTCATCTGATTTTGCACCAAAAAATTGAAGAGTGCATGAGATGTTACATTAGTATGCAATGCTGCAGTTCTTGGTAAAACACTAAAAGATGAGTGAAGGCTTTGGAGCTTGAATTGTGCGATTCAAAATGTGATTCAGCTCTTGGTTTTGCATTGTTTATTAATGCCATTTTCAATAGAAATTTTGAATTGATTAATCCATACTTCTTCCAATATTATTTTTACTAATACGTCCTCTTGTGGTTATATTCAACTTCTGCTTTGGGAACACGTGCATGTATAACAAGTATCAACTTTTCAAGTCTAAAACTGTTCAACTTAGAAACAGGCCAGTTCTTTCTTGACATTATCTAATGACACGACAAAATACCAGCCCTTCACATCCAATCTACTGTCTGTAAATCTGTCAAGGAGAAAGGTGTTTTCCATTCCACAGTTGTGTCCCTTGCAACTCCGTAAGTTCATGCATCAACCTATCATCTACTTCCATTCAACTAGTTCCCTGAAAACTAACATTTTTTATTCATCAATATCAAGTAGGCAGGGATGCTTAGCAATGATCAAATCTCAGAATCTCCCCTTTCAAAAGAAATAAGTCTTTCGAGAGTTAGATGCTATCATGTTCACCAATATCAACTAGGAAATGCTTTTAAGTATAAATTAAACATGAAGTTCAGAAATCACTATGTCTGTGACACCCTACTGGAGAGTAGATCAGCACTAGCACAATTCTGAATAAGTTGGCGCTGCCCATAAAAAGAAGTTGAAGCAAGTGTTGGTAGAGAACTAGAAAGAAACCTTCAGCTGCCAGATTTGCTACCACCTTCACAGCATGAATTCGCACATCAACATCTTCTGCTTCAAGCAAAGACAAGATCCTTTGCAATCCCACTGAAGAAAAATTGGATTTTGTTAGGAAAGAACAATATGAAAGTAGTTCCATTAGCTTACCATGTGGACCAAATTGAAAAAATAAAGATAAAACAAGTAAACACCAGAACTACCTTGTTCAAAGAGTTTAGCTATTGAGGACTTTTCTCCATTTCCCAAATCATTGGTCTGTGGCTGCCTAACTTGCGACAAGAGAGAATCTAGACTACCAGGAACTTTTTCAGACCCTCCTTTATCAATCCTTCTTGCTGTCTAAAACATAAACATATCAGTCAGCATTTGAATTTTAGATACCTTGTGGGGCATTAGCATAGATTCCATGAGCAAACATTTATGCATTGGAAAACGTAGAACATATGCCTTGGTTGCCTGCTAAATTGTTATGAATTACAATGGCTAATATCACAATCCATGCCGCCATCCATCATCTCTCACTATTTTCTCAGTTTAGGTTTCGAAAAGAAATAATCATGCCTGTAAGAATTGCAATGCTTGTATTTGAGGTTTATAGGTAATTACTAAGTTTTCCTATCAATTTAGGCACTTGTTTCCTAAATTTCTTATGAGAGAAACAATTTTTTTTTCTCTCAAAAAATTCCCAACCAAATTGTCCTTGAAGAAATCTGAATTAGGTAGGTTTCACTAAGCTATAGTTATAAATTCCTACAAGAGAATACCTCATCGGCCTCAAAACTTATTTGCAACAGCTGACTATGTAGTATTGCTATTTCTCCTTCAAGTTTTTCTTTCTGGCATGCCTCATCCTCCAGCATCTTTTGAAGCTTTGACATATCAGATTTTGCTAATGCCTTGTACATCAAAGGTATAGTTATATGTGAACCCAACCTGAGCAAAAGATACAGATAACAGAAAAGTATGAAGCACTGAGAGGTAGAATCAGTCAAACATACCTCTGACTTCTTCAATTCAGCTAGTTGACTTTTAAGTTTATTAACTTCCTCTTCAGCAGCCTTCCTCAAGAGAGTTTCCTTCTGAAGCTTTTTTTTCATCTCAGAAAGTTCCTCCATATTAGCTACCCTGGAATCCTATGCATATGAGGGGGAAAAAAGGCTAAAATTGTTTAGTCAGACAGTTGGGTCAGTGGATGTACATCCACAAATTTTGGAGGAATCTAGTAGTGCTGTAGGGAGGACACGAAGAATCATGACGCAATAAAAAAGGAGGCATCACAAGGAAGGATCAATTTCAAAACTACCTCTCCATTAGATATCCAATTTGAACTTTCATCTTTTAGTCCAGCGGCATTTTCCCCACCAGCATGCTTCTGCTGATTCATCATCCATTTCTCTTCTAGCTTCTTTATTGACTCCATATACTCTTTCTGATAATTCAACTTTTCCTTCTATAAAAAGTGAACATAAGGAGTTAACATGCCCAATGCCAAGAGAGAGAAAATGCTAAAGAAAAATCAGGGGGCAAAAAAGACATAGGCACTACAAGTCAATTGTTTCCCACATCTATCCATCCCGAGCGAGAAATGTGTGCATCCAAATAACCACAAAAACACAAAATGATTTCAGTATGAGTTGGTAACAAATTATTCTCGGCATAAAGTTTGGAAAGGTCAATGTTTAAATTTTGCATTTCAAAAATACAAGGCGTGATATATTCTATAGAACAAAAACCAAGAGTACAAGGCATGATAGTATTCTACAACAAAAACCAAGGGACAAACTTTAACTGAAAATGATACACAAACATCCCCCTCCCTCCCTCTCGCTCTCTCTCTGCCCACACAAAACAGTACTTCATTATTAAAGAAACACTCACCTCCAATTTGACTGCATAGTTTCTTTCAGACTCCAAAATTTGATGTTTTGCTTCAGTAGTTACTCTTTCAATTTCATTCTCAAATGCTTTCTGCTGCTTTTCATGTTCTGCAATAAGTTTCTCCAATTGTATGTCTAGTCTTCTAGACAAACTTTTGTAATCAAATTCCTCCTTTAATTTCAACATATTCTCCACCTTCATTGCCTATGAGAGGAAAAAACTTTTAAAAAATAAACAAACACCTTTCGTTAATAAGGGATCAGTTAATACACTATTGATTTTGTGCCTGAGTCAAGTTCAATGTATGTATATTTAATAGAGCCAAATATAAATCTATTAAGATTATGGCAAGAATGAAGCATGTCCAGACACAAGTGCAAGGAGCACTATGTTGATGATGGTAGGAAAAAATAAATGAAACTAGCAGCCCAGGCATTGACTTCGGTTATTGGTACCCACCCTTTGTCCAAACATTATAGTACTTGTTGTCTCTCCTCGATGGCGTGGTGATGGACCGATAGTAATAACCAGTGAAGTCCTTGCCGTGCCTGTCAAGATTTCACAGAGTCAGGGAAAACATATCCTATAAGAAGATTAAATAACTCCATTAGTGCTAATGTATTACCTCCAAATGAATCTCGAAGCAATCTAGTTAGCTTTGAATCACGAATTGGGACATGTGCGCTATTTTCCGCGAGAGCATTAATGCACTTCCCTAGTGCACTCAAGGAGAGATTGATGGATTTGGCTTCCTCCAATGCGTGTCCCTCACTCCCTGCCAAATAATGGATGAGTAAACGGACTTTAACAAGTAAAAGAGAGCTTGACCCTCAGAAAAATATACTTAAAGAATGGCCCATGTAGAATCAAAACTAATATAACCATTTGTCAATATCTACACCTTTTGCATTCCACAAGCCAACATGCACAAAGAAAAATTTACCAAAATAATAATTGACTGGCTAATTTAGAAATGTATTGATAAGAACAAATTTTCAACAAGAATGATTTAGCTGGAATATATAAGAAGAGGATATTACTAGATCATGTGAACATGAAAGGCAGGAGAGGGGAACTTTTAATTTCCATTTCTTGATTTCAACAAACCTGACTTGTCAATGCGCTCTGAACCTGCAAGATCTACTACAACTAGCTTTCCCTTACGAACAACAGGAGGCTTCAAACTTTTAGCCATGTGGGAGTTGTTGCCATTTTCATTTGAAAGAATAGAATCTCTTCCCTTGACAGACCTCTTTACATGTACCTAAAGCATTTGCAATGTCTATTTCTTGTCAAAATCTCAAAAGATTTCAAATAGGTTTGCTGCAGTTTCAAAAGCACTAGAAAGTGAAGGGCAAATTTATTCACCATCAGAATAGCATGACTACGAGATGATTCAGTATTCAATTTTGTATTTGCGGCAAAACGATGAGCTTCTCCTAGTCGCAACAGTTCAACAAAACTCTGCTGATTCCTAATTTCAACTAGGCTAGCCCCAGGAAGTGAAACATCTCCACTTTTTGGGTCTTCTACAATAGAAATATTGTCATTGGTAGGATTAAGGAGGTCTTGTATGGTCTCCATGTACAGCTGCACAATTTTTAAGAACAGGAATATTAGATCATAACTTGGATCTAATAAAATTCAAAATATCCAAAATAAAAAAATAGCATAGATACTAAACAAAGAAAATTACAACATCATAGGTATAAAAATAATTCATAGTAAATCCAACAACCTGCAGATAGGACACTGAGACAGAATCAGTCTCTAGAGAAACATCCACTAATATGTCCTCCATAGCACGAACCATAATTCCACGAGCAGCAGTGTCTTCCTCTCCAAGTCGTCCGAGAGTGTATGTTTTACCAGTACCAGTCTGCCCATATGCCATGACTGTCCCATTGTATCCATCCATAACACTCTGCAGCAGCAAATAACAAATCAGCATGTCATCGGAATCCCATAAAGTAAAAAAAAAAAAGCCATAGCAAGACATAAATCAGTGTAATACTTGATAATCAGTATGTATATGATTCAATGCTATGAACAGGAGAAGTGAAACAATCAATGAAGTTCATAAGACAACATAAATAGTGAGCATCTGTTTCAACATTATAATCTAAGTTCCATCACAAATAATGAATCAAGGAATCTAATAGGAATTATGCATACGCACAGGAGATCCATCTAATTTAACAACTTTTAACTTTATTTATGAAAGTGCCTAATTAAGAAGTTATGATAATAGTGATATTCTGTGACAGTAAGCACCCCCCCCCCCGGGGGCCAGTTAAGGGACATCTGAATCAATAATCCTAAGTACAAATCTTCAACATAAATAGTAGATTTAAATTCATTTGTTGGTACCTCTACAACAGGCTTTGCCACAACTTCATAAACACGTTTTTGCGATGCAAACTCAGTCAGCACTTCATCAAACTCATATGTATCAGAATCCCAGTTATTTTTCCGAAGTTTCAACCTCTTAACCTAAAACCAAACCAAGAAAAAAAACAGTTAGCTACAGAAAAAAATCACATAAAGATCAGACGCGCATTTAAACAATTTTGTTCTCAAGAAAACCTCAGGCTGTAATTCTACACAATCAGCAAAATCAGCATCAGCTACCATCTCCTCTTCATTTCGTGGTCGCAATCTCACTGCTACCCTAACTCTTCCAGGAACTATAAACAAATAACAATAACTAATTAATTAATTAATCACTCACTTGATAAGAAAATCATTAAAAACAAGAGAATTCAAATTAAAGACGCAACAAAAAAAAAAGAGTAACCTTGGATATTAAAAAATTTAAAAAGAGATGACAAATAAAGCGAGACGTCGACGGTCAAAAGAGAAGGCCGGAATATCTAACCTCCAGTATCATCTTTAGCGGCGCCTAGAGAAGGAGGAGCGCTCTTACGGAGCCCCGAGCCCGGCAATGACTTGGACTTCAGTGAATTTTTAGGGTTTGAATTGACAGACAGAGGCTTCTCCACTTTGTTAGTGTTAGTACTTAGTGAATTCCTACTGTAATTACCATTTCTATAAACACCTGCCGTAGTGGCCATCTTAGCTCAATGAGAGCGAGGCAGTGAGTGAGTGAGCGAGCGAGCGACAGAGTGAGTCTGCAATTTTGATTTCTGTGAGTCTTTTGTTTGATTTTCTGTTTGGTTCGCGAGAAAATTAAATGGCGCTGCGGTTTGGGAGTGAAATTTAAGTTAGAGAGAGAGAGAGAGAGTGAAAAAACGAGGATGGAGTGTGTGAGTTGAGAAAGAAAAAAAGAAAGAGGGAGAGGTTTTCTGAGTTTTTAGAGGGAGAAATGGGTTGTGGGTCCCGGATTTGACTCTCCATGTTTTTAATTCTTCGTGATTTGGAACGGAGTTACGGGGATGCCCTTGCTTAATTTAAGAGAAAGTGTGCAATGTATGCATTAGCATGGCAGTGCATTTCAGGTGTCGTGTTAGAAGCACGAGGTGGTGGATTAAATGACTAGATTGACCCTTTCCCGCTTTCTACCTAACGATTTGATTAACCGTCAAGAAGAGTTTGATGAACTTTCTAACGGTTAATTTGTTCTTTGAAGTTGATCAATTATTGTTTTCTATTTATATATACTAATGTATTTATTGCTCATGAATTAATAATATCTTCTAAAATTTCCACGAGTGCAAGCATGTGTTTTTTCTATGATCAAATAATATTTGTTTTCCTTCTCTATGTTGACAGGTTTTTTTCTCAAAACCATACTTAGGTTCTGTTTATTTGCAGAAATGTTGTTTTCTTTTGAAAAATGAATTCCGAAAAAGTATTTTTCGATGTTTGGTAGTGTTATGAAAAATAAACTGGAAAACACTTTCTAGTGTTTGGTTATGTTGTGAAAAATAAACTGGAAAATAATTTATTAATGAATTAATTTTTTTTCAAGTTTATCTAATATATATAAAATATTTAATCACTTATAATAAAAAAAAATGAAATCTAAAAAAATATAATGATGAATTTTTTTATTATATCCTATATTCATACATAGTATATTTTATAAAATATAACTATATATATCATATCATATTATAAAGAAATAAGCTTGTGAAATATTTTTTTACGTAAAACCTATTTTTTATAAAATAAATAGAACGGTGAACGGAAAGAAACGAACGTAAATAGAACAGTTATATTACTCCAAGAAACCACAAAAGAAAGGGATCAAAACAAGCCAACGTAAATAGAACAATGAGATTGTATTACTCCAAGAAAAAAGAAACTACAAAAAATTGATGGATCATGTTGCACAGTGAGAGACAGAGAAATTGAAAATGTACGGAATTCTGACTTCGCCTGAGGCTGTGTATGAAAAAATGAACGAAAGGAAAGTGTTTTCCTTTCTTTAACAGAAGGAAAACACTTTCCTTCATTAACGTTACTTTTTTCAGTTTGACTGAAATTCAGTTTTCTTTGACTATTTTTTTATATTGTTGCCAAACATGGGAAAATAAGGAAAGTAAATTCCAGGAATTCACTTTTCTGCAATCAAACACACCCTTAATGATTCATGATTATCACACTTGTACACCGATATAGTTAAACTACACAATGGTGAGATAATTATTTTAAAAAGAAATGAATTGAATATATAGTTAATCATCAATTATGAAGTGATTGTAATTAGTAATTACACAATAAAAATAAGCTTTTAAAGTACAATAAATGAATGAATATGTAATAGTTAGTAAATTAATCATAGTATCTTTCAAAGAGTTTCTATATAAAATGTAAATTTTTTTATATGTTTTATATTTTATGATCCCATAAAGATTTATTAGTTTTTTTTTAACAAGTATGTTATTAATTAATTATTTTATAAAAGTTCATAACGTCCTTTTGACGCA
>Ga0325404_1002819_pt1 | contig 18555 bp, 15 predicted proteins | sample PopdelMetagenome_18_FD_205664 | JGI IMG/M metagenome (GOLD analysis project Ga0325404, IMG submission 205664) | Populus deltoides microbial communities from Bellville, Georgia, United States - Xylem-Control-R1 | ecosystem: Host-associated > Plants > Phyllosphere > Stem > Wood/Secondary xylem... | reverse complement strand
CATTCTCTAGTGCAGTCTAAGGCTAACACATTTTTCAAGTGATGTATAAGGGCTTTTCACCAATTCATTAGGGTTTGATTTCAGATCTCTTATTCTCTAATGCAATATCAGACTGATACATTCTCCAGGTAATGCCTAAAGGCTTCTCACTAGTTTTCCAGGGGTTGATCTTGAATCTTTCATTCTCTAGTGTAGTTTCGGACTGATATATTCTCCAGGTGATGCGAAAGAACATCTCACCAATTTATCAATGATTGATATTAGATCTCTTGCCTCTCCAATGTAGTCTCAGACTGACAAGACTCTTTAATGAGGCTTCTAGACTTTATATTATCTCTAGGAATGATCTTGGATTTTTCACTCTTAGGTACAACCTCTCTTCATTAAAAGGCTCCCGTGCCATCCTAGAAAGGTCACATACCTTCCACACTCTATTGACCACTCTTTAAGGGATTGGTATAAGGTCCCCCTAGTGTAATAACACACTCTTCAAGAGATTAACTTGGTCTTTCTAGTACAATAACACCACTCTCTTTGGGTTCCTCTTAGCTAGTTAGAAATTTTCTAAGTATAGGCTCATCCTCCCATAGGTCCCTCCTAAACATTTATAAACTCTCTAAATACGGGTTTCACCCCTATAAGGTTCCTTCAATGTAATGAGTTCCTCTATTGGGTTTCTCCAATGGAATAAGTTTTTCTATTGAGTTCCTTCAAAGAGAGTTAAGTTCCTCCAATGAGTTTGGAGATAAGAGTTCCTCTTATTAGAGTTGAGTTTCTTCAATGAGTTTAGAGATGGAAGTTCTTTTAATGGAATGAGTTCCTTAATTAGGTTCGGCTTCTCCATTGAATTCCTCCAATGAGTTCGAAGATGAGAGTTCCTACAGTAGGAGTTTCTCTAATGGGAGTTCTTTTAACGAGTTTGAAAATGAGAGTTCCTCCAACAGGAGTTGAGTTCTTCTATTGAGTTCGAATATGAGAATTCCTCTAAAGAAAGTTCCCTTAATGAGTTTGAATATAAGAGTTCCTCCAAAGAAATGGGTTCCTCTATTGATATGAGTTCCTTCAATAGCCAATAGATTGAGTTCCTTCATACTGGGTTCCTCCAATAGAGTTCTCTATGAGTTTCTCTACCTATTATAAAAAATTTCTAAGTATGAGTTCCTTCACGGTTCCCTTTACATACTTATAAATTTGTTTTTCGACAATGGTGTATACCCTTACAAACATACTCTTTCGTATATTACCCGGGGTTTCTATCCCTTTTCTCATATAAAGAAAATTCTAAAACTCGTCATGGTAACCAAGTATTTTTACAAGTTTTTATATATCAATATCACAAAGACTTGGGGGGCTACTAATGAACCCAAATTTAAAGGGTCTAAAAAACTTGAAGGCCCAAAAAACACATGGGCTCAGCTTAGGGAAGAACCCAACCTCGTAGGCTCAACTTAAAGGAAGGGTCTAGCCTTCATGTGTTCAGTTTAGGGAAGAGCCCAACATCTTAAGCTTAACCTAGAGGAAGAGCCAGATCCTCAAGGGCTTCGCCTAGGGAAGAGCCTAACCTCATAGGCTCATTCTAGGGAAGATCCCAGCCCTCATAGGCTCTGCCTTAGAAAGAGCCTACCTCATGGGCTTAACCTTAGGGAAGAGCCCAACGTCATGAGCTATATTATGAATCTTACTCCTTTTACACCTTTAGGTGTATAAGAATTTTTCTAAGACCATATTATCCCTCATTAATACTATTAGGGCAAAATTACTCTCTAGCCCTTTCTTCCCAAAAAAAAGACAAGACTCATGCACTATAAATACCTTATGAATTCTTCAAGCTTCAGATTCACAATCTCTTCATTCTTAACATTTTTAGCATACATATTTTTTATAATCTATCTCTTTAAAATATCATTGTACTTTCTATTTCTAAAATGATACCTACTTAAGCATTTAAGAATCCTGCAATTTATAAAAGAAGATCTTTTGCAAGTACTAGTCACCAGCCACCCTGGCCTACTAGGCACCAGGTACAAGTTACTAGCCATCATATATAATTATCCTATCATACTGTCATGATCTACCAAGCAACAAGTGATTAGTTTGTACTGACACAACATCACATAACACCTCATCACAATATTTACCAATAAAAAAAGAAACCAAAACCTGCTTGTTCACTTTTACTTCACCAACATCATTCAACCACTGTAATTTATAAGGTATGTGATGTTTGTTAGTGTGCAAGTTTAACTTTCTCACTAATTCAATACTAGCTACATTAATGCAACTACTACCATCTATAATTAAGCTAACATGTCATTCTTTCTTGTTTAGATGAATTACTAGGCCTTTCATATATGATTGGAAATCTTGAGATGTTTAGCTTCTAGACCAACTTGAATCGCAGAAAAATTGCTCATATAGCTCCAGTTATGTCCCAAACAGCACACAAAGGTTTAGTCTAACATATTTAATAAGATTTGTCTAGAAATATCAACCTTATAAAATAATATATTCCTGAACCTCATTTAACCTGAAAATTTACCAAAATATAGTTCCATTTGTCTAGTACCTCCTTGAAAAATTTCAAACCATTCTAATGTATAGTTGGAGATATATACATGATGTTGCAAAACTAGTCAACAAATATTTTAAGGCAAAATTCGGATCTTACTTGGTTCGTATCATGATACATTCATTGTTAAATTGAATATACAACATATTTTTGTTTTATGTTTATTTGAGTATCAAATAAAATGTCATTCACATAACTCATCACATACTATTATTTTGTAGAATCAAGAAAGTCATCTAAGACCTCCAAAGTCATTATTCATAAGTTTCTATGACTCAAATAAAAATTATTAACTACATACTTGATGAAAGAAAAACATACCATCTTGACTCAAATAAAATGGTAGCCAATACACGAACAAGTAAGATATAAGCTTAATAAAGAATAGAGAAAATGCAAATGGCCTTCAAGCTTCTATAAACTCAATATTTCCTACAACCCTAATTTTTTGTTAGACAATACCCTTATCCTCCACTTTCTCAATTGGAATATCTTCCTCTTTGTCCCATGTGGGTGCATGACATTGTGGCGTTGAAATCAAAGAATCACCACCTAGTTGTTTGGGTCAGGGTCATTAGAAGACCTAGGTGGACTAGTCTTATTTGAAATTTCAGGGACAAGGATTGATTGTAGTTAGGAAAGATATTAGCACTCCTAGTGCATCTTACCTGAGGTAAGCTGCATTATGTAGTTGAAACGTTTTGATGGGTTCCTACCTGGTGGTCCGTCTATGGCTCAGAACAAATATTTATGCTTATGAATAAATCTGGCCTTTTGAATTGATTGTGAGCTCATATACCCAGGTAAATTTTTATAGGAAAAATCCATGTAAGTACCCTAACAAGGTTCACCTGTCCTGAAAGACGAAAGTGTTTCACAACTCGTGTATTGTGGTGAAAAAACACTCCTAATTAAAATCAATGAATATTCAAAATAATTCTAAGAATTTTCTAGTCAACTCTTGGTACTTAAATATCAGCCTCCTCGTAGGTCTTGCATTTATACCAGAATATTGACCATTAATTTTCAGAAATTAAAATTTTTAGGGTTATTGAAATATTGGCCAAATACTTAAGGAATTTTACAAACTTATTGTAAATTAAACAAAATGCAAAAACAAAAACACAAGTTTTCTAAAACAATGTTAAAAACATTTTTCTCTCCTTTATATAAATAAAATGCAATTTTTGTAAGGATTGGGCCGTATGCAACAAGAAAAAAATCATTTTTTGGTTTTTTTATTAATATGTATTTCTGTGAGGTAATGTTTAACAAAACTATATTTTCTTTCCCTAGAAAATTGCTAAATGGACTTAAGAGTGTGTTTGCTAAACACCCTCTTAGGTAAAAAAAAAAAAAAAACCTTTAACAAAAAGTTGTTCATACAAACAAAGCTTTAAGTGTTTGACCCAAAATAAAACTAAACGGGTAGACTCAAAGACACCGGTTCAATCATGAACGAAACCAAAACCCAAGGTTTGACCCAAAACTAAACCAAAACAAAACCAAAGTTGAAAATTAATACAAAACATAAACATTTTCACAAAAAACAAGGATCAAACACTCAAATCATAAAGAACTCGGAGAACATTCATCATGAACTCAACAAACACAAATCTCAATCCAAACAAGTTTTCATACAATCAAGGGTTGAGTTTTATTCAAAATCATGTAAGGATCCACAATCTAGCATCCATTCACATTGATTATCAAAGAATCAACACGTTTTTGTCAAAATAGGTTTTGGTTCAAAACCAAAATCCTAGGATTAAAACACCTAAAAACTTGTTATTGATGCCCTAGATTATATACAAGTCAAGTTGCCTAAATGGTTTAGTGTAAATATTGGACCAAAGTTGGGCCAAATCATAAGATCAAGACAATGTTCTTTCTAAGAACATGAAGAAACTGAACCCAAGAACCCAGTCCTAACCTATGGTTAAACCTAGAACTAGCCTTTTAGACTTCTAAAACATGTTGCTTTTGGTCCTCCTAAACCACATTACCAATATTAACCATAGTTAAATCAAAAGAACTAACAAATAATATTAAATCATCAATAATATGCATGAAGTTTCAAAGTTCAAAATTGTCGAAGCTAAACAACAAACATATTCATGCTATTTGGATTTAAAACTTGACATTTTTAACATCTATATGCCAAAACATACTTGTATGAACCATGGACTTACACTAAAAGATATCAAATTGATCATCATACTTCTAAAATCTTTAACCCATAAACAAAAGCAATTTACTATTTTATTATAAAAAAGATTAAAAAACTAATCAAAGTATCTCAAATACATCATCAACATGCTATTGGGCTAAAAACACAGAATCAAATAAGTATCAAAACCAAGAATCATGCTTTTAGTGCAAGTCTCTCTAACTCATTATTGACTAAAACTAAAACAAACTATCTTAACGAAAGCTCGAGATCTAAAACATCCTTAAAACAAGAAAAAAAACAAAACAAACTCTGCTAAAAAACATTAGATTATTCAAGCACCAAAATCAAACAAACAAAATGCTTAATAAGCTTAAACAACATCAAAAGAGGTATAAACATTAAGAAAATATGAATAAGCAGGTCATATGGACTCCACACTTGAACTTTTACATGGTTATACCTTCTTCAAGCTCACTGGTTATGAACTGCTATTTTCCTTCTCTTTTGTTTCCTTTTTCCCTTTCACTATCTTTTCCTTCCAAAGCTTGTTAGACCCTCTATATTAGGCTCTTGAACCTTCACATCAGGATCTTTTCACAGTGTGTTTCTCCATGTTTTTCCTCTTTTTTTTCATTTTCCAGGGGTTATTTTGCCAGGGTTCTTGATGGATTCAAACATAGATTGATCAAAACTTAGCCCTTTGATCAAAATAAAAGAGTTTTAGACAAATTTTAACAACAGGAACCTCTATTCTTCAATGGTTTTAGGATGGTGGTTTTATAACAAATTTGTCTAGGTGCTTTTCTTTTGTTTGTAGACAAAGACATGCATCCCTCATCTTATGATTTTGGATGAAAGATTTATAACCTTTGATAAGAACCCTTTAAGAATTTACATGTGAACACACAGAAAAATTAAATAGTTTTCACAAATTGGTATCTCAGTCAAGACTAATTGAGTTAACCAATTTTGAGGTTTCGTCGGAGCAACTCCGATGTAAACGTCATTAGAGACCTGAACTTGGTAAAGGAGAAACATACATTTGGGTTGGATCTATTCTTGATCAATTTAGAGGTTTGTAGCTTCACATTCATTCATTTAAAGGAGCAAACTCAATCAACCAAGAATCTAAAAATACAGTGATGGTTAATTAGGGATAAGATATTGTAGAGTTCCTTGAATAAAATAGGATGTAAATGTTTGATGAGAGTAGTTGATCTTTGTAGAGGGAGTGTTTCTCAGTTGAATGATGGTAGTTACAGCCATAGAGGTGGTCGGAGACGTTATATTCACTTGCCTGAACGTGTATACTCGGTCAACCAAAACTGTCAAGAAAAGGCTAAAAAATGGTCGAACGACACGTCATCTATGTTAAACCCTAGAAATTAGGGTTTTTAATTGGGATCTGAAAATTTTCACTTTAGTTCATGTTCTTCTAATTTCTTCTAATTGCACCCGTAATTGCCTCCCAAGCTCTTAATTTTATGCAATTTCACCCCTGTCAAACTCAATCATCAACCCCAAAGTTCAGTGCCATTTTCATCTTAGTTTTTAATTTTTGATTTGTGGTCTTGGACCCTTAATCAACCATCAAACTTTTAAATTTCTTCAATTTGACCCTTGGTTTAATCAATTTCGGTCACTACAATAATGCATCTTTTTTAGTTTGGTCTTTAATTTTGGATTTTTCCAATCAAGTCCCTAATTGCCCATCAAACTATAATATTCTTACACTTATGCCTTTGATTTTTCCAATTAACACCCAAATTGACTCCAAAAACTAATTTTCCTTACAATCAAGTCCCCAATAAGATTAATTAAATCTTTTAAAATTCTCATTAAGTCCTTACCTATTCATATTTGTATTTATTTATCTAAATTTGTTTTTCACTAATGAGGCTCTTTGTCAATCAGAATTTAGTTGTCAATTTTATACAATTTAGTCCCCCAACTTTTTCACTTGTCATTTTGGTACTTCACCACCAACTTGGACAATCTTCTAGGCTTTCTTTATGTATATTATCTTGTATTTTGGATTTTATTTTTTCTATTTTCTTTTCTTGATTTTTTATGGGGTCAAAATTAGGTAACAACAAATGCTCCCTCTTTACAATGGTCACAAAGCAAAATCTCATCAAGATTTTGCATAGTGAGCTTGTGGAAAAAAAATGTCTATCAGACTTATTTGGTGATTCAGCCATCTTGGAATTCCAAAGACTTTGCTTTTTAAAAGTTCATTATCACGGGTAATCCGTCCCTTTTAAAATTCAAAAATTGATCGATTTTCATAGGTGATCTACCCGTTTTCAAATTCAAAAAAGAATTTTAGCAAGCCTTCTTGTTTTCCTGAAATTGGTCTATTTTCTCAGGTGACTTGCCCATTTTAAAATTTAAAAATTGGCCTATTTTCATGGATGACTTACTATTTTTTAAATTTCAAAAAGAATTTCAGCAAACTTCTATTTTTCCCTGAAATTGGTCTATTTTCATAGATGAGCTGCCTAATTTGAAATTAAAAAATTGGTTAATTTTCATGAGTGACTTATCCCTTTTTAAATTTTAAAAAGAATTTCAACAAGCCTCATGCTTTCCTAAAATTAATCTATTTTCACAGGTGACTTACCCATTTTAAAATTCAAAATTAGTCTATTTTCACGAGTAACCTACTCATTTTAAAATTTAAAAATTGATCTATTTTTATGATTAACCTTTTTTAAATTCTAAAAAGAATTTCAGCAAACCTCTATGCTTTCTTGAAATTAGTCTATTTTCATGGATGACCTGTTCATTTTAAAATTAAAAAATTATTCTATTTTCATGGGTGACCTATCCTTTTTCAAATTCCAAAAAGAATTTCAGCAACCTCCATGTTTCTCTGAAATTAGTCTATTTTCACTAGCGACCTACCTATTTTGAAATTAAAATTTTTTTTATAGGTGACTTGTTCTTTTTTAAATTCCAAAAATAATTTTAGCAAGCTTTCATATTTCCTTGAAATTGGTCTATTTTCACCGGTAACGTATCTATTTTGAAATTAAAAAATTAGCTTATTTTCATGGATGACCTACCATTTTCAAATTCCAAATAGTGAGATCTAAAACGAAATTCAAAACAAAATACTCACCAAGAGTAAACTCTTTAAACGAATGCCTTGTTTTATGCATAATTTTTAAACCCGACTTGGTGGTCGACCCGGTATAATAATCAAGTCACGGGTAAGATGGGATGATCTGGGTCAACCCAAAAAAAGAGGAATTCCAATGCAATGCTTTACCAACAGCTTCAAGCATTCCTAATCTTAGTGTTTAGTCATTTTTCTCTTTCATCAATATGTATATGTTGAACAATAACAAATTATTAACTAGATCTTATATATTCTGCATAATGCAGGCTTTTATTGCTGAAGATGAAAATAGAAATTATGATAAGCTCCTAATGGTTCAGATCCCCTTGTTTCGTGTTTAGATTGTTCCATTGAAGAGGACTTGCATTACTACTTTCGCACCTTTGTGCAATATAAACAAAAACCAGCAATTGAAGTGACTAATTTTGATGGCTTCTTGAAACAGGTATGGCGGATCAGAAAATGTTCTGAGACTAGTTTGCCTCAAACTGGGGAGATGCAGATAGAGAACTAATTCAGGAAACATGAATTACCCATGTAATTAAATTACAACGAATTAATAACCAAAAAACCCAGAAACTAGAAAAGCCAAAAAGCCACAACGGAGATCCATTGGTGATTTAATAGCCATCATACTGTTTTACTTGGAAGAATCAAGCAATGAAAAACAGAAAACTGAAGAGAAACATGTAACACCAATGGTTTTATGTATTACCCAAAACCCAGGATATGTCGGCTTTGCACCTTCTAACTCTAGCAGCATCTCGTTAGTATCTCTCTCCCCATTGCATGCCGAGAAGATTTTAAGATTTGAGGAGGAAGCAAAGGCAAATAGGCAATGACTGACTGATCTTTTTACTTACTTTATTTACAAAACCTGGTATGACTTGCCTTGAAGTCTTTTGCGTGTGGCTTAAATTCCTTTTTTTTTTTTTGCAACTGAGATGGCTTTGCAGATTGAAGGTTTAGGTTTTCTGTTTTCATGTTGCAAATAGTTTGATAGTAAAAGGCTAAAAGAATGATGTTATATATATATGGTCTCATCTGGGTTTACGAGGGTCTTACGGGTTCCGGGTTAGCCATTCAGGTCGACCAGGTTTTTCCGGGCTAAATCCCTGGCTGGTTTTTTCTTAAACTCGGCCCGATTCCAGCCCCGGGTTAGCCGAGTCCCGGGTTGACCCGTTGGGCCGAGCCGGGTTTTAGAACTATGATTTTATAGCTTGAGTTATTCACACCTTATAGATGGGATGTCTTTGCCATTTCTTGGCTTCCATTCACCTATGCAGATTCCACTGCCTTTCTTCTTGATTGGTGAATCACGTGCTAACACTATTTCAAAGTTGAGGTTAAATTATATGCAATACATGCCTTTTGAAATATATCCCCCTATTTCTTAACAATCTTTTTTTTATTGTTAACGGTTATAATTTTTAAGATAGTCGCTTTTACCGGCCCACCCTTCCAGTTTACTTGGGCAAGTCCGTGCAAGTTACTTCCTAATCTTGAGTGTTGAGCCATCTTTGTAGCCTTTTTATTTTGTGAGTATTTAGGTCATGGTGAATGCTATCATATTTCTTTTTCTAATTGGGAATGAATAAAACTCTTTGTTTTATGACAACGTTGCTGTTTTTTTAATGATTTTTTTAAATACTCATGACACATGCTTAGTTTTTTTTTTTAGGGTCCCTAACAAAGACTTCACAAGATTTACTTTGTCTTTTTAAACACCTGAGATTTTCAATGTCATGTTAAATAACAATGTTCTTGCAACTCTCATAACTTGTATTGGTTTTTGAAGAAAATATTTTAGTATGGTGATTTGGTAAAGGAGATGGCCTCATTTTGTATTGAGTTAAAAAGAGATCAAATACTTGTTTGAAGTTTTGTGTTTGGATTTTCTCAATGTGAACAAAGACAAATAGTTACTCACTTCATCATGACTCTTATAAATGATTCCTTATATTTTGAGAGCACTATTTATTAGTTTTTCCTGCTTGCTTGATTAGAATAAACTTTCAAGACACGTAATGAAGACTGAGTTTTATGGCTACTTAAGAAAAGAAGTTTATGGGCTCAAATAATGTTTGAGGGATTTTATGAGTTTAGGATCACTTCCACTCCTTTATGCCCTTTCATTCTTCTTTTTTTTTCCCTATTCTTCCAGCATATGTTATGCTATCAAATACCTTCATTTTTAGAAGTGAGATAAGGGATCTTTTCAGGTTTTTCTTTTCACTCTAAACCTTCGATTGAACACCTAATTGGCTTTTCTTTTCTGAAATCTTTTTATTTGCTCATATCAAGATACCAATACCAATGCCTTTTTCTATTCCAGTTGCAAGTTCCTTAATGATTTTCCTTTTCTTTGTTCATTAAAGCAACAAGAGAAGCTTTTGCTTGGTTTTTAGATACTCATGTTTCTTTTCAACAAGAGAAGCTTTTGCTTTGTTCATCAAAGCCTTTTTTTTCTTCTTGGGGTTATTGGACTTTTCTATTCTGCGACCTCAATCAAGATCTCATGGATTTTGTTCACAGGTATTCTACCTTTTTTTTTTGTGTTTTCCGACCAGTTTCTCATCGTTAGTGGAAATTCTCAAATACCTTCATTCTTATCATTTTCTAATATTTGCCCCAAATATGGCGTGTAATCCTAGCCAAGGTTATTTTACAAAAGAAAAAAAACACTTCATCTTAAATTAGGACTACAAAGGACATATTCATCTTTAGGGGATATCAAAAATAACCTTTTCTCATTTCAAGAAAGATTGATTAGGACTAATAAATTTTGATTTCATTACCATAGTGATTTGCACGGAATTGTTTTGGGAGTTCATGACTCATGAAAACTTTATTGTCTTTCTTTCATGTAGCTTTTATATAGCAAACTTTGATAGTTAAGTCATTCTTTTGGGTTTTTATGTATTTAACCATCTCCTAAGGACTTGCTAGGTGAATCGTTGTTCTTGGCAGATTATTGATTTTTCTTAAAATCATTAGTCAAAGTCCAATCTTGAAAATCTTTGTTTAATAGAATGATTTTTGAAAAATGGTTTTTTTTCGTTGAGACTTTATGGATCATTTACAAAATGTAATGTGAATGAATATCCAAACTTTATTGATTTAAAGAAGATTAATACACTATGTATAGTATTTCTTTATAGAGTCAAAAATTCACAGGCCCAAGCAAGTCATCTCAATCCATTCTTGTAAAAAACAAAGCTCCCCTAAAGAATGTTTTCTTCATTGTATATGGGCCTTTTGTAACTAGTTGCCCACTTACTCCAATCTTCTCTCGGTAGATGTAAGATCTTTCTCAGCACTAGATCTTCTTCATAAAATACCCTAGGTCTGACTTTCTTGTCATATGCTTTAGCCATTTTTTGTTGATATAACTAGTGATGACAAATTATAAGTAACCTTTTTTCACTGATCAAATTTAACTACATGTATCTCATCTTGACCCAATCAACTTAAAAGAAGGAATGCCTTTTAGATTTTTCCTTTTTTAGCTTAAAATGATAAAGAAAAAAAAAGAAACTTGGATATGATTGGACAAAGATGGAGAAGAGGCCACATCCCCAGGTAGTATAAGTATTAGCAAGAGTATGAGAGATAGTATGAGTGAGAGCGATAACAACATTTTTGGAGGAGCATGTCATTCCTTTAGAGAGAAGGAAATATGTGATATAGGTTTTGACATGGGTCTTTGCTCTATGTATCAAACAATAATTTAGAAAAGATAAGAGAGTAGTTTCTTATCCTTAAGGGGCTTGTTTGTAAGCTCGTTAAGAGTTCATAATGATAGATGTTAATGAGGTTGGGGGGCTAGCATTCATGAAATGTTTTTTATTTTTTTGGTTAAGGGAGATGAACTTATAGTTCACAAGGACTTGTAGAGAACAAGAAATTAAAGGGTGAGATCTCGAGTTTTAACTTTATTTGTGTCAACTTATAATTTCAAAACTAATAAAAGTACTTGAAAAGAAAAGAGAATTTTTATTTATTTATTTTTAAAAAATTATAACTGAATCTTAAATTCCACTAGTTAATATCATTATTACCATACATATCAACAAAATTAGTATAAAATCCAATTTTGCATTTGCAATATTAGGAAAGAAATTCCAAAATTATCAAACCTAATCCAAAGACTAACTTGGAAAAAGCTCAAGTTATCGGCTCACCGATTAATCTTTGGATCACGGGGGTCAACTTTGATTAATTGTTTTTATTAAAATATTCATGTTTGTTTACCCAACTTGGTTTGGTTTGGGTTTGTCAGTCAACAAGGTTACTAAAACTTGATGGGGTCAAACAAGTTTGTTTGAATCAATATCTTATTTAATTTAGCTTAAAATCCAACCTAAGTCATACTTTGAACCTTGAATTTTTTAAATCAATCTACCAAGTCAGTCAAATTTAATAATCATGAGAAATTCAACTTCACTCAAACAATAAAAATAAATTTGTACTAACGATTCCCATTAAAAAAAAATAGTAAAGATGAAAAGGATTGCCAATTGTCGGTCAATCCAAGAAGGTAAGAAATTTAACAATATTCATTAAAAAAAAATAAAAGACATTAGATAATGGGTTCCATTGTAACAAATAAATATCATATGATGACTTGGATGGGAGGAGAAGTTAGTCAAATGAAAAAGTCAACCTCATATGAAGACATTAGATAATGGGTTCCATTGTAATCCTTTACCCACCTGTGCAAAAATAAATGATGAGGTTAGAAAAGATAAATAAATAATTTAGAAATAGAAAACAGAAAGATCTAAAAATAGTTATTAACAAAATAAAAATATATATATAAAAAATAATTATTAAATTTATTTTGGAGTCAACCCATTTAATTTTTAAAAAAGAATTAATGTGTTCTTTTTTACTTAGTTTTAACCAAATCAATTCCAATAAAAGTTAATTTAAATTTTTAACAAAATCACACCAGTTCAAAAAAAAAAAAATTATTGATTGTAAAACTGGATCCGAGTTAGGCTGCGGCTAAGCATGCCGGGCTGGGTTCAGTCTGGAGTTTCAATTCTTATGTTTTTGTTTTTGGGCTATCTAAAATTTACCCTTTCCTAAACTTGGCACACAGAGCAGGGAACAAAGAACAAAAAAATCTGACTATTTTTATAAATTCAACTCCCACTTTCTTATTTTTTCCTGTCGTAAAATTTTAATTTGATTTTTTTTATTTGATAATCTTGTTCATGCTGTTCCCCCCCTCTTTCTCAAATCAAATTGTAGGTTTATCAATCTCAGATCAAATTTCTAGGGTTTTCTCAGATCTCTCTGTTCATGTCATCAATGTAAGTAATTTCCCCCTCTGTATATGAAATTTCCTCAAGTGGGTTTTTTTCCCTGCTTTGTTGATGAATCCTGAGGTAGGAATTTGAATTTTAAGAGTCTTACATGGATAGCCTTTTTTAAATGTACAAATTTGATTAGGCTTCTGTTGCCTAGCTGTGAAAAATGGATTAGTTTTGAAGTGTTTTCAAGGTGGAAGCTTTGGTTTTTATTTGCTGGGAATACATTAAGATTAGGGTTAGGGCTTAGGTTTTGGCATAGCAACAGATATGATCAAACAGATATTGGGTAAGCTACCTCGAAAACCCTCAAAACCATCCAGTAACGATTCAAACAATGACAGTGGACTCCATGCCCACTCGTCCTTGAACTCATCTAATGGGCCCAATTCCATTAACAACTCAAAGCTCTCTTCCAATTCGTCCAAATCTTTGAATCCGAGTTCGGGCGCTTCACGCTTGAACAATGGGAGCCTGGTGCCGAATAGCAAGGGGAATCAAGGGAAAAAGTCAGCTCCTCAATTGGATCCTTTGATGACTTCTGGGGTTTATGAGGCATTGCCTAGCTTTCGTGATGTTCCTAACTCGGAGAAGCATAATCTCTTTATGAAGAAGTTGAATATGTGCTGCGTTGTGTTTGATTTTAGTGATCCTTCTAAGAATCTTAAAGAGAAGGACATTAAGAGGCAGACTTTGCATGAGCTTCTTGATTATATTTCAACTGTTACTTCAAAGTTCAATGAGATTGCAATGCAAGAAATTACGAGGATGGTGGCAGCCAATTTGTTTAGAACACTTCCATCTATGAACCATGATAAAAAGATTCTAGAAATGTTTGACCCTGAAGATGAAGAACCAGTTATGGAGCCTGCTTGGCCTCATCTTCAGATTGTGTATGATTTTCTGCTTAGATTTGTGGCTTCATCAGAGACTGATGCCAAGCTCGCCAAGAGATACATTGACCATTCATTTGTGTTGAGATTGCTGGACTTATTTGATTCTGAAGACCAAAGAGAGAGGGAGTATTTGAAGACGATACTCCACCGTATTTATGGAAAGTTCATGGTACATCGACCATTCATTAGAAAAGCTATCAACAATATCTTTTACATATTCATTTTCGAGACACAGAGGCATAACGGGATTGCAGAAATGCTTGAGATATTGGGCAGCATTATTAATGGGTTTGCTTTGCCATTGAAGGAAGAGCACAAGCTTTTCCTTCTCCGTGCCTTAATTCCACTTCACAAGCCAAAATGTGTATCAATGTATCATCAGCAACTGTCATATTGTATAACTCAATTTGTGGAGAAAGATTTCAAGCTGGCTGATACTGTAGTCCGAGGTCTGTTGAAGTATTGGCCCATGACTAATAGTTCCAAGGAAGTTATGTTTCTTGGTGAGTTGGAGGAAGTTTTAGAGGCTACTCAGGCAGCAGAGTTTCAGCGGTGCATGGTCCCTTTGTTCCATCAAATTGGTCGCTGCCTCAACAGCTCACATTTTCAGGTACTGGGTTTAGAATGGTTATTATTTTTGTGTTTGTGTGTTGATAAAATATTAAGCCTTTTTTTTAGCTTCTACTGTTTTATTGTTTCTGCTGCTGCTTAGTAAGTTCATTTATCATCTCATTATTGACATTATATTTGTAATTACTGATCATTCTTGCATTTCATTTCATTGCAACTGAAACTTGTTTAATTATTATTTTTTCCATCTCACATTAGATGATTTTTTAATAATTTTCATGAGGATATATGAATTCCAAATTGGATAGTTGCACGTGTAGTTTATCACCTAGTTATGTCTACCACTTTTTATGTGTGTGTATAAAATTGAGAGTTTGATATCTTTGTGATCACTTCGTAATTAGTTAGAAATTTGTGGATTTTCAGTATTTTACAAGGGATTTGTGTTTTTCTGCATTTATGTGCTTACTTGGTTGCGGTAATTTTTCTGCACTGAATTGTACAAGTTGGGTTTATGATATTGATGAAGAGAGGTGTAGACATCTGTCTTGGTTTAAAAAACATGCAATTCCATTGATAACTTTGTTTGCTCTTGGGTTTTCCATGTAATAAAGAATTAACATGTGCAAATAATGTGAAATCATAAAGGGATCTAACAGAATTAGCTTTTCTTTTCCACGTCATTTGCCATATTTTTCTTATCATGCATCTTTGATAGGTATCCTCTTCTCAAGTGACTAAGTATTCAATACCTTAAAGAACCTTTCAATATGCTCTTTCAAGACTCCTTCATTGTTGTATTTAATTTGCTATTTGATATCCAAATCAAGAAGGCTGTGTAAAGTGCCATGATTTTTGTCTCTGAGATAAACTTAGGGGTGAACTCAGCTCATGGGAAGTATATAAGATTACCCCTTGAGATAAAATCAACGAGAAGCGTAACTTACCATTATGAGGTTAATTGAAAAGTCTAGAGATACTTTCCATGATAATGGAAAAAAAGTAGGTATTATGGAAGCATCCATCTGTACAAGGGCCTTACAACTTGAGCTAATGTCTTTATGATGGGAGTTCCACTCCATAATGGTGACATTTTGTTCACGCCAATAGTCCATGAAATGAATAACACAATAGCTCTCCACTTCTCATCTTTCACAAGTGCCCCTGCTGTCCCCTGCCATGCCTAGGAACTTGTGTCTCTGATTTAGACATAATTCAACAAATCCAACTCTAAAAGAAATCTCGCAACCATAACTCCTTAGCTACTGCAGAAGGTATAATATTAATTATTTGATTATTTGGGAATTTTTAATTTCTAAATAATAAATGCTAATATTTCTGAATTTAATAATAAAAATCTAGAATGATCATACAACATTAAAATTTGTAAATAATCAAATATTAATTTACATTGTTGCCTTTCTATATTCTCCACCATATCCTCTATCAGATCCTCACATCTCTCACACATCACCAATCTATAGTAGTATGTTTCTTTGTGATTATGCTATCACCATAATAATCTTCCTTATAGCAGCACTCCAAGTAAAAAAAGGCTAGCTCAAGTGTCCACCTTACAGATGCCTTTTAATGGAACTACCCACATGGCCATGTAAATTTTTTTTACCTCTCTTTTCTTGTCAAAACCCCTCAATTAAATGGTTATCTTATGAGCACTAATAGATAATTTTGACACTTAATGAGGCCGAGAAGCTAAATTATTTTTAACAATTTACAAGCGACAAAATTATTTCTATACATTTGCATTATCATTATGATTACAGGTATGTGTTGTTCTGCACACCCACTGTAATTTTATGCTTCCAGGTGGGGCAATGGTTGGAAGAAAAAGCCAATGGACTTCTTGTTCTGAAAATATGTTGAATGTCTAGATGCTGAAACTTCAGCATTTGTATTGTAGTAGAGGATGTAAAGAGTATTTTGTGCCGTGAATTTGGTTTTCACCTTTAGCCTTGTTTGAGGAAGCTTCTACTGTCTGGTTTTTCTCGAAGTGCAAATCACTCGTGGTTTTGCTATGATCTGTCTTTGGTCATTGATGTATTTGCTGAAGTTTTAGCACAATAAGCATGCTTTTCAGTTTTCAAATCTGCATGTGTATTATATTGAGGTTTTAATATGAAGAAATGAAGGATGCTGGAGTGAGGCTCACTCCAGCATGCGTGCAGCGAGTTTCACATCCGTTGTAGTAGATATTTTCACTTTAGAGCTTACGCTGGCTTGCTGAAATCTATATTGATAGAATCATATGGATTTATATATTATTTGCCCTGTTATTAACTAAATTTCTGCTCCATCTGAAGGATTTGGATTTGAACTTTGGGTTGTTCATGTGGAATCTGGTATTGTGGCAGGTTGCAGAACGTACTTTGTTTTTGTGGAACAATGATCACATAAGAAATTTGATCACACAGAATCGCAGAGTGATACTGCCTATAATCTTCCCAGCTTTGGAGAGAAATACAAGGGGGCATTGGAACCAAGCTGTTCAGAGTTTGACCCTGAATGTCAAGAAGATATTCTCAGACGCTGATCAAGAAATTTTTGATGAATGCTTGGTCAAATTTGAAGAAGATGAAGTCAAACAGATGGAGACACGGGAGAAAAGAGATTTAACTTGGAAGTGCTTGGAAGATGTGGCGACCTCTAAGGTTGTAAGCAATGAAGCTGTGCTTGTCTCGAAGTTCATCTCATCTGTTGCCATTGCCAGCGGGACAAGTCCTCGGGCCACTGCAGCTGGTTGAGAGCTCTGACTGGTGTAAACTGAGTTTACCTTCATGAAGGATATAAAGGTGTTGAATGTGACCTCCTTGGTGCAAGTAGGAATTGTTCGGCCTTGTTTCGCATGGTTCTCTCACAAGTCCATATTTCATCAGTGCAGAAGACGGAGGTTCGGTTTTGAGACACAGGTTATTTTTTTGGTTTCTATGCTCTTCCCTTTTTTCTTCTCATCCATGAAATTGTAAGTGTGTATTATAAAGGATTTGATTCATAGAGGTAGTCCTTCGTATTCCTACCTTGTAAAATTTATTTTATGTAATGATGCAAAGAAGATTGGTCCTTCCATTCTTCAACTTTTATGACATTACTAGTTCTTTAAACAGCAACCATTTAAGCCAAAACATTGTTACAATCTTCCTTCCATGGCTCACTGATTGCCATTCGGGCCTTAGCACGATCATCTTGTCAACACTTCTGGCGGGTGTTTGCTAACCTGGAGCAGTCTGTGGAGAGGCAAAATTTTGTTCAGTAGAGACCATTCTGTATGTCCTGAGGAAGTTGTAGCCTCTAAGATGATTTTCTGATGTGGTTTTTACGATGACATAAATGTTAGGTACCGATTTTATTTTTTATTTGAAAATATATTAAAATAATATTATTTTTGATTTTTTAAAAATATTTACATAAAATAATTTAAAAATATGAAAAGATATTAATTTAAAATAAAAATATAGAAAAATTTTATTTTGTTTAAAAATGTATTTAAAAAACCAGCCCAATAAAGAGTGCAGTCCAAAGTTCATAGTGAAAAAATTGAAAATACTTTCTCATGGTCAGCATGGCAGGGGTAATCAAAGGACTAATTCTTGTTTGAACCTTGAATATTATGGTATTTCTTCGTGGCCATCAATTAGATTCTGGTGGTGGTTATTACCCCCAGCGAAGCTGACGAAATACTTGGTCTATGTTTGTATATTTCAATTATATTATGAATTCACGGAATCAATCATAGAGGCATATAGATTAATTGAAGATCCCAACTTTTCTTTTTTTTAAAATAATAATAATAATAATAATTCCCTCATATTAGCTTTATAAAAATAATTCTCTCATTGTTATTTTTAATAACAAGGGGGTTTATGGATATAGTTGGTTAAATTTGAGCC
>Ga0325404_1002818_pt1 | contig 18556 bp, 14 predicted proteins | sample PopdelMetagenome_18_FD_205664 | JGI IMG/M metagenome (GOLD analysis project Ga0325404, IMG submission 205664) | Populus deltoides microbial communities from Bellville, Georgia, United States - Xylem-Control-R1 | ecosystem: Host-associated > Plants > Phyllosphere > Stem > Wood/Secondary xylem... | reverse complement strand
TATGTATCACACTATAAACATGTAAACATAAAGTGTTTGAATTATTAACTATTATGTAGATATACAGAGAATTATAAAGGGAATTATTTTTTTTATTTTTTATTCTAAAAATTATTAACGCGTGCCGGGTCAAAATATGACCAACAAACCCAAGTCTCTTAGATCCAACATGGCCACCAAACTCATATTGTTTGGGTCATGCTAGAGCTAAGAGGCTTAAAACATTATCTAATATTTTTTGATATTTAAAACAAAAATACTGATTGATGCGGGGCGCAGACTAATATACCAATAAGATATAAAGCGTGGTTGGTTTTTTAAAATATTTTTTATTTAAAAATATATGTAAATAATATATTTTTATTTTTAAAAATTATTTTTGACATTAATATATCAAAATAATTTAAAAATATTAAAACAAGTTAATTTAAGCAAAATAAAAATAATTTAATTTTTTAACAAATATTTTGACTGTAATGTAATTAACTCAACCTTAATGTGTCACGTGTAAAAAATAATTTAAAATTAATATAGCTTCATCTGGTCAATTTAATGGACAGCTGTTTAAACCCTTTATTTAATCAACTTAATCAAATTTTAATTTGATTTTTTTTAAATAAAATTTAGAACAACTATTATTTAGATTAATTCCAATCAACTTATGATCTTTTGCTTGAATTAGAGCAAATTTTATTTACCATGATTATACTTAGAGCCAATAATATTTTATTTGAATTTGAAAAATTGAACCAAATTTTCAATTAATATTTACTGAAACCGAAACTGAATTTATAGTTTTTTAGTTTATTTAGTATTATGGTAGCGTTATTTTTTAAAAATATTTATTTAAAAATTCATTAAATAATATTTTTTTTATTTTTTAAAATTTATTTTTGATATTATTACTCAAAATAATATAAAAATATAAAAAAAATTATATATTTAAAAAAATATTTTTAAAATGTAAAAAGGTTTGGCTGTACAAATTTTGAATCGGTGCCGCCCGAAAACCGAATTTAGTATAACCCTAATTCCTAAACTAAACAGCACATGACCTGCACGTGTTTTTCTTTCTTCTTTCCTGCGCTGCTTCCTGCTCCCCCGGTCTTTGCTCTCTGTCTGGATCCAATTCTCTATATCAAATTAACAAAAATCACAACTACACTCCAGGTATCAAGCCCACCTCAGCCACTAACCCATCCAAAGACCACCAGTCTCTATCTCGAGCAGCGGCACTCCACCTCGTCTTGAAAGTTCAAAGGCAAGTTTCAATTTTTCTGTTTCCTTATTTGGACAATACATGAATTAGAGTTTAATAATGATGTCTTTTTTATAATGGTTTTTGGGTTTTATTTAATGATTTTACCGAAAATTGAACTATCATTTTGATTTAATTGAGCTTTAATTGAATGGAATGCAATCTCTTTTTATGTCAATGAATTTGTGTGTGTGTATCGCTCTTTGCTGCACAATTTCTGTTGCTGTTGCTCTTGAGCATGCCTTCTCGTATTCTGGGTGAGAATGATGTGTTGGCCGTTAATCTTGACAGGTTCAGTTATTATCTGGGGTTTTGAGTGTCATCGTGTTGGGTATTTAACAATTAGGTGGATGGCTTTTCAAGGAAAGCGAGTTCGGCTGAGCAGAATTTGTGTTCAGTTCAAATTGCTGAAATTGGAAATAAGCCCTCTGATTGAATTGGTTTTCAGAATGTTTTAGGTAAAGGGACTTCTATCAAATCACTGGTTATCTGACTTTTATTTTTTGAATTTCTGTTGTTTTCAGTTTTGCATGAGTGGTTGGCTCAGCTGTAGCTGTTTAGGTTCAAGTGAGATCAATATTCATTACCCGCATGGGTACCAAAACGGTGGGGAGGCAACAGCATGAGAAAAGGAAAACAAAGAATGAGGATGATTCCTTGAAAGCCAAAGATTCATTGCTTGTGAGTGGAGGGGAGGGTTTAACTCTGAATAGTGAATGCAAGAAAAAGACGAAGAAGAAGAAGAGTGAGGGCCATGAGGATAGCATTGAGGATTCTGCAGTAAGTTCTAGTCTAAGTGAGGGTAATGTTAATGCAGCAGGCAAGGGTGAGAAGAAGACAAAGAAGAAGAGTGAGAAATATGAGTTAGTAAGTTCTAGTCTAAGTGAGGGTAATGTAGACTTGAATAATGTTGCTGACAAGAAGGAGAAGAAGAAGAAGAAGAAGAGAAAGTTGGAGCATGTTAATAATGAGAAAGAATCTCAGGTGTCCAAGAAGAAAAATAAGATGAGTGAAGTGAGAGAGGCTTTGGGGGAGACCCACATGAGAATAGATGATAATTTGGGATTGCAAAAAAATGTCCAGGTGGATTTTGTCAGCAATTCTGAGTCAGAAGTGAGAAGGGATAGGAAAAAAAATCACAAGGAGAAAACCAGAGAAGGTAAAGCTATCACTGTTTCTTCTGTGCTAAACAGCGTCGATGATAACAGAAGGGGAGAGGTGTTTGAGGTGCAGAAAGGCCCTGGGAATGAAGATATTGCTAACATGAATAACAGGGAAGGACAGGGCCGCAAGAAGGAAAAGAAGAGGAAACAGAATAAGTATGATGATGGCAGTGGTGATACTGAGATAGTTAAAAGTGTAGCTGATGGAAAAGATGCTGGAAGAGAGGAGTCAATTGAAGTTGTTCAGGACAAGGTAGAGTCGTCAAAGAAGGAGAAGAAGAAAAAGAAGAAAAAGCTCAATGTTGTTCTAGAGGCTGCATCAATGCAAATTATGGCTGAGACAACAGGTAACCAAAACAGTGTAATAGAAGGTGATGAAGTTAACAGAAGTTCGATTAAAAATAAGGCTAGAGATGGAAAACTAAAGGTCAATGCTGAAGGTGGAAACAAAAGGAAGAAGAAGGCCAAGTCTTTGGAAAATCATTCAAAAGAAAAAAGTAGTGAAAGAGTAACAGAAATGGAGGAAGACGCTGAAAGCACTCGTCCATCTGAAAAATCTTTATCAAAAGTGACATCTAAGAGAGTAAGTTTCTGTGAAGATGTCGAGATTTTCCCTTCATCTGATGGTCCTCGTGATAAGAAGGCTGTTGGGGAAGACGGCTTTGTGCGAGGGAAGCGGTTCTCACTTGAGGAGGATGAGATGGTTAAAGAAGCTGTTTTAAACTATATTAATGTTCATGGTTTAGGTGCAGACGGTCTAAACATGGTGCTGAATTGTAAAAAGCACCCTGCGATTAAACATTGCTGGAACGAGATAGGGGCAGCCTTACCCTGGAGGCCTCGTGAGAGTGTCTATTATCGAGCCCATATATTGTTTGAAAGGGACCAGAATTCTTCTTGGACCCCAGAAGAGTATGATCTCATCCGAAAGTTTCATGAAAAACATGGATCAGACTGGAAGACACTGGCAGAAGTCTTGGGCAAACATAGGTTTCATGTAAAGGATACGTGGCGCAGAATAAAATTGATCAATATGAAGAAAGGGAAATGGTCTCAAGATGAGTACCAGTCTTTATTTGATTCGGTGAACTTGGATCTGCGCTTGAAAGCTTTTGTTGAAAGGAAGACAAAGCATGGGATGTTACGAGATAATATTAGTTGGACAGCAATTAGTGAGAAGTTGGAAACTAGGACTGATGCTCTCTGCTGCCAAAAATGGTATGATCAATTAACGTCACCCATGGTAGCTGAAGGTAAATGGCTTGATACAGATGACTATCGGCTGCTGATGGAGCTCTACGACTTGGATGCTTGCTGCATGGAAGATGTTGACTGGGACAATCTTCTAGAGCACAGGTCTGGAGATCTGTGCCGGAAGCGATGGAACCAAATGGTCAAACACCTTGGTGACCATCGTAACAAGTCATTTGCTGATCAAGTTGATGTTCTCATTAACCGGTACTGTCATGACGTGCTTGAAGCAAGAGAGGCCTACAATAGCAAACCTGCTGTTCCTTGAGGTTACAATCCTTTTGGGTGGTTTATTGCTCCTTTTTTTATCCGTGTCTGAAGTGTTGGTGTCCCTGGTTAGGTTGGCATGGAAGTCTTTTTCCCAAGCAACTGAAATTTCTTACATTACCTTTCTTTTTTCTGCTGCTGTTTTGTCATTGTAATTCATAGATCAATACTTTTTATTATTTTGCTTTCTAGATTGATGCTGTTCTCCACTGAAATATTTCTCCTTGTGCTCTTTTATTTTTTACCGTCTTCATATTTCTTCAGCCAAGAGAGGATATTGAGGAGGTGCCTGAATTTAATTAACCTCGTCATCAAAAGATGAAAAAATGATTTCAAATTTCAGTGAGGACCAAAGCTCGAGGTTCCTTTGGTTTTCATGGAGGAGATGAAGTTTCCTTGCCCATCTTTATTTGTGAATACAAACAAGCAGTGCCTCTCCAAATGTTTCCATTGATGATGTAATTTATAGCTTGGATATGCTCCAATCTCAAACCCAAGTGTTGAAGTCAAGGAATATATGGACAAGTGGGAGTAGCCTAGTAATAAAGACTCCTATCTTGGTATAACTGAGTCTGGTTCCCCCCTCCCTTGATCCACTCAAAAATAAAAGAAAAGGAAAAGCAAAGTCAAAAAACGATTCTTGAATCAGTTTCTAAAAGTGGTTCAAAAAACGAAAAATCTTCTGAAAATTTCCAATAGTGGTCTCTTGTACTGCTTACCAAAAAAAAAAAAAAACCGATTTCAATCTTATTTCAGGAAGAATACCAGTGCTCATCAAAATCATTTTCTTTTGCTTGTGGTTCAATCACTGTTAATTAATCTTCCTGTTAGATGGATGGAGCGTTATGATATTTGATTAGAGTTAATTATCATAAATGTGTTGAGAAATTTATGAAATATTTTTTAAAAAAACATGCATCAAGGACGTAAGAAAAAATTTATTTTAATTATCATTAACTTGTACTTGGGAGGAAGAGGGGCACAGATGCCTACAGCTTCTTTTGACAAAGTTAAAAATAATTTGATAGATGGTAGGTCTCCCTCCCATTTAAAGCAACGACAACAGACAGACTTAACTGTTTGAATCTCCTACTCTTCCTCCCTGCCATTTCTTCCTCCGAGAAAAAACCAAACCTTACCCTCCTCCCTAAATCCTGAGGCCTCTATTTCCCCTATTTTCCAAAAATCAACATCCCTTCCACTTCCTCTCTTCCTCTTCATGAAACCCACCTCCTACCAACCTTAATTTCCTCTACATTTTCTTAACAATCTTTATTTCCTCGTAGTGCTCTACCACATACATTACGATATAGTCAGTCAGTTACTTTTAACATCTTTGAATCTTGAACTGTTACATTTTTTTTCTTAACAAAGATATGAGTAGAGAGAAGTTTAATAAATTAAGACACGACCATTGTTGTTTTCTCTCTGTATCCATCTTTGTTGTTGCATTTGCTTTATCATTGAGCCTTGCTTATTGTCAAGATATCGATGGCTATGATGACAATCCAGCCACACAGGAGCTATTTTCAGAGCTGGTTTACAAGAGTTTCTCAAATTTTACCTCCGTGTTCAAGCAAGATATTGTCAAATATTTTGGTTTCTGCATAACAGACGTGTAGATAACTCAGCCACTCTTTTGTATAAATGTAATGTTAGATTTCAGGAATGGAAGCTGATTATTAAAAGAAGGTAATTTTCTATTTTGATTTGGATTTGCAGGGATGAAGATTGGAATATGGCATTCAATTTCTCCAAAGGTACACAATTCATATCCAATTGCGCCAAGAAGACAAAAGGTACGTACAAAGTTTGGAGCCATGAAAACAAGGATTATTTGATTAAGGTTCCAGACTGCTTTTTTTGTGTGTATTTTATAAAGGTATCTGCCTTTTGGGGTTTAAATGAATGCTACGCAACTTAATTAGCTCAATGGATATTTTGTTTGAATTCCCTTTACCTTATGGAAAACCAAATCACAAGCTGGAAAGAAAGAGGGATTTGAGTATTTGCTTAATCAGATGGAAGTATCTGAAGGCAACATAAAAAGCCTATACGAAAAAAGCCATAGCAGTTTCTTTTTAGAAGAAGTCGATATATAGAGCATAGAGCCATAGCAGTTCCCTCAACGAAAGAGGGTTGAGGTATAGAGCATAGAGCATGCCTGCTAATTGTCCTTTATTCAATTACAAAGCAAATTATGATGCCTAATTTAACAGATTAAAGTTTAAATTCTTGGTTTGCTATCTTACTCGGATCGATGTACTTTGGTACTTGCCTTAGTTCATAAAGAAACGATATTATTGAAATACCTGCTACTCCGCTTAGTTTGTTAATCCAATTTCTTTCTGTAGTAATATGTTCCCGACATTTTTCATGTTATTTTGGTGCTTCAGGAGACATGCTAAGGCGTACATGCACAGCAGCAGAAATAAAGTTCTATTTCAACAGTCTCTTTGAAAAAGGAGCAAAGAAAAGCAATTATTTGAAACCTAACAAGAACTGTAATTTGAGTTCATGGGTTTCTGGGTGTGAGCCAGGATGGGCTTGTGGAGTTGGTAAAGGTGAAAAGGTTGACCTCAGAAATTCAAAGGACATGCCTTTTAGAACGACAAATTGTGCAGCTTGTTGTGAGGGTTTCTTCTGCCCTCATGGTATTACTTGCATGATACGTAAGTATTTGGAAACCCATCATCAACCATGGAAATAGTTGAGAATTGCATTTGATATGTGCCCTTGGTATTTTTGCTGCATTCCTTGGGCTAATTACAAGTTTTTTATTAGCATGAGTAGATCTTCTCTTAATCTGCGTGCATTGGACTGGTGACCACTTTTTTTTTCTCTGTATTTTCATTCTCAGTGAGTACCTCACATCATGAATGATGAAACCATTTAAATTATAGCTTCGAATGTTATGTCAATATTCCTTAAAAAGAGTACGGGGATGTGGTTTTCACATCTCCACTCCAGAATCTAGATGAATCATAGGCCTTAATTATATATCCTATGCAAGACTCTATTTTCCATCCGAATACTCATTTCAGCTCCCCACATGTCCCATTTTTCTGAAGAGCAAAAACTGGCAAGAAATTAGTACGTTGGCAATAAGAAAGTACTAAAGTATTTTCACCTTTAATGGAGGAAAATTGATGAAATGAACCTTCCTAGTCTGAGTCTCTAATTGCAATTTTATAAACTTCTGCCAAGGAAAGGGAGCATGAAGAAACCACTTATTTTTCATACTTTGTCCATGCATTACCAGAAAATAGAAGATGATCCAATGGACAAAAAAGTCTAGAAAGTATCTATTTATTTTTGAAGCGTGGATAGTTATTTTCTCACTTTCCAAGCTTCCTCGATGATTATTTTTTCACTTTTCCGTTTTAACCGAAGTGTTTCATTCAGATATGTCTAGGGAAGTACTCGTATAACTAAACTCTCGAGTCTGTATCAAGTCAATGGATCTCCTTAGTATATATATACCGCTCCTGTTTCTAGGACATGGACTTTTTGAAACATCTAGGAATTTGTCTGATGCATAATAGTGAGATGTGACACTGCCACTTAAAAGAGTGTCCTTGGAAAACAACAACGATTGAATTAGAGTCCCACATATAAAAGGCATTCACCGTTTCTCCTGAATTTGGTTCTATATATGTTGAATTGTTTTAACAATGTTTCTGGCTTTCAGTTCTGAACTTTCAATTGTTGTTTACATTGATTTCTTTCTGGTAAGTTAGTTTGTTGGATTCATTGTTTGTGCATATGTTCCTAATTGAGCCACAACTAATATTCTTTATATGTTGGCATTTTCTGTCTGTCTCTGAAGCTTGCCCACTGGGTGCTCACTGTCCCCTTGCAAAACTGAACAAAACCACTGGCATATGCGACCCGTAAGTTCATTCGTGTTTTGTGCTTTTGTAGTTTTCAAGTTTTTTCTTCTTTATCATACATACATTAATATTTATTAGCAGAAATGTTTTGCAGATATCATTACCAATTGCCTCCAGGAAAGCCAAACCATACTTGTGGTGGAGCGGATATTTGGGCTGATATTTTGAGTAGTCGCGAGATATTCTGTTCAGCAGGATCATACTGTCCGTCCACAATTCAAGAGATTCCATGCAGTCGTGGGTATTGTTAAATTATCCTTGAACTTCCAGCAGTAATCTATTGAATTGCATGTCCCACCTCTTCTTTCATTTGATGTTGGCATTTTTTGCTTCAAACATATCACAGTCATCTGTTTTGCTTTTCCTGTTACTAATTAAACTAAGTAGCTTTTTTTCAGACATTACTGCAGGACTGGTTCAACGTCTCAAACAGGGTGTTTTAATCTGGCAACTTGTGAAACACAATCAGCAAATCAGAATATCACTGCATATGGCATTTTATTTTTCGTGAGTCATCGATTCACCTTCCAACTTTCATGATAGTAATGAAACACTATTGGGCACTACATGTTCTGTTGGTGGGAAATATTGATGATATACTTTAAACTCGAAATATTCTCATGATCTAAGTTTGCATTATAGGTCATCTTTTGTGCACAACCATCAGATCTAATCGCTTCACTTGTCAATGTAGGCTGGATTAAGCTTTCTGCTTATCATTATTTATAACTGTTCTGATCAAGTTCTTGCAACTCGAGAGAGAAGACAAGCAAAGACAAGGGAGAAGGCAGTTCAAAGTGTAAGAGAAACTGCTCAAGCTCGTGAAAAATGGAAATCTGCAAGAGACATTGCCAAGAAGGGTGCGATTGGATTACAAACCCAGCTGTCACGCACATTTTCTCGTACAAAGTCTAAAAGGCCAGTAGAACAGCTAAAAGGTTTTGGTCAAGCTAAACCCGGATCGGATGCTGCTTTACCACCCATGCCGGTAAGCAGTTCATCTCAGCAATCATCTGGAAAAGGGAAGAAAAAGGGAAAGAGCAACCTCACACAGATGCTGGATGATATTGAGAACAACCCCGAGGGTCACGAAGGCTTTAATTTGGAAATTGGAGATAAAAATATCAGAAAAAATGCACCAAGGGGTAAGCAGTTGCATACTCAGAGTCAAATGTTCAGGTATGCATATGGACAAATCGAGAGGGAGAAAGCTATGCAGGAGCAGAACAAGAATTTGACCTTCTCTGGGGTAATTTCAATGGCTAACGATACCGAAATCAGGAAAAGGCCTTCTATTGAGGTTGCTTTTAAAGATCTAACCCTCACTTTGAGGACTAAACACAAACATCTGCTAAGATGTGTGACTGGGAAATTATCACCTGGCCGAGTTTCTGCTGTCATGGGTCCGTCTGGGGCTGGAAAAACAACATTTCTTTCTGCTTTGACTGGAAAAGCAACTGGCTGCACCGTGTCTGGTATGGTTCTTGTAAATGGTAAGATGGAACCAATCCAAGCATACAAGAAAATCATTGGTTTTGTGCCTCAAGATGATATTGTGCATGGAAACCTAACAGTGGAGGAGAATCTCTGGTTCAGTGCAAGATGCAGGTATTCAACTATTAATTCACCATTCATTACTAATCCCAGTTTTGGTAATCTCAATTCATGTAGCCCTCGGAATGATGAGTCAATGTTTGACATCCAACAAGTTTTCATGTATTCAGCAAAATAAATTCATCTAATGTTAGTCCTTGATCCGGAGTTAAACCAACATGGACAGATATAATTTCCTAACAGATGGAAGTAGAACCTGGCTTCCAGGGACTGTTTAACAACAGAAACTGTAAAATGATTTTCATGATAATACATTTCAGACTCGTAGATGTTTGAGTTGGTAAACATTTAAACTTAAGAACATTTCTAGAAATTTTTATGCATTAGGTGGTCAATTTCGATTGTACACACATATATATACTGTTTCTACCAAACAAAGGAAGTTACCTGTGCTAAAATTTTCTAAACATATCTGTTATTCCAACTGATGGCATTGGAGCGTCCTGAAACTTTGGAGTTTCGACATGGTGTGCCAAATATTTTTCCTCGTAAGAGAAAACCTTTCTGTTTCTTCTTTCAATCTGCTTGGCATCATTCATATATGTAGGCATTTTGCTTCAACACAACATGAATGTGCAATTGTTCTCTCCTCTCTGTTCCTTCTCTGTTAAGTATTTATTTGCTCTACCTGCTTAGATCTCCCTTTCTCAAAGCACAAAGCCATACCCTTTATATATTGATTTGCTCATGCTGCTTAGATATTTCTCTCTCCCTCTCGTTCATAAATTCACCGTCACAAATGCTGCGGCTGTTCAATAGTACTTGCTTTTTTAGCATATTTGTTTACTGGGTTTTTGTTATATAAACTTTCTGATTAAGTTAGCGAATACATTTTCTGGTTTTTTTTTATTATTATTATTGCAGACTCTCTGCTGATCTACCAAAACCAGAAAAGGTTCTAGTTGTTGAAAGAGTTATTGAGTCCTTGGGACTGCAGGCAGTGCGAGATTCTCTGGTTGGGACGGTGGAAAAGCGAGGAATTTCTGGAGGTCAAAGAAAACGTGTCAACGTTGGTCTTGAAATGGTTATGGAACCTTCACTTCTAATATTAGATGAACCCACATCAGGCTTGGACAGTTCATCGTCCCTGTTGCTACTTAGAGCTCTTCGACGCGAAGCTCTTGAAGGAGTAAACATATGCATGGTTGTACACCAACCAAGGTAATTTACTCCTATTACGATAAAAGAGTTGTATTTCTTGGGGATGTGCTATATTTCAAGTTTTTCTCTGTTCCAATAAGTAGAGATTTCTGATTATGTAATATAGTGGCCGTAAGAGAATATTAACTTTCCTGTTCTTCCTTTGCTTTCTCGGTTGCTTCAGCTATACATTATTCAGGATGTTTGATGATTTGATACTTCTAGCTAAAGGTGGCTTGACAGCATATCACGGATCGGCCAAGAAAGTCGAGGAGTATTTTGCTGGCCTTGGAATCACTGTACCTGAGCGCGTGAATCCTCCAGATTACTTCATTGATATTTTGGAGGGCATAGCGAAACCAAAATCAGGGGTGAACTATAAGCAACTTCCAGTTAGATGGATGCTTCACAATGGCTACCCTGTTCCAATGGATATGCTGCAGAATACAGATGGATTGGGAGCATCCTCCGGTGAAAATTCGGCTCATGGAGCAAGTGAAGTTGGATCTGAAACAGGGTCTTTAGCTGGAGATTTCTGGCATGATTTGAAATCTAATGTTGAGTCAGAGAAAGACAACTTGAAACCCAACGTTTTGAAATCAGGTGACTTATCCGAACGGAGAAGCCCTGGAGTATATCAGCAGTATAGATACTTCCTGGGGAGGTAAGAGCGATCTCCTTTCTCTATCTGTGCTGCATGTAAAGTCTAACCCTTTACTATTATAATGATAATAGCGATTGTGCTAATTGAAGTTCTCTCAAGTGAGATAGCTTGATTTTGGGATGATTATTTTTATTGACTTTGTGTTCATCATAACAAGCTAACATAATCTTCTTGAATGACTTGTTGCAGGGTTGGAAAGCAGCGGCTACGAGAAGCAAGGGCACAAGCTGTAGATTATTTGATTTTATTGCTAGCTGGAATCTGCTTAGGAACACTAGCTAAAGTGAGCGATGAAACTTTTGGGGTGGTTGGTTACACATACACCGTCATTGCAGTTTGTAAGTGATCGAAATCTTCAAGCTCTTATATACGCAAGGCTCCATTAGAATATTCTTGCTTGGGACCTAGGCTTCTGATGTTGAAAATGTAGGGTAACTTGTAACAAAAAAATCTGCACTCTGTTAGGTGCCTGTTGCTTTACATGCCAATTCGCCTTTTTAAATTGAAAGGCAGCTTCCCTATGTTCCTTTATGAAGTGCACTTTTGTACAAGATTCATTCTCACCAGTCTAAGTGTTTTTGTCGGACTTTCAGCACTACTGTGTAAGATCGCGGCTTTGAGGTCATTTTCTCTGGATAAGCTACATTACTGGAGAGAGAGATCTTCTGGGATGAGCAGCTTGGCATACTTTCTTGCAAAGGATACAATAGACCATTTCAGCACAATTGTCAAGCCACTTGTCTATCTGTCAATGTTCTACTTCTTCAACAATCCAAGATCAACAGTCTTCGATAACTACATAGTCTTAATCTGTCTGGTGTATTGTGTGACTGGAATAGCCTATGCATTGGCCATTTTCTTTGAACCAGGTCCAGCCCAACTGGTGAGCATTTGAAGAACAGTTTGCTTTCAGAACTCGTTATCTCCATAAATCAAGTTGACAAAACATGAATCCATCATCCATTACCCTTGTATACTAAACACCCAAATCATCCACATAAACATATAGAAATGGTTTTCACTTGCACTAACAAGGCATTTTTTGTGTCGTGCAGTGGTCAGTGCTGCTTCCGGTTGTTCTGACCCTGATAGCAACCCGTACTGAAAATGATGGCGTTGTGAATTATATATCTAATTTGTGCTATACTAAGTGGGCGCTGGAAGCATTTGTGATATCAAATGCTAAAAGGTTTGTGCCTGACCTTGCTATTCCTTCTCCATATGTGAAAATTAATTTGTCTTTTGCATGCGATATACCAGTTCCTTAACCTCTGAATATTGTGCCATCCAGATATTATGGTGTTTGGCTGATAACAAGGTGCGGTTCACTCATGGAAAGTGGGTATGATCTAGGTCATTGGTATCGGTCTTTAATCCTCCTCGTTTTGACTGGCATAGTTAGTCGTGTTGCTGCCTTTTTTATTTTGATTACCGTCAACAGGAAATAAAGTTTTTCTGTGCTTTCTTTTTGTACAAAATAGAAAAGAAAATACCAATTCATATAGATTATTTGAGAGGGATCGAGTTTAAAGCCACGCTGCTACATTGATGTGGGTGTAGATTAGTGTTGAAATTAAACCATACTAAGGTACCTCTGCTTCATTTCTGCGTGATGATTTGTATAGACAGATGGACCTTTTTTCTTCCCTATTTCTTACAACATCACACACCAGGAATAGAAATCTATTACACTTTGCCTAATTCCCTCCAGGTTTTGTGTTTGATGAACAGGATAGAAGGGATACACTGCACCGCCATTTAAGAAAATAATAATCTCTTTTGCCATCTGAATATTGAAATACAAGAGACTTCAAGGTAGATGTGAGATAAATTGAATAAAAACAGGACAGTTTTCTACTGTAAAATATAAAAATATGTAACTATACATGAATGTCTTCAGTAATTTTGACACAAAAAAGTAGCATTGAGGTAAACAAGGTAAGATGATTATTGTCTTAATAGAAACTCCTCAAGTGCTAGTTCCATTTTCGATGGCTGCATCCAACTGAACAAGTGCTTAAACCCCTTTTTTCCCCCAAGAAATCTGTAATCGACAAAAACCATGGTCCCTCAGAGCTATGCTGTAGTTCCTCCCTTGAACACATCAATTATAACTTGTGAGGTCGACTTAAACATTTATATAACAATAACAATAAAGAAAAATACGATAGAAAATCAACAGAAATAAATATGATATATATTGACGGCAGATACAGATATTATCACTTTGTTTTGTGGAGTGGCGTGTTCTGTTTCTACTGTCATGTTCAAAGAAACAGTATTGAAAGCAATGGCAGCAAGAATATAAATTATGATGTAAATGTTTCTGCTTTAATATGCTATTGTCAGGGACATGGCTGCTTGCTTGAAAACTTAGTCGAATTATGCTTACAAACTAAAAAATTAGGAGTCATACACACATGCTTCACTGTTGATATATTTACAAACTATAAAACCAGGGGCCATGCGAACCTTCTTCTCGTTAGCTAGTTTTTTTTTATAAAAAAAAAAAACTTTCCGGAGCAACATTATCTTATCATTCTAAAAGCATGTTTCAATTCTAAGAAAATAACACCCTAATATTTTTTTTGTGCGAGTGTATTAAAAAAACATGATAAAATTACAATGCTCGTGTTTTGTGACGAGAAAACCTTTGAAAATGTCTTCTTTTTTTTTATCAACCCACCACTGTCAATTTGTCTTTAACCCTCAGCAACTGCATGCAGAGAGGGGGAGGGAGAGGGAGAGAGTATAGTAAAGCAAATAAAATAATTTATACTGCAAGCAAACTTAAGTCCCAAGCAGCAAAAAGTGCAGCAGCGATCGCAGGTAATTTTTGTTCTTCTTTTTTAAAAAAAAAAAAAGCCACACAAATTTAAAAAGAAAAGGGAAAAACACCCGATAGGCGATAGATACAAAAAGCTCATTGGCGACGAGGACAAGAAACTATCTGGACAAGTGGAGGCAGCATAGACTCCAGGTAAAAAATAACAGCAGCCAGTAGGAACCATGGAGCACCATAGAGTCAAGGCCAATGAAAAACCAACAAAGCAAAGAGAGAAAGAAAATAAAGACTGGATGGTAATGGGTTACTTGTCAGCAAAATTTGACTAGACTAGTCATTCTCGATCGAAGAAAGTTCAACGTGGATTTGATTGCAGAGACAAATCACAGTTGTAAACAGTACTTTTTATAGAATTATAACAATATTGATAGATAAGATGCTCCACCAAATTTTCTAATGTTGACCAGCCACCGCTGTTACTATTATTCGATGTGACGTATTAGACATTAAGCATGTGCTTGTAATCCTAATTTTGATCCTAAATTCTTAATTTGTACAAATTTAATATATATTTTCAAATCCCCATAAACATATTTTTTTGTTGATTAGGTGCAGCGTGAACAAACGCAAACAATCCCTTTCATTTTTATTTTATTTTTTTAGTTTAATTTGAATATCCGAGTCAGTTTGTGTGCAACTCGATAAATTTCACAGGCCCTGAAGTTAACGATCATGTAAGCCTCCAGTGGCCATAATATGAGCAACCACAGGGCTCGAACCTGAAATCACAGAGGGAACAAACTTCCTGGTCCCAAGCTTTTACCGCTGGACCACCACCTAGATGGTTTTCATTTTTATTTTTTATTTTAACTGAAAGTATCTAGGTTAGTTTACACGTATCTCGACTGATTTCTCGAGATCCTGAAGTTAATAATCATATAAGTTTTTTATGACCCTAAAATTTATAAAACTAGTAATTTCTAAGAAGCAAATTCAGAGTCTGATTAATTAAGCTATATAAGTAAGTATATTCCTTTCATTTTCTTATTTTGACATGTGCATGCATTCACTAAATTGTAAGATTATAACACAGTTGCTTGATAACCAGCTTCTATAATAGATGATGTCCCAAAAAAAGGCCAAACCCCTTTCATTCAATCTGTATAATCTCTTAATTTACTTCATCTTAATCACCTTTTCCTTTCAACAAAGGTCCATGACGTTTAGGAGGACCGAGCACACAAATGCAATAATTCTGCACCATTCCTCTATCGCATTCCATTTTTAGAAACAAACTAGTTACTTGAGGGCGCGTGGTTTGGGTAAATGTTTTTAAAAAAAGAAATAAATATTCAAACATCTCAAATGTATTTTTTTAAAATTTAATTATAAATAAAAAAAATTATATGCGTATATTTAATTAAATATATTGATGACCATCTGTGCTAATAAATGCAAAAAAAAATATTAACATGTTTATTCAGCTTACTTCGCTGCAGGTTGACTGTATTTTTTTCCAACACAAAAGAATTGATATGTAGGTGTTATTAACGTGTTTTTTGACATCAAATAAAAAATGTAACCGTGAATAAAAAAGTTGATATTTACTTATAATAAACTAAAATAAAAATTATATGCGTTAATAAAAATATATAAGGTTCAAAGCTAATTTTTAACGTAACAAAAGAATGGAACAATGTTGAAATTGCTACAATAAAACATCATTTTCTTGGTATTTGTATAATAACTTTTTAAAAAAATTGTAAGGAAAAAAAGTTAAAAAACAAATTGCAAAAAAATAAAGATAAGAATAAAAAAGACGGTATAAAAAGGCCAAGTGTACAGTGATAAATATTCAAAGTGTAAAAAATAAAAAATAATATTTTTTCCAAAAAAAATATAAAGAAAAAAAGAGAAAAAGAGAAAAAACATTAAAAAAATGAAGATAAGAAAAAAAAATAATGATAAATAGATTAAGTGTAAAATGATAAAAGAAAAAAAAAATTTAAAAATAACTTGTTTCCTAACAAATAAAAAAAATATATAATTTTATCATTGATACAGTATAAGAAATTAACAAAACATACGATTATACTATTTCTATCTAGAAGCAACATTTCATTTTATTACATGTATAATAATCACCGGGCTTGAGTGGATGGCAAGAGCATATAATATAATCCTTATCTTCGGAAGCCAATATTTCGTAAAAGTGCATAAAAAATTGTTATACGGTCAACAATAATTTGAGACACTTTTCAAACCTTGGAGGATTAGAGCCGTCCTTGAACTCTCCTTGATCCACAGATACATACTTTTCAACTCGAAACGTGCAAATAAATACGTCACATAAACTGGGTTCGAGCCTGAGGGTCTTAACCTGGCAGTGGAAGGGGCTTGACTGGCTTATCCCCTTCTGCTGTTTCTGAATTCGAATTTTTATGTATATATCTTTCATTTCCGTGATATATTATATGTTTATTAGGTTTGTAGGGTATTTAGTGAGCTGTAGGATTAGCCATGATATACGCAAACTGACCCGGACATCCACGTAAATAAAAAAAAAAAACATATATATATATATATGTCACATAAACTCGAGGCGGTGTGGTTCTTTTTCTACACCGACAACCGCAATTGAACAGTGACCTTGTTTGAGCTGAAATGCTGAATCACCTCATTTTCACAACACAACCCTCTTGTAGTCTCCACAGTTTGTTTCCTCTCAAATGATTCCGATGATAATATTTTGTAATAAGTGTTCGTGAACACTTGTTGCCAAACTCGAATAATTTTATATATTTACATGGAGTTTAAAATTATTTTATTTTTCAAAGTATTTTTACTTAAAAATATATAGAATAATTTTTCTTATTTTTTTAAAATTATTTTTAATAGTAGCATATTAAAATAACCTAAAAATAAAAAAAAACTTAATTTTTTTAAAAAGACTTTTAAAACTCGTTTTAAAAAGAAAAGAAACGGGGGTATCTCTGTTCCTATATGATTGTCAGAGCTAAATTACCTTGAAACTTCAAAGCTAACTAACTAATATGGTTGAAATTCTCTTAAAAATAAATAAAGTTTAACCACGCCAAGCTTGAACATGTAAAAATAGAGGTCGCGTCATGGCTTACTCGGCGTATAATTTTGTGCTCAGTATTCTTTTCAACATGATATAGAAAATGGCTCGTAAGAGATTAATCAAGAGTCTAGTCAGATATTTAAAGGAGAGACAGGTCCCGATCCCACCTGCCTTTTTTTTTTTTTTTTGGTTCCTATTGCCTGGAGAATCGATCTGGTTTCGTGATGACTGGTGCCACTAGCTGGCTACATGAGCAAATACGGATAATTAAAAAAACATGGAGTACATTAAACAGTCATTTTAATTTCAAAAATAATTAATTAATCCCTATATTTTTAATCTATTTGTAACTTGATCCTTCTCGTCAATGTCATGTGCCAGTTACACTTTTCATGGCGGCTGAAAGAAGACAATACTGCTGGGTCCATTATGCATGCAGTAGTCAAATTCAAAACAAGTGGAGTTGACCAAAAGTAACAATATATATATATATATATATATATATATAGGTTATTGACGACCGCGAGCTGTTGACGTGCCGCTGTCCAATACTGACCGTCAATTTTTCAAACCGCATGCCAATATGTATTTGGACATATAAATGAACTTTTGTTTTGGTTTTGAGGTACATAAAAAAATATTAAAACCCACACTTTCATTTGTTCATTATACACACACACATATTAAGTGAGTAATATAAAAAATATCCATGTATTGTTGCTAAAAAAATTCATTTTTTTTTTAAATTATCCATTGATATTATATCATAATTTTGATAATAAGTAGTTAAGAATTTAAATCTTATTATTCTATTTTTTTTTCTAATAAAATTAAGTATAATATAATTGTGTTCATATATAAATTCCAAGCAAAACAAGCTTAGTTTAAGAAGGTATATTATTATTTATTGAGTTTCTTACGATAACTTAAGTTTTTAAGCTATGATGATTATTTTTATAGTATTAAAGTTTTAATAATCAAATAATCATAAGTTTTGATTTTATTATTTTTATTATTTAAAAAAAATCAATATAAATAATGTGAATTTATACAAGTTTTAAACTTAAAGAGATTTCATTTATATGATATATTACAAAATAATATAAAAATTATTTTTAAAATCTTATCTAATTTTTAACTTTTTAGATTAAATTAATTATTTTATTATAAAACATACATCTCCCTTTGAAAAGTAATAGAAAAGGTTAATCATAGCAAGATTTGTCTTCGTGTAAAGAGTTGTTTTTTTTTTAATTTGTTTGAGACAATTTTACCCTTAAATATACATTAATTTCCCAACCTATCTATTTGGATGAGATTTCAGGCAAACTCATCAAAATTAGTTATGTGATTTAGAGCTAATTTAGTATTATAGTAGTAATTATTTTTTAAAATGTTTTTTATTTTAAAATAAATTAAAATAATATTTTTAAATT
>Ga0325404_1002817_pt1 | contig 18559 bp, 5 predicted proteins | sample PopdelMetagenome_18_FD_205664 | JGI IMG/M metagenome (GOLD analysis project Ga0325404, IMG submission 205664) | Populus deltoides microbial communities from Bellville, Georgia, United States - Xylem-Control-R1 | ecosystem: Host-associated > Plants > Phyllosphere > Stem > Wood/Secondary xylem... | reverse complement strand
AGTGAACAAAAATTTTGTACTTAGGATCATGTTTTATAAACTTGTCGGTATTCTTACTTGCATTTTCTCCATTACCCACTGCTAGTGGGTTTTTTTTACCTTTGTTACAGTTTTTATTACCATCTTGTATTCTTGCACCTGCATCTCCTCCTTTCTCGTGTCATTAAACCCTAAAGCTTTATTTCCCTTTTTCTTTTTATACTTTAATACATAACTATTGTATTACCAAACAGTATCTAATAATTCATCAAGTGTACTTTAATTTCTTATATTATTTGCATGAAAAGCAAGAACCCAAAGCTGCTTTGCTCTTTGGAGAGGGAATAGAAAGAAACAAACTTCTATATGTCTATGTCTTTATCTTGTATATACAATAAATAACTCAGAGTGGGTTATATAGGCTGATCATAAATGGAGTGCTTTTATTATTACCATTCTTAAACTGTTCATGGAGATATAGGACACTGTCAAGTGATTCAACAGACTACATCAAATTCGATCCTCTTTTTTTATGAATATTATTGCATCATCGTCGTCGTCGTCGTCATTATTTATGTGATGTAATTATTCCTATATTTGTTTCGAAAAGCTTTCTGATTTAGTAACTAAATGAGATTTTCAATTTAAAGATTTCAAATTTGAATTATGTTTTTGGTTAAAGAGAAAAATTATAGAATATATATAGCTAGAAGTTTTGAAATGGAGTTTATATATAAGAGAAGCTTAAATTCGAGACCAGTGTGAATACAGTAGTGTGTCAATGGAGTTACAAATTCATTGATGAAATGAAAAGATTGTTACTTCCTATTATTGTGTGGAGTCCAAAGTTTAATAAACTTCATTTTTAAGCAAAATTATCCGAGACACCATGCATAGATTTATACTTTAAGCACGAGTTAGTATGGCATTCCAATGAATAGCGTGTTGCATAAAATAGATGTGCCCTAGCTATCATTCATTAATCATGCGCTTACAATATTTGTTACCAGTTTAATTAAATATTGAAGGTTGCTAATAGTCCCATTCAATGTGTTTAGGTTTCAAACTGGTTCATTAATGCCAGGGTGCGGTTGTGGAAACCCATGGTTGAAGATATGTACCAGCAAGAATCCAAAGAAGACGAACCAGGAGCAGAAGATAGAGAAAGGAAGCAAGCCAACAACAGCAGCAACAATAGTGGGCTTGCACAAACACCAACGCCTACTACAACAACGACAGGATCATCAGCACCCGCTGCCACAACAACAACCATCCCATCAGGCAAAAGATCCGAAATCAATGCCAATGAAAACGACCCTTCACTCCTTGCAATCAATAGACAATGTTTCTCGGAAAACCAAACAAAACTCTCCACCTCCTCCTCTACCACCACCACCACCATTATTACACCCATCAATATCACCTCCGCCACCGAGGCTGCACCACCACCTCATGCTGGACAGCCTTTCCATGACTTCGCCGACGACACATGTCGACACGGCAGCATTGTTACAGCTGATTATGGGACCACATCCAGCAATGCCAATGCTGGTGGGTCTACGCTTATAAGGTTTGGGACCACTACTGCTGGCGATGTGTCTCTCACTCTAGGGTTACGCCATGCTGGGAACATGCCTGAGAAGAGTCCTACTTTCTCCATGAGAGATTTTGGGAGCTGTTGATTAATTACATAATCATAAACTTTTATATAGTACCTTTCAGGGGGGGGATTTAATCCTATTTTCTGTCTTTTTTTCTTTATTATATTTTTTTTTTATTTCCATTCTATGAAGAAAGAAATACATAATGAGATCAAAACGTAGCATATTAAAGCGAGCTAGCTGTACGGATTCTATTGCAATTGTATAGTAGATTGTTTTGCATTTTTCAATTTTTCTAATTATGTACGTATTTAATTTAAGATTTTGCCCCCTTATGCTTTTCTCGAATAACTTGATGATAATCAAGTCATATATATATATATATATATATGGAGGAAGCTATTGTCAAATGTGGGCATAAACGTTTTTTCCCTCGAAAAACATCGATGCCTCCAAACTCTTTTTTGCCATCCAAATATATATTATTGTTAATTACCTTTATACACACACACACACACACATTTAAAAATGACAATACGTAGAGATGGGCTATAAATTTAGGATATACCTTTGTGATGAGTACTCTGATTGAGAGTAGTGAAAGCTGCTGGTCTGGTATTAGATATTATAATATTAAAAAAAAAAAAAAGATATTTCATATAAGATCATGTGGTTAATTGAAGCTATAGAGACGGATCGATGGTAGGCTTGAATTTAAAGCACATCGATGTGTCACCATTATATATAGTTATGGAGTTGGTGTCTCTTTCCTTCGCTTACCTCCCAACTAGAATTTTTCACACATAAATATGGTTTTCAATTTTAGCGTATTGTTGGGAGATAAGATGTTCGATAGATTCGATAACCTTATCTAGAAAAGTAAGAATATTTAAATATTAAATACTTTTAAGATATGTGTAGCTAGGCTCTACTTATATTGAGTGATTATCCTCTCTCTCTCTCTCTATATATATATATTATTTTATTAAGATTCGTCTTGGATGGAATTTTGCTTAATTACACTTGTTGATTACCTAAATAATTAAAACATCTAGCAAAACAAGCTAGGATGATACACACACCCACACTTACTTTTCCATAGAGTTGTAACCTAAGTGAAATGTTGTGATGGGAATTCTCGGTATACTAGCATAAATTTACTACTAGATGGTATTCTTATATGTAACAATAAGGCTAGAGTGCATATTGAATTATTGTAGATTCCTTCTTAAGTGGAATGCAGATGCATTTGCAAATAGAAAGCCTGGATCCTTAAGGATCAGGGCTGTATTAGAAGATCATTATGAAAAAATCATCCATTGTATTTTCTTGTTTTGGAGGTATTAAGTAATCTAATGAAGTTGAGGTTTTAGCAATTTAAAAAGCTTTTTTTTTAGTACGGATTATTGTTATACTTTTTATAAGGACTGGATTAGGGAGTCTAGTTCTTACAATTCAATTACTTGAATAAAATGAAGTAATGTCATGAGACCGTGACAATTACATGCAAGGTGATTTCAATGGCATATTCAATGTTAGTCTTATACTTTCTCTTGTGAGTTTTACATATATTTATAGAAAAATAAATTATACAACAGATCATTTGGCCAAGCATAAAGTTTATAGAAAAGCTAATTTAATTGCATAGTTATAGTCCTCAATCATAAATTTATATTTTGCTTAAGTTGTCTACTTTAGCAAGTTAATACGAAACTCAATTAATTTTGCTTGGTTCGTGTTTACATTGTAAGTTATCTGATGTTATATTTGTTTCTTTTCTTCTCCTATTTAGCCATGTTTTTAATGGCTAAATCAATTGCTTAATAAGGTTCTTGTCTTTTATAAATAAATAAAAAACTAAAACATACAAGGTTTGATATAGAGATTCGTTGTTAATCATTGTTCATATGAATAGTGAAGCTCCTAATTTATTTTTAGTTTATAAACTTTTTTTTGGTTAATTTAGTCTCTCTCTCTTACCTAATTAGATGAAATTAGCCTTGAAACTATGATAGACTTGTAAAAGAAAAGGAAAAAGGTATGAAATGTAAGATATAGAGATAAAATATGTCTAATCCAAAATTCTTGTAATTTTCACTTTGTTCCTAAACTTTGTTTTTGTTATTTTCACTCTGTAAATGAGAGAGAGAAAAAAAAAGAGAGAGACTTATTAAAAAACGACACTAAAGAGAGAAAAAGCACAATGTGTCAAAATATTCCATTCTACAAGAAGTATTTGATGGTGGTGGTCTTTTGTCCACATCTTACCAAAGAAAGTAGATTGAGACTTAGAAAGATATGAATCTCAGTTTTAGTTTTCGGGTTTTAACCTAATTTTTGCTACTTTAAGGGCTCAAATGAGTTTGTTGAGGTTTTTTGGATGTTTTTAAGGTATTTTTAGGTGAAACATTGGTTTAAAATGGGTTGATTGGTTAAAAAAATCAATATCAATTTTTTGTTCAATTTCAAACCATTGTGGTTGTCGAAAACTAGACATGGGATACACATTAATAAAATAATTTATCTTGATGAAAAACAATTTCCAAACTATTGTATTTATGGCTTTAAAAGCAATGCCATAAACTTCATCGAGACCCTAATAATTTTTCTTTACTTTCATAAAAGTTTTGGTTTCGCTGCAGCGTAAAACTAGCATACAAACTAAGAAAATGAACTTGCCCCTTTTTTTATTATTAATAAATTAATTTTTAAAAAATTACTTACCTTATACTAGAAAAATGGTCTACTTTCTTAAGTGGTTCCCTGACTTGTTGGTATAAAATTAATAACAATATCAAATAATTCTCTGTTATTTAAATATATTTTTTATGTTAGATTTTTTGTTTTACTTGTAGTGTATCACGGGTGGTATACACTACTATATCGTAATAGGCAATGAAATATACCATATTATTTCAATTAATTAGCAAGCTACAGACTGGTAGGTTTAGTTATGTTACCTGGTAACCAACACCGATTAGAAACAAAGGTTCCTTGAAACGCACAACATTAATATGTAAAGCAACAAGAACTCTTGACCTAATATGTTGCTTTACTTTCTGGGAACACCATAACTAACCTAAAACAACGTGTATTTGCGAAGGTGTTCTGCTGCAACCATCATATTGCATTTGAATTTATGGTATCTAACTTCAAGGAAGAAAATTCTACAAGAAAAATAAAGAACTGTTTTGGTTCGTGTATGATATGATGTAGCAGCTGTTAAATCGTTATCTTGATAGGAAAAATACAAACAACTCGAGTGGAGCTCAATGTTTCACTTTCATGGATGTATATATCAAAGCAGCAATGCCATTTTCTTCCATGTAACATTCTTTGATTGTGAGAGTTGCTTGAAAAGCAGAAAAGGGTTAAAATAAAAAAGAAAAGATAAGAGAAAATATCTAGACCCTATAAGGATCAAGAGTAATTAAAATGTCAGGATATGGGACCATCTGGTTTCAATCTTTTCTACTATATTGGTAGTCAAATAATCACTCTACGCTGTATCAGTCACAGTCACAGGTTTTGACAGATTTAACCCGAGTTGATGAAAACTACATTGTTTAGAGGAAAAATTAAAAATAAAACTGAATTTTGACCAAATCATAAGTATAGGATCAACTCCCATTAATATTTTTTAGAACTAGGTCCAGGCAAAGGACTTGATTAACCTGTTAAGCCAAGCTGTTTGATTAAGTTTTAGATTTCTTATCTAAACGAAAGTAAATTTTGAGATGTGAGCATTTAGGGATTAATAATATCTGAATTTATAGAGAATTTTCGGGAGTCATTTTCCTAGGAATCTCAATTATTGTATTTTGAAACCCACAAGTGATCAGAGAAGCTAGCATTCATGAAAGTGATTTTTCTCAAAATCTTAATTAATTAGATTGGCTTACCTAGTCATACACACAGCAACCAAATATAGCAAGTGCGTTGCAAACAAAAGTGAAGGAGCTAGGACCATGAATTTGTTATCATAGTACAATAAATTTTGTAAGACACAGCCATATACCCCCCCTCTCTCTCTCTCTCTAGACTCTAGCTACTGCCTGGTTGCTGAAAGTTACGTCGCCCATTTTAGACTAGCATTGACTCCTCTATGCCTTGGTGTTAGAGCATTCTCACTCACTGCAAAGACAAAAAAAAAGAAAGAAATAGGGTTTAATTAATTAAGGTCTGATCATTGAACAAACTGCATATATATATATATATATATATATATATATATATAAAATGGAGGACTTGTTTTGCTATTCTTTTGGTGATTCTTCTTTCCTGTAAATGTTGCTTTCTGGTGGGTCTGAGCAGAGTTCTTGAGCATCTGGGCTTGAATAGGATAGGCGCGAAACCCTTGCTCTGCTACTACTGCTTCCTCGTCATCGATATACTATAAGACTAGTTCGATAAGTACCCCAGAATGGTTTCTTTGTCTTGTTCGAACACATAACTTACAAATTCAATGTCAAGAAACTGACAACAAAACGATATATATGTTTTAAATTTTTAAAGTTTTTTTTTTTGAATTAAAACAAGGCAAAGAGAAGGACCACACTCCCACGAAAACATAACCGAGTGTGAAATTATGTGTGCAATAAAGGACACCAACTTGGAGTGGACCCCTGACTTTTTAAAAAAAAAATATTGCTAGCTTGAAAGCTACCCGTCAGATCCAATCCAAGAGACTGTCTACCAACCAGGTACCTATAGCATTGGGTCCACAATGGAGATGAGACTCATGATTTCTTTTTCTTTCTTTCTTTCTTAATTTCTTCTTGGTCATGGCGTGGCATGGCATGGCTGGCCTGGCCCCATTCTTCTTAGCTCATGACAGTTTTACAGACAAATAAAGTGAGCTGCTTGGACGCAGCAAGAGGGTAGGGTTTTCTGTAGATAGCCTCTAAGTCAGCCCAAGTGGGGGTGCTGCTAGGGCTTGGATAGGGTATGGACCTTGGAAGCCGAAACAAACCCTAATTATTACTAAATATTTCTGGTAAAGTAAAGGGAAATTCTGATGAAGACAGCAATAATGGATACTTTCATAATTGAACTAGAATCTCTATCAAACACAAGCATCCAATCCTTTCTTTTCGAAATATATGGAGGGAGTTTCAAGATTATCTCATTCCATTCTATATTTCTTCACTGAAAAGTCCATCAAATCTTTAGTTAATTAGGTTTAAAAAAGTTCATAAGCTCACAAATATTTTTATGAATGATATCCATTTGTTGCCATCATCATCTCTTCAAAAAGTCACCATGATCCATAACTACTATTATATAAAAAATGATTTTCCTATGATTTTCCATATTCTAGGGCATGCATGGTGTTGATGAGTAATTAACTACGATGTATAATCTTAAGAAATGAGTTAAGCTAAACAAATAACAATTTGTTGCTTGTTAGAATACTCATATGCAGCTCGAAATTAATTAAGCTAATTAAAATATTAAATGATTGCGTCTCCTAACATTATAATCAGTCCCACACTCTTCTTTTGAAAAAAATGTATGAATCCATCCTCTAGTTAATTAATTTCTAATTGAATAATTGATAGGATAATATTTTTTACTGCTCGGGATAACAGGAGGACTCTCAAGCTATCTTGTGCATGTGGGTGTCATTAATTGTTTTTTTTTTATTTCTTAATCAATGAAAATATTTTATTTTATCATGATTTATTCTTTATAATAAAATTTAATTTTTTTATTATAGATGATTGATTTGGATTTCTAACATATTTCTCAAATAGTAAATATGGTGTAAGAGATTGACATGTGTTAGGCTGAGGGATTTCCTACAGCCTTGGACAACATAAAGTTATTGTTCTAACCAATATATCTTTGACTGAATCGAAAATATGAATTTAATATCAATATGCAAACGTTGACTTAAAACATACCACTTGCCATTAAAATAAATAAATAAAGAAAGAAGGTTAGAAATCAAACTTGAGATTTCAATCCTCTTACTTCACAATAGTTTTCTGTTTAAGAGGAGTAATCATCCGCAAGAATTTCTAACGATCGAAATGGTTAGGGATGGCAATTTAACCTAATTAATACTATGGGAAACAACCTGAATATATAGTTTTGTTTGATAATCACCTTACTTGATTGATGGGAAATCCAACTCAAATCAAGAACATTTATATTTTTTAATGCATTTCTTAATATTGATATAATACACACTCCCGAGTCCCGCATATATATATATATATATATAGACACACTTAAATAATAAGTATTCGTTGTGAATCATCTCAACTTAAAAATTTAAATTATTAGATGAAGTTCTAGGATATGATTTATATTATTTTCTAATACATCTCCTCAAGTGAAAACTCTTTGAACTTGAAACTTGCACAGACTCACGTTACCTTGTGCTTAATTTTTATCAAATAAATAGGGATGATGAGATTCGAACTCGAGACCACTTAGTTATCAAGGCTCTGATACCATGTCAAATAATCATTTCAACCCAAAAATTTAAGTTGTTAGGTGAGGTTTCAGAATATGATTTATATTATTATCTAACACTCATATTAAAATTTTGACGAAGAACATATCCTTTAATTAATAATGAAAAGAAAAGGTACCATGCATCAAATCTAATTTAAAAATTTTCAAAAATTTGAAAGATAATGATAAAAAAAATTTCATAAATATCTTAATTATAGTTACAATTGGCCAATTTTATAAAATTAAAAAAAAAAGTAATTCGGCATGGAAAATAATGCTACAAACTTACTGTTACGCACTACTATATAATATATTATTCAAAAACATCACACTCTAAAAGAAGAAGAAGAAGAAGAAGAAGAAGAAAAGGCATCTTGTACATCTTTGTCTGTTGCATAAAAGAAGTCTCATTGTATGCTAATGGCTTTTTAGCACTTAACACTCATCTTCTGTACTATATATTTGGTATTGCTGTAATTTTTACAATTTTAAAAAAATAAATTTAAAAAATTATAAATTATAATTGTTTTCTAGAAAATTTAAAAAAAAAAACCGTGATTGATATCGTTTAACTAACACTTTTAAATTTAAAATTAAAATAAAATACAAACAATTAATCACCACGTAAACAAACACAGACCGAGTCAAGAGTTAATTGAGAGAGAAATGCTACTCCAATTTTTGGGCCAAGTGGAAGACACATGATAGTGATATTTAATACAATGAGGCCCAACATGGTGTTAGTACCAATCTAAATTTAATGACGAGGGAAGCTCATATGCCCCACGTCCCCGACATGGGCTGGCAGCAAGATATGTGGATTAACTCAGAGCACATTCACCACCTTCATCTGCAAACAAATTTAACGAGGACCACTGAAAAATTGAAAGCTTCTTCTGTTCTACATCTCACATAGTGCAATGAAGCTGTTCAATCATCATAGACTACCAACCCCACTGCCGTTATTGTTCCTTCTTATTCATTTGCCTTAATGTTATGAACAAGATTTAGCAGGTATTTTTATTTCTTACCAGCTTTTAGTACATTGGAGGACCACAAGTCCTAGAAAAGGTAATGGTGAGATTCAAATTTGGGTTTTCAACGTGGAAATAGTGTTAGCAACTAACCTTGTCATGGGAAGAAGATGCTTTACACGAACAGTGGTAGTTTTTAGCCCTGGATTTGAACTTGAAACCTCATTTCTTTTAACAGTGTACGTTCAAGGGGTTATACCAGAAGAAAAGAGGAGGAAGAAAAGTATCAGTCGGTGTGGTAGTGTTATTATTACTCGATTTTACATTGAGTACTTGTTTCTACACATTACTGCTACTGACTGTAATTGTCAACAGAAGAAACCAACAGAAACAGTAACATCAACAAAAAAACACAGCAAAAGACAAGATAACAGAGCTAGGTAGCAAGTCAGTTTTACCTCTGCGACAAAAAAACATGGCAAGCAAAGCATATTCGTGCTCTTCTCAGCCTCATCATTTGTGTGCACGTGCAGGTGGGGTTGAGGGACTCAGTATTCAGTTCTGAGTAGTGATGTCCTCGGAAGCATACAATAAATTAGAAAGCTACTATTTTGGTTTGGTTCCTAGATTCTTCTCTACTTTTAATCCATGTTTTCATTAAATTTTTACTTCCCAGAATGAAAGATTGCCCTAATTATATGCAGGACTGGTGCTCCCAAACTTCTACTGCAATTTGTGATGGTGTCAATTGTTTGTGTATGAAAACCAACTGACACATTAAAGAAGTAGGTACCAGTATTTTCATGTATTATTAGATTATCCATTGCGTCGTCGTCATCACCACCACCACCACCCATTACCATCAAGCTACTGTATCATGAGCATTATACAGTTCATGGACTTGTCATCTCCTGCTAAAGGACTAGCATTTGACATTTCTGCTGTCGGGCATTGATGAAAAGGACTCAGAGGGAGAGGAGACCAAGGAAAAATATCATAGCAGTACCCTCTCTTTAAACATGACTGGTGTGGCCTACATGAATATATGGTAATGCACCACAAGGTGCTGTGGGCAGTAAAAGTCACATGATGAATGATGTAGGAATCATCAATCCAGGGAACTTGTTAGCCAGGTATCCTCATTTACCACAGCATATACGGTATAAAGCACCTTATTTTGACAAAACATTCTGTGTTCGATCTCTTCAGAAATTGTAATCAACTCAGGTAGTTACTGACTTACTGTTTTGTCAGTTGATAAAAAGAAAATGGCAACATCCGAATCTACGTAGAGCATTTGCTAAATTGAGCAGTTGAGCTAAGAGTGGTAAAATGATGAAAGATGAGAGGCCCATTTAGAACAGTTAATGGGCTACGAGGCATTCTATTGTAAGTGCATCCTTCTTCTTCTTTTTCTATTTTTTAGAAATACAGGGATGGAACTTTGGAAACCAAACTTTATTATTGGTATTTTTTGAAACTCAGAGAAAATACTCAGGAAACTATTTTAAGCCCAAGTCCAGGTGAATCTGCGAACCATCAGAGCAATGACCTCACAGTAGAACAACTGGAGGTCACCAAGTTCATCCAGGCAAGAGGTTTGAAGGCAACGAAGGTAATAAAATCAAAACCTTACTTCATAACAGCATAGCATAGCAGAAACCAGACATAACAGAAGTAAACCCTTTTGATAGCAGCAGCAGCAAACCAGTTCATACCAAATAGAATATCAGGGGAGGATAAATCCTGGGTTTCCAACCTTGATTAGAAGAGAACCAGAACCTACATAATCCTTATGCCGAGGGAAAGCGCTCCCAGGCCATAAGCCAAGTACTCAAACATAACAAAAGATGCATCAGGAAACAAAGAAGAAACTGGTATGGCCAGAATAGAGAAGGCTCTACGTGACCTGACCACAACCTGATAATAGAACAGGAGAAAAATAAGCAAGCTCAAGTGTGACCTATGAGCAAAGACCAGCTCCTGTAAACTGACTTCAAGCATAAAGAACTCGTCAGTGTATATAGCTTGAATAAGATTCAATTCCGTTGAATGGCGTTCCTTAATGTAGAAAGTCCAGCAATGACCATCTGCCAATTACTTGACGGTGTAACTAAAGATTTGTAAAGGAAACTTCCAATTCATTTTTTTAAATGATTTTCACCTCAAGAAGCCAATCTACATTCATCAATTGAAATGGAGTTTCACACACTTATAGCACTCTCATCAAAAACACTAGTAGCAGTCAACACATATCACACCATTGTTTGCCTCCCCAGAAGGATTCTCGGTGTTAGCTTTTCTTTTATATTTTGAGTTGACACAAGTACTCTATATAACAACATATCATTTAAAGTTGCTGCTCTCACTCATATTTGCACTCTTTCAAGTCTCCTGCCTTGATGTCATTGAGCTATCTGGCTGTTGTGGACTACCTTGTGTTTCCGTGTATGGTCTAATGAAAGTCCTTCGCCACCAGACCTCAAAGGCTCTCTGAAGATTTGGGCAATTATCCCCAGCCTTTAAGAAAGTGCCCAACCAAGCAAGCAAAATGCTCCGTTGGTTCTCCAGGGGTAGTGTGAGAATCGTCCTCCCGATACCTTCCTCAACTACCTTTCTATCAAATGACCTGCACCCATGTTGTAACCAACTGTAGTCATTGATCAATGGCTGCAACCAGGTTTGTAACAACAAGTGACGAGTGTCCTTTGAAGGTAGCAGCTCCCCTCTTCCAATTCCAACAAATAACCTGGATGTGATGCAGCTAACATGGTAACGAGACACTATAGGAAGCTTTGAATGCAGGGCTGCCAACTCTTGCTGGCTAGACCACATTAGAGCAAACTCATCTGCTGCTTGTCGGTCAGCTAAAATCTCAAGCAACCATGAGAGATTGTCAGCTTCAAGAGCTATTTGCTTTACCACAGGTTCCTTATTGTCTAGAGGCTTGTCAGAAAATTCAGGTTCAGCAGCTTGCTTAAACAAAGATAGAAGTGAATTCAAGCAACTTCTGCAGGAGCTATAAATAGTATCGTTGCAGATGTCAGAGGAATCTGTGTAACTTGGAAGGCTGTTATTCTCCCGAAGGAGCTTCAGGACTATGGATTTCATTTCACGTCGGCCTTTCTCCTCATTGCTTTTGAGAACTAGCTCCATTATGTGAGAAATTGTATCTTTAGGTGGGTTAGCAACATTAGAAGAGACTCGTTTCAAAACTGGTGTGACCCCAATACCTTCATTCTGGAGCCGTATAACCGAGGAGACCACTTTCTCTTCTTCTTCATCCCCAATCCATGGAACTGCTTCCAAATATTCCAAGCATGACTGGATGCATGTGTTGAAGCTAAGAAGTTCAGCAACCTGCAAAACAATTCCATTGATGATGGACTTTAATGGGCGTAAAACAGTTTCACAAACTCCCAGAAATCTATTAAATGCTTAGGGGAGCAAGGGTGGGTATCAACAAAGGTTGAATCAATACATGAAAACTAGGCTCAATTGCCCAGTAGAAGCCCTATGTTTTAAAGGAAGGAACTAACACATGGACATCAAATCAGAGTCTCAACAATATGCTGTTCCTGGATATAGTGATAAAGCACGGTGAGAAAGCATACAGGGACCAAGACATGAGACAAAAGAAACATGCGAAGGAACTAAAGTGATCTGTCATGGAAAGGCAAGAGAAGATCACTTAACCACTACCAAACCACAACTTTGTACCTTCAAGGCGTAGCTCCAGCCATTTATAAGATCTGGAACATTGTGGCCATGGTTAAGAATGGTATTATTCAACTTGCATTAGAAAAGAAATTATAGGGCAGCCCAGGCATAATGTATTTGTTAATATTAACAACATATTTACCCCCTTTTTGTAATAAAACCCCTTGAGCTTTCATCTTTCTCAATTTCAAACTCGAATCAATTTTGCAACTCAAGTGTCCCATCGTTGGCATTTGAGAATCATTCATAAATATGACAAATTATAAGCCAAAATTCGGTTCAGTTAAATAATGGGCTTACACTGATGTCTCAAGTTACAAGTTACCCCTAAACATTCTGGTTTCCTTGACACATGCCAAGTTGTAAGGAACATGATACAATGATAGTGCTACAGGAAGCATTTTGTTAAGCATGTTATATGTTAGAAATTAAGACAGTAAAAAGATTAGAGAATGTCAAACCACAAGGTTAAGCTATGCACATCAAGAAGTCAAGTCCAGGAACGGTAAATGTTTATGTTCGGCATATGACATGAAGCTCTAACTCCTAAAAGAAGGCAGTTAGGTAGCAAGACACAGGCGTACAGATCCAATCATGGTAGTGTTCTAGTCAAACTGAAAACAGAACAAAGAAGAACATGTGGATTATGGCTAGCTCAGAGCAGCAAAGGTTTCTGATGTCAAATGTAATTAAGTTAGCCTTTTGTATCTAGTATATGAAAATATAATAATAATGAATGCATCACCTACCTGTCTACCATATACATTTGTCCATGTTATTTTTGGTTTGGGGAAGCAGGACTTCATGCTCAATGTGAAGAACAGATAATTGGAAAGTTGAAAAGTGAATAGTCTAGTGGGAAAAAATAGTTTGTCGGACAACCAAAAAAGGAGGTGCAATGTGGAAGAAAGAAGCAAAGTTCTTATTTGTAGTGAAACAAGTGAAACGGCACTTTGATGAAGGGGCTGTCCTAATAATCCCAAAGATCCAAATTCAATTTGGTTGGTAAAATGCTAAAGATGGTTAAGGGCTCAAAGGGTTCTTAAACAACAATAACATGTCCCAAAACAGAGGATTATCCTAACTAATGACAAACTCAAAAGCAAAACTGTATTGGTTCTTAGAAAACCTCCAAACAAATCATATACTAGCAGAAAGATAAATATGTCTAGGTTCTACCGCTTCAAACAGTGCATGAATTGGAGCTTCCTCAAGAGAGAGCTATGGCAATTTTACTCTCAAGTAAGCAGGCTGTCAGGGAAACCGAAATCTCTCCCTACCATTAATTTTAACTTGCATGATTCTTCCTCCTTTGCCATCAAATATCACATCAAGCTTTTGGAATTGTTATTTGCAGGTCACTTGCATGTGGAAAGGGCCTCCACAGCCAATGAAATGGCCAAGATTTTGCCAGCTACAATATCCACAACTTAGACTTGAAAAATAGGTGCAGATGGTGGAAGATTTTATGTCAAAAAATCTGCCACCTTGAAGATTTTATCACGTAGTAGAAGCTACTAGTTTGAATTTCGTGTTCAGATATAGAAGTGTAAGTTTTGTTTTTTTCCTAGCTTGGAGGGATTGTTCCAAGTATAAATAGGTTAGTTTTCGTTAATATCTAGGGAAAGTTAGCTTGTTTTCGGTTCTTTATCTCTTTGGTGGATTCCACTGAGTGGTGATGAGCTATCCTAAACTCTTATCTCCTTGTCATGTGACGAGATTTGTGACTTTAATCATTGTTCATTCTCCTTAGAGTTGTGATTTTCTGTATCTCTAAAGGGTTGAATATCACTATCCTACATCTACCCATCCTCCAAACTTCCATTCCCATCATCCATCTTGACCATAATTTCGTTGGCACCAGCCTCTGAAATTTTTCCAGTATCACACTTGGTGCCTGGTTGTAAGCAAACTAACAACAGCACTTAATGGCACATCGATAACATTTTTAACTGTCTTGTATTTCTATGAGATTTCTCGTCTTGCAATTTTTGAAGTACAAAACTTACTTATCTGATATTAACATAGGTGCAGCAACAATCTTAGGTTTCCACATTCTATTCTTGTTTTGCAACTTCTTGGAAGTGGCTTTAGCTGCAACTTATTTTGTAGAATTACATACCCCGCATCTCCACCCAGTTAATCAAAAGAGTGATTCTCTTTCTAGACGTATCTAAAACACACAATGGTGGCTGTGAACATTTCTAGGATGTAGTGATGAACAAACACAGTAAAAACTTGAAGCTGAGAAATGCGATGTCTAGAAAGGATTAAGCCTTCTAGAATAATGTGAAAAATAGTGTAAATTTGAAACTATTAGAATGTATATGGTGGTTAAAATTGGCTACAGGTAGGCAAAGGTGCTATTATGGAAAGAAAAAGAAAAAACTAGACACCAAGCCTTGTATACCATTACAATGAAAGTAAACATTATTTCTCTGTTCTCAAGTCCCAATCTTTTTTTTTAACCATCAAATATTTTGTTGCTAAAAGTATCCAACAGAACTTTCCCAACTAATTAACCACCTACACCAAGTACTAATCAACAATTACAATACCAACTATCCTTAAACTCAAAACTAACAGTATTATCATAACCCAATTGATTCTGGTTCTTAAGACAAACTAGTAGGCTGAACACTTGGAGAGACAAAGAGTTGTGACCTTGCACTTGGTGCGGCCTAGTTGACCACGCATTAAGGCACAGAAAAAGAGACTGGGACATGGAGCTTATCCTAAACCCTTCCTCGCTAACCCCATCTTTTAACAGCTTCAGCAAAGGTCACTGGATAATGGATGCTGTGGAGGAGTGCATGGTCTAGCTAGATCTTCCAAGGTAACAGGTATGTTTTTCATTACATGCTAAATTATAATCCCACAAAAAAGCTCTCTCCTGAACTACCCATTATGTAATATAGGCTCTTCAGAGCAACAAAAGCACAATCAATTACCATTACAAGTTCGACATTAGCTACATAAGAGAAAACAAGATGTATACAGAAAAATTGCAATAAACATAATGAAATGAAGGAATCTATTGCCAGTAAAATACCTTGAGAATTCGAAGCACGCGTGAGACACTTTGCTTGATCAACCTCTGCTTCATCTCCTTGCAATACATCAGTCCCACAGTTTCAACATATATCTCAACATCCTCACAGTCATCGATCTCAAGACAGGACAGATTAGACTCCTCTTCAGAAAGCTTATCAGCAAAAAAGCTGCTATTCTCCACTAGAACATTCTTGTGGACACTCAACTTCACACAAAAACCCTGCTTTCCAAGTAAAACTACCTTCATATCACTGGTTCCAGGTTCCCCAAATTCAATTGCCACCTTCCTTGGCAAGCTTTCTATCTTGGGCCTGGGAGTTCTCTCGCTAACAATAGAAGCACTAACACCAGGTGTATCAGAGCCACAATTTCGTTGATCATCAGAAACAACTGATGATCTTAATGGAGTTGGTGGTGCCTTTCTCTCATTAAATGGGGCTCGTTTCTTTTGGACGGTGGTCTTAGGTGGTGGTGAAGAGGGTTTGGTTTTGTTTAAAGGATTTTGAGCTTTAACGGTCTTTTGAAAGACAACAGGAGAGGGACAACACCAAAAACCCTCTGGAGTTACGGCAATTGGGACATTTCTAATCTTGGTTTGGCCTTGTTCTACCTTTGTAAGTCTAATTTCAGCCATGTCTCAGAACAGCTTACAGCATTTACTCAAATCAATATATGATTAGTTTTACAAGGATAATAAGATTACAGCAACCAGCTGGTTTTCCTTCAAAAGGACTCAAGGAAAAAAAAATATTGAAACTGAAAAGCTGTAATTCAAGTCAATCCTGGGAATCCCAAAGTCAAAATTTTATTTTCTAGAGAGCAAAACAGCACTACAAAACAAAAAGTTAGAAGCAACTGATAAGTTTTTCTTGGAAAATGAACCACTTAAAATTTAATATACTCCAAATTACAACTTCAAGAAAACTAAACACAGAAAAATCTTAATCTAAAGCTAGTAAAAAGATAAGAACACAGTTCCAAAGAGTTCGAATACAGCGAAAAAACTTGTGCATGCAGGAATCGGTACTACGCAAAAGCACAAAAAGCCAAAGAAAAAAAATTATAGGTTCTCCTATCTACTCAAAATCTAAACTAGATCGGGTAGTGGACAAAAATTCATAACAAATACACAATAAGGAACCATAAACAAGCTTGAAAGTTAGTAACTTTGGAACCCCAAAACACTAGAAACACACCAAATTTTGGAAATTTAGAGACTTCCTAGAAAACCCATCTCTTATCTCTTATTTTTGAAGGCCACAAGTGCCTAAAATGATTGAAAGATAGCTCAGCTGTCAAGCATCAAGGAAACCATGAACAGAGAGTTGCAGGGTGGAATAATGAGTGTAATGTCTCTTTTATGTGTAATAAAAACGGAAATGAAAAAAACCACCCCACAAAAGTGACAAAACACACTCACACTCCCACTCTAATGAAGAAAAAGAAAACTAAAGTAGTTATGGGCTCATTGGTTTGTGTCCATCTTATGCTTTTGATGATTGTATGAAATATGGGTCTCAGACACTCAGCCTGTGCATGTCTTCCCCTTTTTCTCTCTATAAATATTCTCTTTCTTTCTCTCTAAAAAAAAAAAGCACTTTCTCAGTGACCGGAACATGCTTGTCTCTCATCATCCTTTCTCTTTTGATGTTTTTTAATACTTTTATTTTTGGTTTCTTTATGTTTTGTTGCTTTTGTAGACCGTTGAGGATTAGCTGAAAGAGACCACAGGTTTCATCCTTCGTGTGGTTGTGCCTTCATGAAATGACATGAATATCCTCATGGGACTACCAGATGAGGTGTAAAGATTCATGAACGAAGGTGATTTGCTGAGCATTTAGAGGAATCTTGATGACTCCAAACAGTTGAAGTATAACCAGTCTTGGATAAAGTTAGGGCTAAGTGAAAATGATGGATGGTCCAAACTCTAACTACTTGTGTTTTCTTCTGTTTTGGTAGGCCATAATTTTGATATTATTATTTGTTTCTTTTGATTTGAAATTTTTAGAGTATCTCGATATTTTTAGAAAAATAGTGAGAATTATTTTTTAAAATATTTTTTATTTCAAAATATATGATATTTTATTTTATTTTATTTTTAAAATTTATTTTATATAGCACATCCAATTAAAATAATTTAAAAATATAAAAATTAATAATTTAAAACTAGAAAAAATTTAAAAAAAATTTAAAAACATGCTCGTACCGCAATTACAAAGAGTCCACAACAGTGGACTACTCATGGAAGAGATTTTATTGAAGCAAAGGTAGATGAGTTTTGCTCAACTCCAAGAGAGGTAATTGACGAATTGGTGGTAAAGATCAAATCAGAACTTAAAGGGAAGAAATTTAATTTGTGGGTTCATGATTAGCTTTGACTAGTGAAACAAAGAGATGCTGACAAAATTTAGGACCACTGATCCAAGAGGGATACAGACATGTGTTAGGTTACGGCATGATCTTGATGGATAATCAATATCTTATTAACCATATAAATAACCTTGCTCCATGGACATCTAGTTTGGTGAATTGGTTGGAAAGAATATGTCATAATCCAAAATAGATGATGGGCTTGTTCATCATACTGATGGAGAATTTTCACTTGAGAAAACAGGTCATAAGTAAAGATTATCATAATTTGTTGGCGAAGTAGCCTATTACAGATGAAAAAAATGCAGAGTGCTCCTAGAAGAAGAAATGTTCAATCCATATACAGCATCTTTCATCAATGATTAATATGCCACAGCAAAATCTATTCAAATCGCC
>Ga0325404_1002816_pt1 | contig 18562 bp, 10 predicted proteins | sample PopdelMetagenome_18_FD_205664 | JGI IMG/M metagenome (GOLD analysis project Ga0325404, IMG submission 205664) | Populus deltoides microbial communities from Bellville, Georgia, United States - Xylem-Control-R1 | ecosystem: Host-associated > Plants > Phyllosphere > Stem > Wood/Secondary xylem... | reverse complement strand
TTAATAGAATTGTAATTTTGTTTTGAGGATAGAATATTAAAAGAGAAAATAAAATCATCAATTAGAGTCTATCTATTATTTTTCTTTTGAAAATTCTCTTTTCTTTATTCTTACATTTCATTAGCTGCGTCACCAAAACGCTTGTCAAACTGACCGAATTTCAGATTACTTTTTTCTATATGTTTTAGGCAACTTTTCAATTTGATTTCTTTGACTACGTGCCTTGTCATATCAAACTTTTCAAAATATTGACGGTAAAAAAAATTATTATATTATATAAAAAGCTAAAAAAATGCGAGAAAAACACGTTTTCTTTGAAAAACCTGTGAATTGTTATAATATTTTTTATATTTTTTTAACATATATTTTTTTTCTTTTCCTTTTCTTTTTTTTATTATAATTGTTTTAAAATTATTTTTGTTGATTTTATTTTTTAATATTGAAATGATTAAAAATTTAACTTTGTAATTTTTTCTTTTCATTTTGTCTTTCTATGATGTTAGCGTTTTGTTGAGGGAACCCAAGTTGGCCTAGTTTATATATTTGATGAGTTTTTTTTTATTAATTCAACTTGATTTTTTTATAATTTATTTTTTTTATATTGTTAAAAAATTAATTTTAGAGAAGAATTATGTTATTAAACTTTATGAAAAAATTAACGGATGTGGAGGAAATCATTGTTCACCCAAAATCCATTTCACTATGAATTACAATAGTAATCTACGGTGTTTTGTTTTTTTTTTTTGAATTTTTTTTTTGATTTTTTTTTGTCAATTTCATCTTTTAAATTTGAGATTGTTGAGAACTTTTTATTTTTCCTGTTTTACAAGTTTGCCAGTAACTCAGGTTACCTCGGTTTACGAGTTTAATGAGTTTTTTTTTTTATTTTTTAATTGAATTTGACTTTTTGTAGTTTATTTTTTTCTCATATAATTAAAAAAATAGTTTTAGTGAAAAGCTATGTTATTAAACTTTATAAAATAACAAAAATTAAAGGGTGTGAGGAAATTATTGTTCACCTACATACATTGCACTGTCAATAACAATAGCAATCCACAGTGTTTTGCTTTCTTTCTTTTTTTCCTTTTATTTTTGAATTTTTGTTATGATTTTTTTTCAAATTTATTTTTGTTGATTTCATCCTTTAATATTGGAATGGTTGAGAATTTGACTTTATAATTTGTTTCTTTTTATTTTAATTTTCTATGAGGTTAGTATGATTTGCAGGTTTTCTATAGTACCCGGGTTGCCCTGGTTTTTATTGTTTGGTGGAGTGTTTTTTTTAAAAAAAATTAAACCTGACCTTTTTGTCACCTATTCTTTTCTCATATAGTAAAAAAATATATATATAGTTTCATAAAAAAAGTTATGTTATTAAACTTTATAAAGTATATAGACCCATTCACAGGTTTGAATGATTGACTTGATTCGCGAGTCTGACAAGTTTAACGTTTTAAATTAGTTTTTTTATCCATCCTTAGATACTGAGTTAATTGAGAATTTAGTTTCATAATTAGTTTTATTTCGCCTTTTATGAGGTTATCACGATCTAACAAAACATCTCGGTATTGGGTTGGTTTTTGATTTCACAATCATCTATTTTTGTTATCATATAGTTAAATAAAAAATAATTTTTTTTCAAAAAATAAATTATAATCTCAATAGAGTCCATAACTCAGTTCATAGATTTGACATCCTAATTCGACTTACCCAATTCACAATGAGAAGTTTACCCACCAATAGGATACTTTTTTTTTTGTTTTTCATAATTTAATTGTTTTTAATTTATTATTTTTCAATTTTATCATTTAATATTGAATTAGTTCAGAAATGAATCGTATTATTGATTCTTGTTTACGTTCTAGGGATAATTGTCTCAAATAAATGTCTATTTTTAGGTTGGTACTCAAGTTTGTGAATATTTATTTTTATTATATAATTAAATAAAAAAAATTATTAAATTTAATAGAGTCCATGACCCGAGGTGCGGGGGGATCGAGATCGATCCAATCTATCATTATCTTAATATTTTTTTAAAAAAATTATCATCTTAAAGTTTTTTTTATCGATTATCAAGGTTGCATTTAGACCTATGATTGATTGATTTAAGTCGAGCTATCTCTCACACGGTTTAATTAAAAACTTGAGTTAGACAAGAGTTGAGTCAGGAGGTTTCAAAATTAACCCACTTGGTCAAGTTTAATAACATTGTTAAAAATTTCTTTGTTCTCTTAATATTTTATTTACATTTAAAAAAAAAAATTGATCTAACCCGTAATGGAGCACGTACCAATATACTAGTTTCAATTATACAATGCTAGCAATATCATACTTGCCTTATAATGGATTACTGTTCTTCAAAATATTGCTATAGTATTACTATATAGTTAATTTTCAATAATGCTGTTTTGGCTACACATATTTCTATTTTAAAGTTACTTTCAAGTGAAACCATATCAAGGTATTTGGGTAAACCGATCAAAACTTCAACATCTTGATTTTATCATTTTTATTTTTATTTTTATTTTTATTTTTTATGGTTGATTGAACTTGAGGCTGCACAATGGAGGCAACTCTTTTTCATTATATAATAATTACCAAATAAACTAAAATTATGAGAACTCAAATTTGTTTTATTGAAGAAATCAATTGGATACATAAACTGCTAAACTATACCTGATTGTGTTCCATTTCTTACTTTTAAAATACATAAGTTTTGTTTTCAATTTTATCCATCTAATTTTCTTCATTAACTTTTTTTATAACGAAATTTGAACATGTCAACAAGATTTTTTAACAAAATCAACCATATTTAAAAATAAACAACCGTAAGATTAATTAATCAATCAGATTGATATAGTAAATTATATTTACTTTTTAAAAATTATTTTTAAATTTATTTTATAGTTAAGTTATAAGGTTTTAATTTAATTTTTTTTAGTTAGAAGTCGAATCTTATATAATTTAGGTTTTCCTAAATAGATTGGATTTAAGTTGATATATATAAACATCTTTATGTATTATTTGGAAGAGAGATATTATAAGAATAACATTATTAAATTTAAAAGTTTCATATTTCTATCTTCTCGCTATAAGTTGCATAAAAAATGTAGTAGTATATCTTGCACTATTCCTTAAAAAAAAAACATTGCCAAAAGAATCATGCTTCCTTTGTTACATAAGAGGAGTTTATTCCAGTATTCATGTTACTAAACAAAAGCTTATACATAATATACTTAATATAAATTATATCTTGGAATCTCACTTAATAACTCAAGCTTTTGGGTTGAGATGTTTCTTTGATTTAATTTTAAAATTTTATTGACTAAGTAGTCACGAGTTCAGATCCTGTCACCTCCATTCTAATTAATAAAATTATGTTCAAGGTAGATTGAGCCTGTACAAATTTCAAGTTCAAAGGACTTTTACTTAAGAAAATATATTAGACAATAATATAAATTATATATTATGATATTACCTAATTATTTACACTTTTGGGTTGAGATAATTCTTTAATAATACCAACATCATCTTTCTTTTATTTATTATAATTATAAATTACAATTATAATTATATTATAAAGAATACTAATAAAATATAGTGATTATAGCTACAACGTTTTACGATCTGATACTTGAAGTTTTTTGTTTTTTCATATTTATCCTTGCAGTTTTAGGTTAATATGTTTCATTCGTTAGATTCTCATAGATGAGAGAGAACGTTAATAATAAAGGAAGAGAAGAGAGAAAGATCACGACTAGCTATTTTGACCATAAAAAAATCAAATTTAGTGTCATGTTTATATTAGATCGGGAAGTTCAATGTAGGTGGTTTTATGCCCTAACAATGTTGAAAAAAACAATTAGGATTCATAAAGTTTTTTTTTTAATTCAGTTTATTTTCTATTTTTTAAGTGATTAAATGGTGCCTTTGGATTGAAAATGAGGTTTTGAGGTTCCTACGATGTTTCAAGGTGACAAGAAATTAAAAATTGAATTTTGAAGGTCAAATTGAGCATGAGCAACCAACACGTCACTTTAACTATTTAAAAATATTAGGGTACACAATATGTCATCCATCTATTTTTTCTAAAGTGAAAGCCAAAAGTGCGTGGACCTGGACTTTTAAGCTCATGTGTGCCTTGAGTTTGCAGTAACCTAATATGCATATTTATTATTCTTATATTATTTTTAATATAAATGTGTAAAAATAATAAATTCTTGGTATTTTTTTTATTAAAGCTTGTTTTCACCATCATAATAAATTTTATGCCACAAAAAAAAAAAAACTATGCTTCAGATAAAAAACATGTTTTCATAAAAAAAAAATACATGAATAAGGAAAGGGATTTTTCTTTATTAAAAATAATTATTTCCTTTTCAATTCAAATTATTATAATTTTTATGAATATTTTTAATTTCCATCAACTTTTATTCTATAAACTATACTGTTCATAAAAAAGATATGTTATTGTCAAAATAATTAAAAATACATAAACGAGAAAATGCAATTTTCACTAAAAAAAAAAAAAACTTTTTACAACAAAATTTTAACTATTATATTTCTTACTCATATCTTTTTTAATTGTCATAGAATTGAATTAAAATAGATTTGAAAAGTGCCACGTGACAGCACATGATCGCTATACTAGTTTTTATACTATTTGGTTCTGTCAAATTGAAACAATTTGAAATAAATTAAATAATTATTTCATACATGTGGATGTGTTGAGACAATAAAAAAAGCATTCACCTTAATTAGCACTTTCCAGTACCAAGACAAGAAGTTTGAAATGTCTTCCTGATCCCAGCCCTCATGCCCTTCCAAACAATTACCTTGATTTTACTAATGTTGAACTTTCCCAATAGTGACGCAGAAGTTTTTAATTTCCAAATGCAAATGTTATGTTTAATTAATTAAAACATTTAATTTCCAAAAAGTCTGACGTGAATGATTAAAAATCTATAAGAGAACACCTTGAGATTTCAGTTCTTGAAGACAAGCCAGAGAAGCAAGAAACCAGGCAAAATGGTGCCTTCATGTTCTCCCTTACTTTCAATATTACTTCTGATCCTACTCCTGTCTCCATTTATGGTTTCACTTCCAATTCAGGATAGGTTACTAAAATGTCTCCCAAAATATTCAGAGTCATCCTTTTCTTTTTCCACTATCTTGTATACACAAAAAAACTCTTCCTTCACTAGTGTTTTACAATCTTCTGCTCAAAACGTCAGGTTCACCTTGTCTTCAGTACCGAAACCCGAGTTTATCCTCACTCCTTTACAAGAATCTCACATCCAAGCTGTTGTCATTTGCTCCAAGAAGCTTGGAATTCACCTTAGAGTCCGTAGCGGAGGCCATGATTTTGAGGGACTCTCGTATGTTTCAGAAATTGAGACACCTTTCATTGTTGTAGACCTTGCCAAGCTCCGGTCCATCAGCGTTGATATTGAGCATAACAGCGCATGGGTTCAGGTCGGTGCCACGAATGGTGAACTTTACTACAGAATTTCTGAGAAAAGCAAAACCCGTGGCTTCCCAGCTGGTACTTGCTCAAGTGTATGTATGGGGGGGCAAATTTCAGGAGGAGGATATGGTGCCATGTTGCGAAAATATGGCCTTGCAGCAGACAATGTCGTTGATGCACATATAATTGATGTTCATGGAAGACTTCTCGACCGAAAAGACATGGGCGAAGATCTTTTTTGGGCCATCAGAGGAGGTGCAGGTGGCAGCTTCGGAATCGTCACCGCCTGGAAGGTAAAATTAGTTCCTGTACCATCAGCTGTGACAGTATTTACCGTTACCAAGACGTTAGAACAAGGTGCAACTAAACTCCTCTATAGATGGCAACAAATTGTTGATCAACTAGACAAGGATCTTTTTATCAGAATACAGATTCAGACAGCTAATGTCAGTAGTCAAGGTAAAAGAACTATTACCACCTCATACAATGCCATGTTTCTTGGTGACGCCAACAGACTTCTCCAGGTAATGAAACACAGCTTCCCTGAATTGGGTTTAACAAGACAGGATTGTATCGAAACAAACTGGATAAATTCTACTGTATATATTGCTGGCTTTGCAAATAATACTCCTCCTGAAGTTTTCCTTCAAAGAACGTACCCGAACAGGGAGTATTTCAAAGCCAAATCGGACTATGCCAAAAAACCCGTTTCTGAAAAGGCACTTGAAGGGTTATGGGAGAAGTTATTTGAAGTAGAGAGTCCTCTAGTAGTGTTTACTCCTTATGGTGGAATGATGAGCCAAATTTCAGAATCTCAGACTCCTTTCCCTCATAGAAAAGGTACCAAGTTCATGATTCTGTACTATACCGGTTGGCAAGATGCAAAGGAAGACGTTGCAAAGCATATAGATTGGACAAGGATGGTTTACAATTACATGACACCTTACGTCTCAAAGAACCCAAGGGAAGCATATGCGAATTACAGGGATCTTGATTTGGGCATGAACAACAATTCTAACGCAAGTTTTGTGGAAGCAAGTGTTTTTGGTACCAACTACTTCAAGGATAACTTCTACAGGTTGGTGCATGTGAAGACCAAAGTTGATCCTGATAATTTCTTCAGGCACGAACAAAGCATTCCACCACTTCCACTACACATGAGATAAAGAAATTGAAGTGGAATTCATCTCCAGCAATGCTTAGTTGGATCACTATTTTCACAAGTCTTGATCGATTTTTTTTTAATACTTTAGCTAAATAAAGAAATGCCATGTTATGCAATCATGCCGTCTGGGGTTTATTTATTATAAATAAAAACTTTGCATTGAATAGTCCAATTTGTTGAAGAAGAATGATGGAAAAATGTTTAGAATTAAAATGGTCGACTAGAAAACACCCTTCTTGAGGTTTGTTGATTTTTCCACTGCTCTCATCAAACTTTTTTTCTTTTTCTAAGTATCCCTTAGCTTGTGAATTTTATCCTTCTATCTCTCTGGTTTTTTTTTTTTTTTAAATCTTTCTTTATTATTTTCAAACTTTGTGCTAACTTCTTGAATATCTTTTGAATATTATTTTAAGCACATGTATAGGAACTGTTAAAGAATAATATAAATCATATCTTGAGATCTCATATAATAGTTTAAGTTATTAGGTTGTGATAGTTCTTTGACATGATATCAGAGTCTTGATGACCAAACGGTCTTAAGTTTGAATCTCACCATCTCTATTTATTTGATAAAAATTAAGCACAAGGTAATGTGGTCTGTGTAAACTTCAAGCCCAAAGAGCTTTCACTTGAAAGAGTGTGTTAGAGAATAATATAAATCATATCTTAGAACCTAACCTAACAACTTAAACTATTATATTGAAATAATTCTTTGACAAAAAGTACTAGTATTAATTTAACATTTTAATTCCAATAATAGCCATCAAACCTTATGACATATGATTGAGTTTGTTCACGTATCAATTGAATGTTTGGGTACGAATCAATCCAAGGTTTCCTGTGAGACTAAACTTAAAATCTTGCTTGCACATTCATTGTTTATGTCAGCAACCTTAGTCAAACCAAAAGTTTAAAAAATAAAAGAAAGAAAGAGAGTTGAACTATATGGATTAATTTAAAATAGATTAGATTGTCAAATTTTTTTGAATTTGAACTGGAGCAACTATTTCTCTTGTCATCCTTATTAGAATTAAAGAACATACTCTGCATTAGGTCGGACAAGAAGATCTGGACTCTCAATACAAATGGTTTTTTTTATAGTAAAATAGATTGTTTTTTTTAACACATGTTGCTTCCTCATCCATAGCTTCTAAGATTAGTTGGGTGATTTTTCAAGTACACCTTCACCGTCGAGCATATAAAAGGCAACAAGAACTTGATACAAGATATGCTTACTAGACTACCCAAATCATAAACATTACTCCTTCTCTTGATTCTTATGGCTTCCTCTTCCAATCCTCCTCCACCTGAACGAGACTTCCCAGCAAATGACATATCTCCTCTTGCTCAAGATATGGTTCTTAACCACACTTTTGACCTACAAGCAAAAAACAAACTATTTAGCCTCCAAGACTACCTTATTCTCAACTATGATATGACTTCCCTTTGTTTCCAAAACTTAGGCATCCATGTTGTTACCCATTTTTGGGTTCCCATAAAAAAAATGAGAAAATACAAAAAATATCAAAAAAATATTCAAAAGAAATCCAAAAAATAAAAGGAGCGAGAAAAGGATGCTGGAATGCCGAAAAAAATGCCAAAATTGGTTGAAGAAGTTCAAAAATGCAAAAGGTTAAAATTTGACAGTATATTTTTTGACAGATGAGAGCCCTGTTGACAAAGAAAATTTAAGTTGAGGAAGAAAAGTCTAAAATCAAATGTTTATGGACTCAATTAAATTTTATCTAAGGTTTAATTGAATTTATGGAGGGTTGGATTGTAAGAAAAATTGATTTTTAAGTCAATTTAGGTTTTTATTGGAAGAAATTAAAGTTCTGGGGTCCAATTATAATTTGGAAGAGTTGATTTGATCAAATCAGGGGTTTAATTGCATAATTATTGAAGTTTATTGGCCAATTAGGGACTTAATTGAAACAATCCGAAACCAAGGACCAAACCGGAAAAGACGCTACAATCAAGGGATCCAATTACAACTTTTCCGGGGGGCTTGATTACAAGATTGTAAAAATATCCAAGGACCAAATCAGAAATATCATTTAAAGTGGCAAAACGGTGCCGTTTCAGAGGCACTATTCATTGTCTTCTTCACCGATTCAGCAACAAATGCCGCTGATTATGGGGAACGTTTCACAGCTACTATCTCTCTACCGTTACCACTGCAATAATGGTCCCGAACGTTTTCATTATATAAAAAAAAACGCATGCAGTTTTGGCTATAAAAAGAGAGAAAAAGGACGAGACTAAGGAGGAGGAAGGGAGGAGACGGGGCAGAAGAGAGAAAGTAACGAGACAACGAGGGGAGAAAACAGAAAAGGCAACGAGAAAAAGAAATAAAAACTAGAGAGGAGTGTAAAGAAGAGAGAGGAGAGAAGGGAAAGGAAAACACAAAAAAACAGAGGAAGAACGAACAAGAAAAAGGAGGAACAGGGGCAACAGGAGGGAATAAAGTCTGGAAAATCACACAGGAACCAGACCAAGCAAGAAGAACCCGGCGGGAGAACGTCCACCCAGCAGAGAAAAATAAGAAGAAAAAAAATATCACCATCAGCTCCACCTTTTTACAACACCATCCACAAGAACCAAAGGCAGCATAACAAGGAATCGGTAACAAGAAAAGAGACGAAGAGAAGGTCAAGGAAGCAAGAAACCAGCAGACAAAACTCAGCATCACCATCGGCCTCTCCTTCTCCAGCACCAGAGGAGAGAAAGGAAAGAAACTAGATCGGAGCAGTAGAATAAGCGAAAAGCCAGAGGAAGAAGAAGCAGGGAGAAGCAGAGGAGAAAAATAAAAAAAACAGCCACCGCAACGCCACCGCCTGTCGCTACCCAGCGCCACCGTGAGCAATCACAGGAGACAGCAGCACGATCACTCATTCCAGGTACCTCTCCCTTTCTCTGTCCCCTTTTCCCTGTTGTTTTCCTTTGCACGCAGAACGTGAGCAATTCACGTTCTGCAGCAAAGGAAATATAATTAGCTCAGCACAGTAACTAGTCAATTGTTCCTTAGGGCTGGACAGCCCAGCTCATATGGCTAGGCTGAGTCCAACCCTGTAGAAAGTAGGCCTGATTTCATTTTCAGCTGATTTCGGTCCAGTTTCCTTTTGAGTCGGATCTGGCCCAGCCACAAAAAAATTTCTTCAAAAATTATTTCAAAAAAATCTGTGATTTTTCTGAAAAAAATTATACTTCATTTTAATCAGTACCAGTTTGTATAAATCTGTGATTTTTCCGAAAAAAATTATACTTCATTTTAATCAGTACCAGTTTGTATTTTTATACTGTAAAGATACAAATCCGGTATTAAACCACCCGGTTTTCGTTAAGACATTAAAAAATAAAAAAAATATTTTTTGTTTTCATGCATATGGATAAGTCTCTCAAAAATATATATAAAAAATTCATATTGTATTTTCATATAACAAAGAAAATTTCAAAAATGTATATCAGCATGCATTTTGGCTTTAATAACCAGTTTATTAAAGTCACGAGAACTAGGCCAATATTCCAAAAATTTCAAAAAAAATATTTTGTTTTCTTTTAATATCTGGGGTTACGACCTTATACGTAAGACGTATTCTGGATATTAAATTCTTTGGTTTGTCATCAGAATTATCTGATAAGATAAGGATCTCCTTACCGAGAAGGACTTTTCTTAAACCATAAACGGACCAACAACTAGAAAACATGACAAGACCTTAGATTTTATCAGACAATAAAACAATGCAGCTTACCTTAGGTAGGGCGTATTTGGGGTGCTAATACCTTCTCTTCACTCAACTAGTCCCTGTACCCGATCTCTGAGACCAGTTAGGGTTCCTAGTGACCAAAATACTAGGTGACGACTCTCATTCCATTTTTCCATTAATAAAAGACAAGAATTCCTTGTCTTCACATATTTTTAGATGATACAGAATTTGAGGGTGAATGTTTTCACCGCGACGCCGCACACGTGCGACAATCCATCCCAAATATCATTTCATTCACCACTTCACCTTCAAACCTGTTGGATTGTTCCCCAAAGAACTCTATTTTTTCTTATGGTACTTCTGTCACCTGTACTATATTGCTATCGAGTTTCCCACTAATTTCTTTCTCTCTAGATTTCTCAAGACATCTTGGTCGGCAGATTCTTGGAAATATACTCTAAAGTTCCTCACTTGATTCTACAACCCCACACAATGGATCTCTCTTCTCCAACAGGAAAAATCCAAATGGCCTCATGCACCAACCTACTAGATTGAAGTACACTGCAGTACACTTTGTAACAAATTTGTTAAGCAAGTTTTTGCCTATCTATTCTCTGTTTTCATATTCCATAGACCTTTCAAAGCTTCAGCAGACAATCTGGTTATGAGTTTTCCACAGGCTGCAGTATAGAAAACCCATCCATACTCCCTGTATGAAAACCCCTTAGATAACCTTCCGGACATTAAGACCCTGCAAAAAACAGTATGACTTAAGAACAACATTATTCCTCATGAAATATGGCCTAGAGGAATAGATCCAGATGAAGAAATTAACTATGATTTGTATGACCCTCAATATTCTGCTCATCTTCATGACTTGAAGATACAGTACAGCAACAAAAAAAAAACTCAAACATATCGTTTTGGGATTACCAAAGCTTCTGGAACCACATGAGATGGAAATGCTTGCAGAAGATGACTATGTGCTGGCCCTACAAGTCTAAACTATTCGGGATCAAGATAACCTGTCAGAATAGAATTTCTATCCAGATCATGAACCTATTATCGGTTGATATTAGTGTTGTACTAGCTTGTTGTTTGTGTTTAGTAATTGTTGAGTCATAAGTCATGTGAGTGTGCATTATTAAGTGTGCTTCAGTACTTTCTGATGTAGTGAGTGATGTAAGAAAAAGCCTCAAAGTTGTATATATAGAGGTTGTATGTAATGTTATAAGGCAGAACCTTAGAAGGGTAGACCTCGAAGGAGAAGCCTCTTCAATAAAGAATTTACTTTTCTAATTCTCTGTTCTTCAAGCCCTTTCTCCCTTCTCTCTCCTTACATTTTGAACTAGAAGCTTTTGTTATCATCTGAAGAGACATGACACTCCAGTTGAAGCATCTCAAGGTCTAAAATTTTGATTGATGCTTAGTGAAATCAGTATTGCCAAGGATTTAAGCTTATTGCATGCTAGCTACCTCACTAGGCATGGATCAATTTAATTGGATTGCCTTTGAAGTTTTAAGGTTAATTTTATTTTGCATCGTCAAGTTTATATAGTCAATTATTTAACATTTTCAAGTTTATTTTCTAATTACGAGAATAAAAAAAGTATATATTAAAGCTAGGTGTTTAATTATTTCAACTAAAAACTATTAAATTTAAAGTCAAAACTATCAAGTTTAATTCTACTTTTATGAAGGGTAATCAAAGTTGGCAATGAGATAATTCTTTATTTGTTTTGGTTTTACAATCCATGGTAAAAAGGGATCGAAAGAAGGATTTACTGCACTATTTTTCAAGATTTTAGTACTCTTTTTCATTTCGGTTTTTAGTGTTTTTCTCCATTATTTTAAGCCTTTTTTAAAACCCTCACAATCTAGAATTTAGATTTAGTCTTTGGAGAATGATATTTGATTTTTTGTTTTATGTTTATGAACCTTATTTTAGAAATGCATCTAAACAATGTGGTATTATTGAAATCTTGGGAGGCTTATTGTAAACATCTTATTTGGATCAAATAAGGAGCAATAAAACTTTAAGACTAAAGTATTTGTCGCACGTATGCGGCGTCGCGACAAAAAAATCCACTCTCATATAGTATCTATCTAGAAAACATCTCTTATTTGTGGAAAGTAGGAATGTGAGTCGCCACCTATTATTTGGTCACTAGGAACCCTAACTAGTCTTAGAGATCGGGTACGGGGGCTGGTTGCGTAAAAGAAAGATATTAGCACCCCTAATATACCCTACCTAAGGTAAGCTTCATTGTTTTATTGTCTGATAAAATCTAAGGTCTTGTCGTGCTTTCTAGTTGTTGGTCCGTCTATGGTTTAAGAAAAGTCTTCATCGATAAGGAAATCCTTATCTTATCGGGTAAAACCTAACCGTTCTAAAGTCAACAAAATAATTAATATCCGGAATACATCTTAGGTATAAGGTCGTAACCCCAGATACTAAAGAAAAAAAATTGGAATTTTTGAAATATTGGGCTAGTTCTCGTAACTTTAATAAACTGGTTATTAAAGCCAAAATGCATGTTAATACATATTTTTGAATTTTTGTTGTATGAAAATATATGATATGTTTTTTTTTAAGATACTTGGTCGTATACATGAAAATAAAAACATGTTTTTTTTTTTTAATTTTTCAATGTTTTGATGAAAACTTGGTATTTTAATACCGGATTTATATCTTTACGGTATAAAAATACAAATCAATATTTTGCAAAATTGATAGAAAAATATACGGGAAAACCACAAAAATTTTTGAGAAGATTTTTGAATTTTTTTTTTACTGGAACCAGCTCGGTTCATGTGGCTGAGTTGGACCCAGTATACCTAACCATGTCACTGGCCCAAGCCAATGACCTGGCTAGACAGACAAGAGGCACGTGTGAGCTTCCCCACGCGTGCATGTTGTTCAAGTGAATTATAATTCACTCGAACAGTAAAGAGCAACAATTACTGTTCAAGTAATTCAATTGAACAGTAAAACACAAATGAAAAAAAAATAAAATGCATGCAATGAAACAACAAATGCGACGTGAAGAGAATGTATGAAGCTTACCTGGTAACTGAGACAGACGAAGACAATGGCGATGAAACTTCTGCGCAGGATCGGTGGTGACTGGCTCTGGAGACGGTGGTGCTGACCTCCTTTGCTATCTGTGTTCTATGCTTCGCCATTCAGTTTTCTTTTGTTTATGTTCCTTTGCTCCTATTCCTATCTCCTTATTCGGCTTTTCTTTGCATTTCCTTCTGTGCTATCTACTCTTCTTCCTTTTCTCTCCCTTATGCTTTCTCCCTCTCTGTTTTTTCTCCTTTTTCTTTCTGCCTCCCCGTTTTTCTTTCTCTTCTTTTATAAGGCCAGAGAAGGTGACCGGCTTGATAATAGCCGTGAGACATGCCCCGTAAGTGAGACGATTTCTGCCTTTAATGATGAAACGTCTTCATTCATTTTATTGCTGAAACCGTTGTTGAGGAGAAGACGATGAACAGTTGTTCATGAAACGTCTCTGTTTCTCCAATTCAAATGGCCATTTTGATTTGGTCCTTGTGGTTTCACAATTTGTAATCAAACCCCTGGATAAATTATAATTGATTTTTGGCGCCATTTACAATTGTTTTTTTTTTTTGTATTTATGCGATCTGACTCTCAATTCATCAATAAACTTTTAATTTTTTCAATTTAGCTCTTGATTTGGTTAATTTCAGCGCCTCTATTTACGCGTCTTTTCCTGTTTGGTCCTTGGTTTTGGAATTTTTTCAATCAAGTCCCTAATTGGCCATCAAAATTCAATAAATATGCAATTAAGCCCTTAATTTGACTAAATCAACTCTTAAAAATTGTAATTTTACCCTAGAACTTTAATTTCTTCTAATAAAAGCCTAAATTAACTTAAAAATCATTTTTTCTTGTAATCAAACCCTTCATAAATTCAATTAAAGTACTTTAGATAAAATTTAATTGAGTCCACAAACATCTGATTTTGAATATATATTTTTTTCAAATTGAATTTTCTTTGTTAACAAGGCTCTTATCAGTTAACGATATACTGTTAAATTTCAATCTTTGCATTTTTGAACCTCCTCAATCCCCCTTTTTTTGTGCTCTGACATGTTTTCTCACTGCTATATTTTTTTTTCTTTTTTTTTTTCCGAATTGTTTTTGGTATTTTCTCTTTTTTTTGTGGGGACCCAAAAATGGGTAACAACAGTATTGATCCTTGATAACAAAAGTTTTCAGCATGATAGCTTTTAAGTGCTTCAATAAGTATCCTAAACTAATTTTGTTTAAGTGTGTGTGTGTGTGTCTAAAAGCTCGTAATTTTAGTTTGATCATCACTTAAAAAACACAAAGAGAGAGAGGATTTTTATTTTGGTGAAACTAGATAAGTAGTTTGTGTGACGCCTCGGGCTAGACCATATATTTTTTTCAACCCTAAAAAAATTATTTAGGAGATGGTTGTGTTTTTAAAGAAGTAATAAAAATTCAATAACCGGATTAAAACTTGATTAATATGAAAGATGACAAAAAATCAGGCAACAACAACTACAAATAAATTTAAAAAATATTATCTCGAGTAAAGTTGAGTTAACACGAGAAACTCGGGATTTAGCACATGAGATCAGGATAATCTTATAGAAGGATAGTATCATAAAATATCATTTTATAAAAAATAACTTGAAAAAAAAAAGATTTGAGCCAACAAGGTCCAATCTTTCAAACTTATGACCCAAAAGGTTAACAAAATCTTGATTAATAAAATATTGATGAATGAAATAAAAAAAGAAAGTTCAAATAAAAAAGAATTAGAAACAAAAAATAATTTTAATAAAAAAAACAAGTATCAAATCTTCAATTGAAATAAAATGAACTAAAATGTTAAAAAAAGGTGAAGGATGCAATTAAAAAAAGAATGATATAAAATATTGAGGGATGCAATTGAAAAGATAATTTAATTAAGAGAATACTTATAAAAAAATCAAAATCAAAAGAATGGTGACCAAATCTAAAAGGTGAAAAAAAAGATTAAATTAAAATAAAATAAATAACAATAAAATAATAGATACTAAATATAAAAGAAAAATAAATTGAATGTGTACTTTGAAAATGTGCAGTTGTAGGCTCTGAAATTAAGGGGGAGAGAGGAAGGAAGGAAGGAAAAAACAAAACGGTCACCATGCAAAACTTGATATATTTTTTCCACACCCGTCATTCAAGAATGGAGGCAAAACCATAAGGCTTAAAATGACATTGTGAAAGCTGGAGTTTGGCCGTTAAATGGTGCTATACATGCCATCCAGACAACACAATGTTTACACTAGTTTAAAGTGGAACAAATTTTTTCAAATTAAATAATATTTTTTATACCAAAATATTAGAATCTTCAACATTATTTTCCTTTTGAAAGATTGCAATTTTCTCATAGAGTAAAATATAAATAAATAAGGACGTTATTCACGTTTTAAGTTCATGACATGATTATGCCGGCCGGCCCTAAATATTGACCATCTATATGATTGTTCAAGCCTGTTTATTTTATATTGTGGTGGTGTGTTTGCTGTGTAGGCACGTGAAAAATTGTTTAAACTTTTTTTTTTTTTTTTAAATCATTTGAGTATTTACACCAACACAAAGCTATAAGGATATTTTTATGCCATAACATTATTTTTATTAAATGTAATAATTTTATTCAAAAAATTTATCACTCCAATCCTTATCTAAGCTAAGTTTTAATTTAAACAAAAAAAAAATATATATATATTTTTAGCTAAACTCGGTAACTATTCCAGTGATTAATTGTGAGTTTATTCGAGAACTTAAAAATCCAACATTTTTTCTAGTTAAATCTCAAACCTAACCACAAGGACAGATTTTGAAAGACAACACGTTCAGCCATCAAAATAACGTGCAATAACGCACCATGTACGTTGGTGCCTGCAGGGAGACAGACAGAATCGTGGCTTAGCTTGCAACTAATCAGATAATTTCACATGCATGACCCAACACCCAATACTCCACTTATCATTTGAGTATTTATTTATTTATTTTTGTCATTATTTGAGTATTTGATTAAACAGTTTTTGTTTTTTGGTTATGCACTATATATGCAGGTATTGAAATCATCTAACTTTTTGGTGATATATTATTACTATTTATATTTGAATTAAAATTATTATTTAGGATGTAATTAAATTTCAAGATTCTCAGTAAATAATTAAATTGCTTGAAAATGTAAATTATTTTATCAATAAAACGAAAATCTTTGACCAAAGTTAATAAAAAATGAAATTCCTACCGAATACTTATTTGGTAGTTTTAATTGGTTACTTTTAGCTAAAAAAACGAATATAATGTCAAACAAGCTGTATAAAGATTAATAAGAATTTTATTTTTAACACTCTAACATGAAATTTAAATTCTAATAACACTTAAGAGTTCTAATAAATTATTTAGGCAATATTGTAGCAATTTTGTTATTCTTAAATCCCGATCACATCCCTCTTAAAGTGTGACCTTGAGTTCTACTATTGAAGTTTCATTTTGCAAGAAAGGGTGTTAGGATTTAATTTTAAAAAATATAATTAATAAGCATATTTAAGATTAAATTAAAAGTGAAGTACACTAACTTTTATAGGTGAAGACTTTGTTAAAAATTATGTTGGGAATGAAACTTTCAATGAAATTGAGATATTAGAAGATCTGTATTGGTCCAACTTGAAAGTTTAATAAAGAACCTTAAGCACATTCATTTACACAAATATTAAAAAAATAATCAGAAAATCTTGATTTTAGATAGCAAAAAATCTAACCTAGTCAAGTCATGCTGTATAAAAGCAGACAACATAAAAGGAAGATACACTGTTTTGTATTTTATATATATATATATATATATAAAATTTATTGATAAAAAGAAGATACACATGCAATGACAGCTAACAAAAACCTATAGACAAGAACACTGTTTTCTATTTGTAATTATCGCCCAATCAAATATTAATTATATATATCAAAAAATTATATTAACCTAGTAGAAATAAAATTTTAAAATATAATTTATATTGTTTTTTAATACATTCTTTCAAGTAAAAATATTTTGAACTTTAAATTTATATAGACCCATGTTACCTTGTACTTAATTTTTATCAAATAAATAAGAATGCTGAAATTCAAACTCGTGACCGCTTAATCATTAAATCTCTGATACCATATCAAAGAATCATATTAATCAATAATTTAATTAAATAAAATTTCAAAACATAATTTATAATTTATATCTTTATTTAATCATATATCAATCGTTTAGAATCACGATTCAATTCTAATGTCATAATTAAACAATTTACTGCAAAGAATTCAGAGTAATATTATATTTCTAGGATAATGTAATGATTATACCAATTTACGATCAACTCCTCACAGCTCCTCTATAAGAGCACCTTGAGACTTCAATTCTTGAAGACAAGCCAAAGAAGCAAGAAAGCCAGCAAAATGGTGCCTTCAAGTTCTTCGATACTTTCAGTGCTTCTGGTCCTACTCCTATATATCTCCATTTATAGTTTCACATGCACTTCAGGATAGGTTTCTGAAATGTGTCTCAAGAAATTCAGAATCATCCTTTCCTTTTTCCACTGTCTTGTATACTCCAAAAAACTCTTCTTTCACTAGTGTTTTACAATTTTCTGCTCAAAACCTCAGGTTCACCTTGCCTTCAGTACCGAAACCCGAGTTTATCTTCACTCCTTTACAAGAATCTCACATCCAAGCTGTTGTTATTTGCTCCAAGAAGCTTGGAATTCACCTTAGAGTCCGTAGCGGAGGCCATGATTTTGAGGGACTCTCTTATGTTTCAGAAATTGAGACACCTTTCATTGTTGTGGATCTTGCCAAGCTCCGGTCCATCAGCGTTGATATTGAGCACAACAGCGCGTGGGTTCAGGCGGGCGCCACGAATGGTGAACTTTACTACAGAATTTCTGAGAAAAGCAAAACTCATGGCTTCCCATCTGGCACTTGCCCAACTGTATGTATGGGCGGGCTAATTTCAGGAGGTGGATATGGTTCCATGTTGCGAAAATATGGCCTTGCAGCCGACAATGTCGTTGATGTTCATATAATTGATGTTCATGGAAGACTTCTAGACCGAAAATCCATGGGCGAAGATCTTTTTTGGGCCATCAGAGGAGGTGCAGGTGGCAGCTTCGGAATCGTCACCGCCT
>Ga0325404_1002813_pt1 | contig 18566 bp, 7 predicted proteins | sample PopdelMetagenome_18_FD_205664 | JGI IMG/M metagenome (GOLD analysis project Ga0325404, IMG submission 205664) | Populus deltoides microbial communities from Bellville, Georgia, United States - Xylem-Control-R1 | ecosystem: Host-associated > Plants > Phyllosphere > Stem > Wood/Secondary xylem... | reverse complement strand
TAGGTACGTACTCATGCAACCACTGTGCCCGAGAGAAATTATACAGACACTGTCATTGTCATACGACGAGAAATCAATTATTATACAATATATCAAAAGAGATTAACTTCTTTTTTTTTACTATTTACTCTCTCACATAAACATTTGATTGTAGCAATTTTTTTTCTTTAATTTTCAATATATTACTCAAACTTTTATTTTATGTGATTTAGCTTTTTTGAATTCAAATTAATTCTTAATTACATATTTTTAAGAATAGAGATTAAATTAAAAAACATGAGATTGAAGTGAAAAAAATGATAAAATACTTTGCGAGTTGAATTGAACGCCTTGTGTCTGAAGATTGTTGTGAAATATCATTTTCGTCTCTTATCTTTTTGAGATATTAGGTTATCAATCCTGTAATTTTTAATATTTTTATTTTGATATCAAATTTTATTTTTATTATTTTCAGTTATTTTATAGCCGAAAAAGAGAAAGGGAGTTGTTAAATTCTAGTGTCGAGAGAAAAAAGTTGTTGTTAAAGATCCCAACCACCAAAATAATTGATTTTTGTGTTAAATGGTTCCATATAACGATGGGGGTTACAATTATATGTTTTTTTTATTTGAAAGCACCTAAAAATACAGATTTGAAATTGAGAAGATTTTGGGTTTCATTTGGATTTCAGGTCTTGGATCATTTTTTTTTGGGTGTGTTTTTAGAGGCCACATGTTGATTTAACAAGGTTCATAAAGTGTTTCCTAGGTTTTTCTTGGGTAAAAAGTGGATTGAAAATGAGTTTTTGGATTAAAAAAACATTGTTTTTGCTGCCACACCAATAGCCAAATTTATGGCTTAGTGGACAACACTTTGTCTGCTGATACAGATGACACACCATTTTTTTTTAGATGGTCTCATCCACCCGATTAAACTTGAAAAAATAAAAGGTTCATGCGAGGGTCATATTTTCATAGGCCTGGTTACGAGGCTCAATAACGAGTGGCTTAATTTGTTTTTTAATGATTTTTTTAATTGATGCCTTATTTCATATGAATTTTTTAAAATAATTTTTTTTGTATATGATCTATTTTTTTTCATTTATTTAGCCTTTTTTAGATTGCGATTATTTTTTTTATGACAGAGGGTGTGTTTAATTTTTAAAGAGATTGATATCATTCATTTGTGAGTTTTTTTTTAAATTATATAGATTGAATTTGTTTTTTTTAATATTTTTATAAGATTTTTAATATATGCAACTTTGTATAGTATTTTTTTCTTTTATTTTATTTATGCAATTTGAAAAGTTAACAAGGATTGGATTTTTTTTGTCATGTTTTTTATCTCAAATTTGTGGTTCAACATTGTTTTTTTTAGTTTTTTTGTTGTCTTATATTTTTATCATATTATTAAATTAATCAAAATTTAACTTGGTTATCGAATTTCTCTTACTTCTTTAAAAACATAAGCGTTTCTTGAAGTTTTTATTTCCAGTTAAAAAATTTGGAGCTTGGATGTTTTATGAATAATATACAAATAATATATTTGAGATCTTTTATGAATATTGTGCAAGTATATTTTTATAATATTAAAAAACATTTATTTTTTGTATTAAATCGTTGTTTTTTTCTTTATTTGTTGTCGATATCTTATTTTATAATGATGTTATTAAATTAATTAAGTTTACTAACCTCATCCAACTTAATTACTAGAATCTTAGATTTTTTTTTGAAAAATATTTATATTGTTTTGATATCTTTTTTACTATATAAAAAAATACAAGCCCGCCAAGTGAAATGCTAGAATCCATTTGTGTTGGATTATTTACCCAGGAAGGGTTGACTAGAGAGGCTAGAGGGATTATTATACATTGTAAAAAATTTATTAACATATAATGTAAATCAATACGTGCGTTACCACGTAATGTAAATCAATAAAGTCGCAGGTGAACTGTATAATACTCTTGGATACGCCACGCAACAACGTCAACTGTCATTTCCTTTTCTCGTTATAAAAGTCATAGATCTTGGAGCTAGCAAAACTTGGTTTTCTGGGTTTTTTTAGCAGATAATGAGGAAGAAAAGGCCTTATGGGCACATGAATATGGATGAGATAGAAGGCATGTGGGACCAGTAGACAGTAGTTTTTATTTTAAAAAAATGTTTCTGAAAAAAAAATTTTATTTTGTATTTTTAGATTTTTTTAAATAATAATATAAAAATAAAAAATATTAAAAATAACCGTAATAATATCAACTGTAAAAATATGGCCTCGCCAGTAGCATCCTTGTAACTCGTGAGTCGTGATGCGTCTAATACAATGCATTTGCCAGCTTGAATGAGGTTGCAATCTCTGAGACATTTTTTTTTTTTTTTTATTACCACCTGAATTCGGATAAATTGTACAATTAACATATAAAAATAGTGAATAAACATAATTTTAAAAGTCGCTTTTCTGAACGTAATGAAAGGAACCACGATAGTTAATTAATATCACGGTTCTCAACGCGTCATGCGTCATGTTTTTTTTATTTTCTTGTTTCTACGACATGCAACCCTTGTTTTGCCATACTCCATACAACTTTGGACTCTATTGCATGATATTATTACTTTGGCTCAGGCCAATGGCAGTGTGTGGATGAGCAGCCCCACCAGTGGAGGTGGGTCCGCCAAGTTTCCTTCTCGGGTGAAGCTGGGTCGCCTTTCGCCGGGAACTCCTAGTGAACGAGCAGCCCCACCAGTGGATCCCAAGGTTGTGAAGTGAAATAATTGCCAAATCTATCAAGAAAAAATATTAATTTTGGTTGGTGCGGTTTTATATCTTGATTTTTGTTTAAATCTTGATTTTTTTATATATTTTGTCAAATGAGCGTTCAAGGGAAGAAGCTGAAAGAGCAGAGCGTCGAGAATGAGCAAGAGAAGGATGATAATGTTGAGCCTCCATCTAAGGAGGTACCGGAAACAACTGATAAAGAAGAAACAAATGCAGATAATCTGGAGACCACCCAAGCTACTGTTGATGGTTCCAAGGCTGAGGATGCTGAGAAGCAGTCTTTAGAGGCAAGTTTATCTACTAATTCATATTAAATTATCCCGCTTCTCAAGTGTAATATTTTTTAATCGTGATTGGAAACAGAGAAATTTAAGTATATATTATGTTTTTAAAGCACAACAACGTAAAAAAAATATATATTATATTATTAAAAAATTAAAAATATTATTTTATTAAAAATTTTAAATTACTATACTAATTTTTAAAAAAAATCCCCTGAATTCCAAGACTCCCGCTTGGAAGGTTTAATCTTTTCAACCACGTGGTTGTCGACCAATCAGGATTAAGCAATTTTGCTTGGTCCTGAAAAAACAAAAACTAATAACCGATCACGACGGTTTGATGACTCACTGATTCTAGAACTTGTTTGGGATAAGAATAAAAAAAACCCAATATTTTTTAATCTTAGAAATCGGATCTGTATCAAGTGCCCCGGGTCTTGAAATGTCACATTCTCATATCACATGGTGCGAATGTGAGGACAGATGGGGTGTCCGTTGCTCTGCAGAGCATGGACGCGTGCCTGGCTCTCGGGCAACGGACGGTGGACCACCGCCATAAAAGATAGCATGAAGATAAGTCAGCCATAAATGTAAGCTTTACTTTTCTAAGCAAATTCATTGTTGATAGCAGCAACTTTACGCTGAAATTGCAGGCAGACCCGCACCGCACGGCTTAGAAAATTTATCTTATTGATTTATAGCGTAGTAGAATATACCCTTGAGATGGTTGTAAAAGTAGAACACATTCGTATTATTTATTTTTGTTTCTTAAAAATATTTTTTTAAAAAAATTATTTTTTTCTTTAAATTAATATTTTTTGGTGTTTTTAGATCATTTTGATATGATGATGTCAAAAATAATTTTTTAAAAATTAAAAATATATTATTTTGATATATTTATAAATAAAAATATTTAAAAAAACAACTGTATTCATACTCGCAAACACGATAAAAATAATGTTAATCCAATGTGAACTTTTATCAAGCTGATTCAATAAGAAATTCGAACCAGCACCGAATTCATAAGATTCTTGCTGTCGAGAGTGTTGATTCAATGTGTTAGATTTTTGAAGAAAAAAATTATATATTATATATTAAATTTAATTTAAAAAATATAAAGATATTTGAAGATTTAGTCACCGAAAATAGAAAATTACTGGGGAAATACTGATTCGGATATAGAGGCCAGTCTCTCGGTAGAAGAAGAATGATGACATCTTAATTTTAGAACAAAAGATGTGCAAATATAACACTCCAGACATCAACAAGTAACGTATTAAAAATGTAAATTATATTAATGTACGTATATTGCTAATTTTTATTCTGTTTATTTATTTTTAAGGATATTATTATTTTTTAAATATTTTAATTGATAAACAAAAATATAAATCTTTAATTTGATCTATCGAGTATATCTTGACTTGGATAGTATAATAAAAAACGAACTTGATTCTATAATTAAATGATTTAAAAAATAGGGTTACATATAAGTTTAGAATTTAGATTTTGAACAGTTAAAGGATTCGAACATCAACTTTTTTTTTTAATTTTCAATCCAAATTATTTTTTAGCTAAGAGATTAGGACCTGAGAAAAGAGCCCACTGAATAAATAGGAAACTGGCTAGCCCAGGCAGGACTCTACATTGGATCCAACTTTCCGATCAGGATTGGCAGAAGCAAGGTAATCTCTATTATGTCCACGTATTGCCCGAGAGAGGACATGGTGGGAAAAGCCCATTTACAGTTTTGAAGCCCAAGAAAACTCCACCACTTCATCCATGATAATCTAGTTACTTAGCTATCTCTGATACCGATTTAATCACTGTTATGTCCACGAATTGACATAGAAAAAAGACTCGTAGCTAAATTATAGTTATGATAAATTAATAACCTTGATTAAAATATTTTTTATTTTATTTTAAAGTTTAAATAATATATTAATTAATTTTCATGATCCTAAAGGTATTAACTTATAGAGGTTAATTGTAAATCCAACCTTTTGGGCCTTTGTTTTTGAAGTATGTTAAATTAACACACGCATTTTCAATATTAATGGAGTGAAGGGAGAGTTTGATAAGAACACGGGTTGACATTGAAATGGTCAGAAAAAATTAAAATAAAAATTTAAGCTGGGATAACTTGTACTTTACTCAAATTTATCTGTTTGATAGTGTGGTTGTAGTTGCTTTTTAAAATATTTTTTTATGTTAAAATACATTAAAATAATTTTTTTTATTTTTAAAAAATTATTTTTAAAATCAGCATATTAAAACGATCTAAAACATATAATTTTTTTTAAATTGAATTTTTAAAAAACACGGATTGACACATGTCTAGAAACGGGCTTTTATAATAACAAAAACAAATGAATTTATATCTGATTTTAGGAGTTAGGTTCTTTAAGTTAAGTTCTCCTTGCTAAAATATTGATCATATTCCATGGCGTAGTAGAAAAGAAAAAGGATGTAAGCACAAATCATTTTAGTCATATGTTGTCGGTATTTTAATATAATATATTTTAAAAAAATACTTTTTACTTAAAAATATATAAAAATATTTTTATTTTTTATATCAACATATTAAAATACATTAACTTGATATTTTTTAAAAGCAAATATATTTTTTTAAAAAACTTAAAAATAAAAGCTACGGAACTCTTAAACATGTATTCTAATGTTTTGAAAAAACATAAAAATATCCATTACTGTTTTATCAAAAGTACACATGCAATGAACAAGGATCAATTTAAAAGTTTCTTTTATTTCCCATCATTTTTATAATAGAAAGTTGCTGATTAATCTGGTTTTATTGACGTCAATAATCGTATGATCCTATTTCATTTCCAAAATCACATGGAGACATTGATGTTCTCTTTGAAGATAGTATAATGCAGATCACCGAGTATAATTTATAGAGATCAATTATATTTTCATATATAAATCATTAAAAAAACGTTTGTGAACATGTTTATTGTTATAAATAAATAGCATTCCAAGGTAAATATTTTTTATTTTTGTAGACAATAAACACTAATTTTAGATAGATATAATTCCAATAAAAAAAATGACTTGCTGTCCCACCATCTCTACCTCTTAATAAGCATAATTTAAATACATCAAAAACTTATGCTCAACCAGTTATGTGAAAGACATGTCATTTGCTATGAAGGAAAACCTAGCAGGGTCAAAAAGGGTATTGACTCAATCACCATCCAGATATGCGAGCGGGGCTTTATCATCCCACATCGACAAGATAGAAAGGGAGGGTCTCAGACCTTGCTATAAAACGGAGAAAGTGATCCGGTACAAATCATGATCCTTCAGGGTTTAACGGGATATGATGAGTGGTCAATGCTCGCATATAAACATGCGAGATGGGTGTCCAGCCCACTCCCTGGTTACGACAACAGGGGCACTCCCATCTTCACCTATCTGATCCCTGACTGAAGGCATCCCATAAAATCTTCGGAACGTTATAAATTTTTGCCTCGGAAATATTTTTGATATGAGTTAGGATAAAACTTATTTTGTGTTGGGTATTGTTGCGTTGTTTGATCTAAAAATGAACAAGCTTGAAAGATGTGAAGTTCTATGTTTTTCTTGCGAATAGGTTGCCTAGCTCGGGTTCTGAACTAAAGTGATTGCTTTCCTTCTAGCTCGGGTTCTGAACTAAAGTGATTGCTTTACTTCTTTCATTTGCTCGACGAGTCACTGTCCTGGTCGTGTTCTATTGAGGTCTGGTTCACTGGGCCGGGCTAGCTGAATTGTGGGGGCCGAGTTTCAGATGACTGTCGATTTCGGCTTGGGGTGGGTAAATGTGGGTAGATCCTGTACGAATTACAAGGCAATAGCTACTACTCAAACCTTGAGCCCAAATACCAAACTCGGCTAGCTGCTACAATTATGAAGCAATTAATGGCCCAAAATACAGTAGGGGAGTGACAACAACATGCTCACTTGTTCTTGGTCAACAAAAATCAAAACAATAAATCCTATTTTACTTTCTTTTTTCTTTTTGGAGAATGATCCCATGTAACTTCGATTACAAACAGTATAAAGTTCGATGTAGCCTTGTGAGAGATTACTTGGCTTTTATTGTATTTATTAGTCTAAAAATTTCCTTCGAAACAACGTTTTAGAAAAAAATAATTTTTAAAATAATTTTTATATTTTCAAATCATTTTAATATATTACTAAATATAAAGTATTTTTAAAAAACAATCATTAATTTATTTTTAAACACCCTTCCAGTGAAACTTTCACTGTTAAAAGTGAAAGACTTTCCAAAGAAAAGGAAAAGAAGCAGCATATGATAGGATGGGAAACCGCTTGTAGTTTCCACGAAAGGTACCTCTGCGGCAGCTAATATTTTGTTTCATTTCTTCTTGCCCTAGCTCTTATTTGCAAATTCCTTTGGGTTCAAAGAATGCATTCCTAAATTTACATCCCATAAATGATTATTCCTCCTCCTTCCCTCTTAGACACTGAGCCATCCTGGCTTTCTAGGAAATGCTAATGTTAGACTCCGTTCTGAAAACTCTGAGAAATATCCCAGCTCACAAGCCTACGGAAAAAATTCAAAAAAGGAAATGAAAATTGTAAGCATTATAAAAAAAATTCAACAAGAAAATGAAAGGAATTAAACAAAATCACTTAAACGATAAAATTCCTCCCCGGTTTGATGCAAGGAAAGGAAACCGAGATGACACTATGATCTTTACCGTACCTGATCTTTTCCGATAACAAGATAATACCTGATTACAGAAAAAGGAGACCAAGATGAAATCATAACCATTCCTTTCAACAAATTCTTTCGTTCCCTGTAAAGCCATGCCTTTCTAGATCTCAGATGACATGGATGGGATTGGCCAGGGACAAAAACGCATAGAAGAGGGACAGTAGGAAGTAATAGAAGATTTTGAAGGAATAAGATAAAGAATCAGTAAAACTAAAAGTGGTTTAAACTAATCTAATCTCCTAGCAGAGAGCTGCAAACCAACTTTGGCTTGATGTCATGTTCCAAACCATGTAGATGTTGGTTGGCTGGCAGGACTTTGCTAGGAGATCAAGCCAGTTTCCTTGGTGGTTCGGTCTTCCTTATAACTTGTTGGTTTGTTTAACACACAGTCCATCAGGGCAAGGGTTCAAGGCTAGTTAGAGAGAAGGTAATTACCACAGCTTCCTCTCTTATTTTTTCTCACTGCCTTTCCCATCTCTCCAAAGTCTTCTCTTGCCTTCTCTTTATCCTCTCCTATGGATTTTTGTCCCAGCTAATCTCACCCATCTATTATTCACAGAGGACTGTTCTTCCTCTCTGTTTGCAACGATAATTCAGAAATCAGATGTCAGAAATCTAAAATAAAGAACGTAAAATAAACTACATCACAATTCACAGGGAACAATGAATTGCAATAAAAAAAACCTGTCTATAACCCATTAATCATGTAATGAAACTTAAGTAATATGTACCTGACTCCTTCTTCCTTTAATCCATGGAATTCATGTTCCTCTTCGCATATGTTAAACTTGAGTATAATGCTGTATTTTATAAGAGAAATTACAGCAGAGGAGTTTCGGTTAGGGCCGCGTTTACTCAGGCCTCTAGGACGGTTTCTTGGAAATTGCATCGTAATCACTTGTATTCCCTCTACTTCACGCATAACTTGTAGGAAAATGAAAGGAAAATGCTGTGTTGTGAAACGAAAATTAGGTATTTTTTTCTCTCAAAAGAGTAATTAGCAGGATATAATATAACTAATTACTATTCATGCATTGCAAAAATTACTAGAAAAAAATATTAGGTATATATAATATAATATAATTATTTATGATATACCGAATAATTTCTTCAAAACAATAACATGCACGACTGCTCTCCGAATAAGTCTCGTGAAAACCATGTTGGATTAATTAATTTTAAAGTTAAAGTGGTTTTTAGTTTTTTTTGGGTGTTTTCTAGGAGTATATAACTATTAAAGATGTATTTATCTTTTAAATTTTTTAAATTATACTAGTATAAATTAATATATATGTTCAAGCATTGTATAAGTCCAGCAAAATAAAAGTTTCCTTCTTACGTCCCTTCTCCCCTAGTTATTTTCCAGCAAACCAAACTTAAAAAGAAATGGCAATGTTGTTGATTCAAAATCTTCAAACTCAGAAACCACTAGGAAATTGCAGGAATCAAGTAAACTGTAGATATGCCAATCTCGCACGTAAAAATCAAGGGTACTGAAGCACATTTTGATCGAATAGTCTCCAACTGTTCTACGTACGGCAGCTGCAATTGTTTAAGAAAAACATTAATTATCAACATCAACTTTAATTTGTTTAATTAGTTTACTAGATCTGATGTGCACCCGCGTACGTACACTATATATTAATTACTCAATTTTTCCTTTTTTATTCTAAAACATACATTCAAGTTTTAATATAAATATAATTTATTTATTATTTGTATTGCCACATGATAGATGGTTTTTCAACTCAATTATTTATTTAAGTTGAGTCTGCGAATCAAAACTAAAATTCTTTATTAGTAAGAAATAATGTAGAGCTCACAATTTGTAGACTTTTTCTATAAAAATGGTCGCATGTTCGTAGTTTTTGGAAGGGAAGGAGAGATAAAATAAGCTGAAGTCAGAGATAGAGAGAGAGGGAGGGAGGGAGGGAGGGAAGGGATACTAAGCTAATATATTAGCAGCTTTGGAACAAATAAAAAAACATAGGATTGGTTTATTTTCAATTATTAAGCATAATATGTTATCATATATGCTTCTTTTGGAAGACAAAAACTGAAAAGCAATATATATATATATAGAAAAAGACGAAATATTTTACACAAATCTTACTTCACTGCCAGACAACCAGCCCTCCTCTCAAGCTGCTTCATCTTTTCTTCCCTTCATAAGAAATACTTTTGCCCTAATTTTATCAACTCCCGTCTATTTTTGTTTTTGGCCTATATATTTTATTCATTAAAATGTAGAATTGGTAACGAAAACACACACTGATTTTAAATTTGATATATTCCAAATAAAAGTTTTTTTCTGCACGCAGAGAAGAAAGGTTTTGAACCATAACAGTATTTATATGTGAAATGTTACCATATACGTATAAATATTTCCTCCAAAATTCAGTTTAGAAACCGACTAAAAAGTTGATATGGCCTCAATAATGATGGGTGAGAAAATGATGGGGAAACAATAATTAGTGAGGATATGGTGACGGCTTCAATTCCCATGAAAAGACAGTGCGTCACAACCCACAAAAAAAATAAAAAATAAAACATTAAGAAAAGAAATTTTTTAATTGTCGACTGAGTGTTTGTTTTGTTTTGTAATAGTTTTTACAATTATAGTTTAAAAAATTAGGATTAAAAATATACTTTTAGTTGTGGTTTTAAAAGAATATTTTTTAAAAATACATAGTTAAAACTACTTGAGATGTATTTTTACTTGTAAAATAAATAAAAAAACATTCGCATGGCATCCTTTTCCACTATCCAATCGGACATGCTTCCTTCTTGCCCCTTCCATACTGTTTTTGCAAATTCTTTCCACCTAACAAAGAACCCCTCCCCTTTTTGAGAGGGAGCAAATTATAAACATCTTTGAAAAAGAAAACCAGAACATACCTTATTTCAGTGGATTGCACCGTGGCCTTGTCAGAGCAAATTAACAATATGGACGAGACTGGCGAGGGACAAAAATGCATAAGAGAAAAAGAAGGGGCGTAGATATCGATCTTTCTCTTCCCCTTCCCTACCCCTGTACATCTCTCTTATGCCATTTTTGTCCCCTGCCGGTCCCATCCATGAATAGGGCACAAGCACTGAAGCCAAGGAGCATGCACACCAGCAGTAGATCCTCCTCCTCGTTGCATGTCGAACTAGGATTAGACGTTCTTTAATAGAAGGAAATTGGTGCCCCACCCGCGTTTTTTTAGAAAAAGGCCGGCAGTTGTGGTTGCCATGAAAGTTCTTCGATATTACCCTCCAGCCTATGGATGCAAGTCATGCAATACCAACCACGGAAACGGAATTACTTTCTTTTTCAATATATATTTCCTATACGTTGAAGGAAAAGAGTAAGAATTAGGATATTAAAGATTATTTTAATAAAATCGAAAATAAAATAACGAAAAAACATTAACTTCCGGAATTTCCTCGCAAATTAACCGAGCAGACACGGGAGCTACGCGGGTATTATACAAGACCAGACAATTATGAGGAAAGTCATAAAACAGGAGGATGCCTGATGCTCTTTTTTTTTAAGGTTGGGTTTTGGACCTCACGACCCGTCAATGAGCACTCTCAAAAGCCTCTCTTTGGAACTAAAAAGAAAAGAAAATAAAAGAAAAGAAAGTCCCCCGCCAGCAATTACAACCACTCTTTCCTTTTCCCTTTCCTTGTTATATTTTACAGTCTTTTTAAATTGTGCATTTGACAAATGAAACCACAGGGAAATTACTAGAATTAAAAGTCATGTAGACATCGCCAACGTGGCACTAAAAAAATCTTCTCTATACTAAAACAGTGCAAACCTTTTTTTTTTCACTCTCCTTTTCACATCCACTTATTTTTTTTCTTTCTTCTATCTTATCATATATATATTTTTTATCAATTTTATCATTAATTTTTTTAATAATAATCTAAATTATTTTTAAATTAGTCAAATCAATTGTATCACAACATACCAACTATTGCATGTTTAATTTTAAACTTGGGTTACGCAAGAAATTTAGTTTCTAGATTTTAATTTTGTCATTTTTTTTTCAATCTCCTCAATTTTTTTTTATAAATTAGCCCGGTTATTTTTGAACCGACCAAGTCGATTGAGTCACGTCGAGGAGACTCTCATACAATTTAATATAAAACTCAGCTTAAACAAGGATTTGGGTTGAATGGTTTTTTTTTTCCTGCCAATGTAGTCCTTTTTTCTCAATTTTATTTTCACGTTTTTTTTACTGATATGTCAAGTTACCATTGGATCGTCCAAGTCGGCTAGGTTATGCTAAGACAACTACCACATGATTTAATTTTAAACCTGAGCTAAACAATAGGTCGGGTTTAGAGGTTTAAGGTTATCTCAATGGACTGAGTTTAATAAAAATAAAAAATAGTTCTTCATGGCTTGGATATTTTTTGTTACGTTTATTTCTTTTATCTGACTTGCAACTTAGCGCAAGGCTGTAAACTAGTCAAACCAAAAGTACAATTTGGACCTATAGTTTTCAACAATTATAATGGAGATCTTATTGTTTAAAAAATATCAAAATCAACTTTAGTTGTTCATTTCACCTAATTAATTTGCATATCTTGCTATTAATTAGTAACAATATACAGTTAACGGAGAACTTGTTTTCTATTTTTCCCTGAGCTCTTATGAATTTCTTTGAGATGTTATTAAGTGTTCCCGATGAAGTCATTTAATTTTGAAGTTTTGGATGTAAAAGATGAGAGAAAAATATGATAAAGAAATAAAAAATAAAGAAACGAGTGATTTTATTAATATCCTTATTTAGCAATTTTACTTCGAATTACAAAACTATATATAGACTGATATTGATGCTTTTCGGCTGCCGTGTTTGATGGAAGCATACAATAGAGAGGGCTCTAAAAATTCCTTCTAAAAGTTTGAAGTAAAATCACTTGGAAATCCCTTGTAAGAGGCAGCTGAAGGTTCCTAGCAATAACTAATTCTATAAAAGTATATTTTCAACGGTATTTATGTTTTCAATCACTTGTGGAGCTAGCGTACGTTGACGGCTTCAAGTCTCTTGAATAAGACAAGACTAAATCACCTAAAATTAATTCCTTTTATTTATTTATTTTTTTAAATTAAGAAGAACTCTTAATTTTAAAAAATCTTAACTTTATTATTTTAGATTAATTTCTAATAAAAAAAATCATTTTGTCAATCTTACCGGGCATGAAACATGACATTTATCTTTAAACAAGCGTTTAGAAACACGAAATTTATATATCATAAGAAAATTAAAATTAATGTCTTGGAAAAGATAGTAAGAAAAAACTACAATATTAATTTATTTACAGTAAGGAAAACCGATATTGAAAAATAAATAAATAAAAAAAGTTAAGGACATGATCTTGAGGGAGGGGTTTCTTCAATAATATTCAGAGCTTAATTTTCTGAACAAGTTGCAAGCAATCCGTCTCCAAATCTACGAGGTTGAAGAAACCCTAAACAATTTCTTTCTCCCTTTCCAGGTTCCTTCAAACCCACATATCCCACATAAACCCACTTCATGACGGTACTGATTTGATGTGGGCAACCGCAGCTGTCGTGGCGGTGGTTATTTCCCGTCCTTTTCTTTTCTTCCATCTGCTCCTCTTACTGTGACGGTTTTTGATGGGTTTTAACGTTGGTCATGGCGATTGTAGATTCAAAATCTTCGAACCCGGTTTTTTATATATTTTATGCTCTCGCTATGCATTTTATATATTCTGATATCAATATCAGCTTTATTTTGTACGGTTTACTTTGTTGCGCACACATGTACACTAGTAATTACTTGAAGAAATCAAGTTAAAAAATATCTTTTTTTTATTCCAACAAATACCTTCATGTTTTACTGCACATATAATTTATTTATTTATTTTTCGTCTTGCAGCATGATAGATGGGTTTTTCAACTCAATAATATATCTAAATTGAGTCTGCGAATCAAAACTAAAATACCTTGTTGGTAAGAAATAATTAATGTAGAGCTCACTTTTCTGTATTTTTTATATAAAACTTGGTCGTATATCTGTTGTTTTTGGAAGGAAAAGAAAGATAAAAAATAATGTGAAGATGGAGAGAGAGGGAGATTAAGCATAGGATTATATTTGTTTCCTTTTAGCAGCTTTGGAACAAATAAAAAAAAATAGGAATATTGTTGTTCAGGTTTTTTCTTCAAAGAAGAATGTCATGGACCATTTGGAAACCGTGCAAGTTACCATATACAGATGCTTCTTTAAGAAAACATTTCCAGTCCTGCAAAGGGTTAACTGGTCACTGCCATACATATAGATATTCCGTGCAAAAATTTGGTTCAAACAGCGACTAAAAAGTTGCTGCGGCCTCAATAATGATAAATGGGTGAGAAAATGATGAGGAAAATAATTAAACCTTTGCAGCAAGGTTTCTCCAAAACCCTCCCTTTTATTATACTCGTATAAATAAGATAGTTCGTAAGAAATAGTACTGGTCTAAGAAAAAAAGAAAAGAAATTAATAAGAACAAAACTAATTAAATAACATTAAAAAATAATTTCCTCTTTCTCGTCTAAGCTGTGCAACGACCTCATCTTCCCGGGACTTCCTTTTCCTCTCCAATCCCACAGGCTTCCTTCTTGTCCCACCAGAACAAACACCCCCTTCCATATTGTTTCTGCATGTTTGTTCCACCTAGCAAAGCATGTCTGCCCTGTTTGATAGAGATCAAATTATAAACATCTTTCAAAAAGAAGACAAGAACGTACATACCTCATGAACAAGACGATGCAGTCTCTAGAGAAGAAGATTGTCATGTGAATTGGGTCAAAGAATCATACACACACACACACACACACCATGGCCTTATCAGGGCAAATTAACACGGGTGAGACCGGCGAGAGACAAAAACGTATAAGAGAAAAAGAAGGGTAGCAGAGATATTGGTCTTTCTCCTGCCTCCCACTGTACCTCTCTTATGCCATTTTTGTCCCCTGCCGATCCCATCCATCAATAGCACAATAACTGACACCAAGCAGCATGGACACCAGCAGTAGATCCTCCTCATCATTGTATAACGTATGTCGAACTAGAATAAGACGTTCCTTTAATAGAAGGAATTTGGTGGCCCAGAGTAATATCCTCGCAGATTCAATATGAGCCCCATCCGCGTTTTTTTAGAAAAAAGGCCGTCAGTTGTTTTCCATGAAAGTTCTTCGACATTACTCTCCAGCCCTTTGAGGCAATACCAACCACAGTTGCTGAATTACTTTTTTTCTTTTTTTTTTTCTATACGTTGAAGGAAAAGAGTAAGAATTAGGGTTTTAATAATCATTTCCTCCAGGGCTAAGATGAATTTCCTCGCAAACTAACCGAGACAGACACGGGAGCCACGTGGGAAGAATTTAGACAATGGCATTTTATTGCTTTTTCCCCGGCAACCGAGTGCAATTTTTATTTTTTAATTTTATAAAATTGCCACCTTAATAACTAAAAAACTAGAAAACCCCCCAACCTAACTATTTATATATCTAACGTGTACCCGGTAAAGAATGCAACATGTTAGTTTTGGTTTTTTTATTGAGAAAAATATAGTCCACATGCTATTGATTAATACCACCTAATTATTAATGTAGACTTCATTTTTTTAAATTATTTCTATGATTTTTGTCACATATTTGGAGTTTTTGGAGGGAAAGATATATAAAAAGAAAGAGTTAATTAGGATAAAGTTTGAGAGAGAGACTATATAAGCAAGTTAATTATAATTAGTTTCATTTTGAGTCCTGTAATATAAATCATAGTGAATATCGAAATTGAGCATGACGGTGCTTGCTCAGAAATTTCGCCCAGCGGGTGGCGCAGGAACCCACCATTATTAAAGTATTTGTGTCACCATCATATTCAAGCCTAGCTCGATGATAATTAAATTGCCATCAACCCAAAGTAAACTAACCACACTATAAGCGACTAATTACTTTAATTTCTTCATTTTTGTTAAATCTTATAGTGAATCTGTCTTTACAATTATTATAAATATAATTCAAGAGGATGATAATTTATATTGGTATTATGAAACTCCTTAGCTGATATATATATATATATATATATATATATATATATATATATATATATATATATATATATATAATCAAGAGGATGATAATTTATAATATTTTATAAATTTAAATTTTAAAAATTCAGAAAATCATCTAAATGTCCAAAAGCTCATTGTCTCAGACAACATGATTCAATAAACTTAGCTTAAAGAAATAATTCAACTCTTATCAGCCGGTCTAAGAAAAAAACTCAATTATCGTATGCTTACTTGTACCAATCATCTTGGTTAGAAAGTATTAATTAAATTATCAGAATTAATAATTTAACTGATTATCTAGTATATAAATTATGATTCCAAGCTACTTCAATTTTGTTTTTACATTATATCATGTTAACTATTTAAAAAATGTTCAATATAAAAAAACTGATAATTTTAACAAAATAAGATTATTAACAGAAAGAAAAAAAAAGTGTTATCCTAAGAAAATAGTCTGCAAAAGATTTTCCACTGTCGGTCATTTTCTAATTGGCTACCATGATATTAAAATAATTATTGAGAGACTGATGCTTTTCGGCTGCAGTGTTTGGTGGCAGCATGCGGTCGAGATGGCTTCTCTTAATGGCTCAAAAGTCCTTCTAACAGCAACAGGCAGTTGGTTGATGCCGAGTTACCTGAGATTCCTTCTAACAGGCAGCTGAAGAAGGTTCCCAGCAATAACTATTTCTGTAAGAGTATAATTCCAATTTCCAACGCTATATGTTTTCATCACTTGATGAGCGTTCGTTGACGGCTTCAAGTCTCTTGAAAAAGACAAGACTAAATGACTTGAAATCCTTTTTATTTGTTTTTTTATCGAATTAAGATAAACTCTTAATTTTTAAATATCTTTGTTTAATAATTACTTTTGAATAAAAAAAATATATTTTTAAATTTTAACTGCACACGTACAATCATCTGATGCTTGAAAAACATTACATGTGTGCTCCATAGAAACAAGTCCCTATACTCTATTTGTTTTTATATTTTAAAAATATTTTTAAAAAATTTTAAATTTTTTTATTTATTTCAAATTAATATTTTTTTAGTAATTTGAGATTATTCTGATGTGATGATAATAAAAATAATTTTTAAAAATAAAAAATATTATTTTAATATATTTTTAAATAAAACATATTTTAAAAAACAATAACAACAATCTATTTAAATAAGCTATTAATCTTTAAAATTTGGGGGTGGGGTTGGTATCTACTGCTAATGGAGAGTGGTGCGGGCTGGGCTTCTTGATCTGTGCTGTTTTCGTAAACCTTTTTTTCTTCTTTTTTTGTCTTGCAGAGCTGAAATGAAAGCATAATTCTCAACCCCAAATTCTATAACCGACTCAGATAAGTCGACTATTTTTCCTGATTTCAACTTAATCAATCAGACCATTAATTGAGTTTTACCAAATTAATATTTTATTAAGAATCTAACCCAAATCAGCTCTAAATCCTGTATTTCGGAGACCAGCCGCCGAACAGGCCGAGTATACAACAACTTTGTTATTTTTGTCAAATTTGTTATTTTACAGGTGTAATAAATCCTAAACTTTCTTACACGGTTTGTAGATTAAATAAAAATAAATAATGAAATTCACAACAGAAAAGGCTTTTGAAAATGAGTTATTTTCGGATTTCACGAAATTAATGAAACGGAAAAGAGAAAATTCAACAGAATTCCAAAAACAAAATGACAATATTTTCCCAGTTTGAAGCAAGACCAGATAATTACAATAAAACAGGGAAAAAAATAAAAGTCCTCCGCCAGCAAGTCCGCTCACTCAACCACTCTTTCCTTTTCCCCTTCCTTGTTACATTTTACAAATGAAACCACAGGGAAATTACTAGAATTAAAAGTCAAGGAGACATCGCCAATGTGGCTCGAAAAGAATATATCTTCTCTATACTAACAAAATATTCATTTTTGTTACGTTTAATTTTGTTTAATTTTTTTTTAATCTAACTTGCAACTTAGCACAAGAGTGTAAACCACTCAAACAAAAAATACAATCTGGTCCTATAGTTTTCGACAATTACAATGGAGATCTTATTGTTTTAAAAACATCAACATCAACTTTAATTGTTCATTTCACCTAATTAATTTCCATATCGTGCTATTAATTAGTAACAATATATAGTTAACGGAGAACTTGTTTTCTAATTTTCCCTGAGCTCTTATGAACTTCTTTGAGATATTATTAAGTGTTCGAATTCCCGATGAAGTCGTTTTGAAGTCTTGGATGTAAAATTAAGATGAGAGAAAAATATGATAAAGAAAGAAAGAAAAATAAAGAAATGAGTGATTTTATTAATATACTTATTTAGCAATTTTACTTCGAATTTAGAAAACTATATATAGACTGATATTGATGCTTTTCGGCTGCCGTGTTTGTTGGAAGCATACAAACTAACAGGTAGTTGGTTGAAGTAAAATCACTTGGAAATACCTTGTAAGAGGCAGCTGAAGGTTCCTAGCAATAACTAATTCTATTAAGGTATAATTTCAACTGTATTTATGTTTTCATCACCTGTGGAGCGTAAGTTGACGGATTCAAGTCTCTTTAAAAGACAAGACTTTTATTTTATTTATTTATTTTTATCAAATTAAGATAAACTCTTAATTTTTTAAAATCTTAACTTAATTATTTTAGATTATTTTTCTAATATATCATTTTGTCAATCTTAACCGGGCATGAAACATGACACGTGTCTTCAAACAAA
>Ga0325404_1002811_pt1 | contig 18570 bp, 15 predicted proteins | sample PopdelMetagenome_18_FD_205664 | JGI IMG/M metagenome (GOLD analysis project Ga0325404, IMG submission 205664) | Populus deltoides microbial communities from Bellville, Georgia, United States - Xylem-Control-R1 | ecosystem: Host-associated > Plants > Phyllosphere > Stem > Wood/Secondary xylem... | reverse complement strand
TTGGGGGTTAGATTATTTTTTTGTATATATATAAAAAAAATATTCATGTATTGTTAATATAGTATTTATATATAAAAAATTAAACTCTATGAACATTCACAGAATGTGACATGATCAATTTGGCAGGTCAAAAACAATATAGATAATCGATAAAAATATAATTTAACTAAAAAAAATCAAGACGTCTTTTTTTAAAATATTAAAACGATAACAGATTAAATCGACTCAAATCAACTTGTATTAACTTATCAAACTCACTATCTAGGTTATGAGATCCTAATAACTCTATATAAAGCAAATAATTTTTTATTATTAAACTCAATTATCAATCAACCTAATGTTGACGGAAGAAATTAAAAAAAAAATTCAACTAAAAAAATAAGATAAATCAACTTAGGTTAAACCTAATTTATGAAATTAAAATAACCCTTTAGAAAGAAAATTGAAATAAATTATGAAGTTTAATTCTTAATTAACTCAATGTTGCATGATGAAATTAAAAAAAATCAATTAAAAAAATCATTTGAATTAGTTAACCAAACTCGTGACTCGAGTCATAAAATCAAAATAACTTTAAAGCAAAAACCCAATATTAAAAGAAAAAATTGAAAAGGTTTAAAAAGAAACTCGAGTCAACATGCCTAACTCGCGACTTAAGTCATAAGACTATAGTAATCTCATAAAAAAAATAAGAAAAACTATAAAGTTCAATTCTCAATCAACATAATGTTGAATGATTAAATTAGATAAAAAAAAAAACTTAGATCAACCTGAGTTAATCAGTCAAACTCGGGTCAAGAGATTGGGATAGCTCCATAGAAAGCAAATAAAAAAAATATAAATTATAATTTTCAATCAACACATTTTTAAATAATAAAGTTGAGAAATAAAATATATTCAATTAAAAAATGATAAAAATATCTGACTTAACTTGAATAACCCGTAAAACTCGCAACTCGGGTTGTGAGACCATAATGATCCCATAAAAAGTTATGAATTTCAATTCACAAAAAATCCAATGTTGAATTATTAAGTTGAGAAAAAAAAAAGATTTGAGTCAACACAGCTAACTTGCAAAACCCACAACCTAGGTCATAAAATCGAGATAACTCCATAGAAAATAAATTAAAATAAATTATGAAATCTAATATCCAATAAACTCAATATCAGAGGATAAAATTGAAAAAAAAAACTAAGATTAAATTTTTTTAAAAAAAAGTCTTAAGAAAATTTGAGGGTCAAAATGTAAAAATCTTTTTTTTAGGACTAAAATGTAAAAGACCTTGACATTTTACTATAGAAGTCTAATATCCAATAAAATTATAAACCTAATGTTAAAGGATAATTTGTTTTTTAAAAAAAAACTAAATTTAAAATATATTAAAAAAATCCATAGAAACTTGAGGAATAAAATGTAAAAGTTCTTTTTTAGAACAAGAGTGTAAAAAATCTTGGCTTTTCATTATTCATTACTACAAAGAAATGCCAAGATCTTATAGTAAATGTTAATTATATTCTTACAAAACATGATGCATCTTATGTTTTTATAGTTATTTTTATGTAGGAATTGTTAGTTAGTTACTCAATTAAAAAAATATTAATGATTTATAATTTATTTTAAAAAATAATATTAAATATCAACAAAAGTTAAACTAGTTGGGAAAATACAGGAGTTATAGACTCATTGTCACTATTTATTAGAACAATATAATGATGTATTTGCCCTTCCCACCAAAAAATATATAACTAACTATTTAGGATATTAAGATCTTTCATGGGGAATATTAGTCATTTCCAAATTTATTATGGGTAATGATGTCATTTTTCATTTAAAAAACACATTGAAAAGATCCAAATGCTTTTAAAAATAGAAATTTCAATACTAGCATTAACGGGAAATTTGGTACTTTCAAAATGATATTTTTTCATTATTATCACATAAAGTGAAGGCCAGTTTTGTATTTGAACAATTATAAAAATAATCAAAAGCATAATTAAAATGATCAAAATACTATTGGAAGTCAAAAAACCAAACTTAGCCTGAAGGTGTCTTTTCATTTTTCTCCAAATGGTTTTTTCGATATTAACATTTCATATAAAGGACAATTTGGTACCTGACTGAAAAAACCAAAGGACAAGTGAGTTTACGACACCCAGAGATAAGTAGGAGACGTCAACACACTTTAAGGAACACGTATGATGTCTTCTAGTGTCCAAAATGCACTTTCTGTATTGTCATTAGAAACAATATCATGTCCTCTTTTTTTTCACGACACGTGTCTCTAATGGTGGTCCGATTTGTTTCTGGTAGGTCATTTTTTTTCTTTTTTCTCTCATCCTCACAAGAAATACAGTTTGACTCTTCTTGTTGTCAGTATTTCAACTTTAGTTATTATTCTTTTGATTTTTAATTTTTGGTTTTGGCCCCTTTGTAAAAAATTTATTTGTTTTTAATTTCATCCTTCAATCACAATTTATCATATATTATATTCTTCAATTTGGTCCTTATTTTTTTTATATCTACTTTTTTTTCTTGGCTCTTTCATAAAAGATTTATTGGTTTTCAATTTCATTCTTTAATTCAAATTAATGGTATTATGTTTTTTAATTTGATCTAATTGATTTGATTATGATTTTTTTTCTTGTTTCTTTTGTAAAAGTTACTATTCTTTTCAATATTACCCTTCAATAAAAACATTGTTTTTAATTTTTATGACAATTTTAATCCTTATTATTTTGAGTATTTTTGGTCCTTTTACTAAATTAATTTTTCTTTTCAATTTCACCCTTCAATCAAATATAAAATTTATCTTGTTTTTCAATTTTGATCCTCATTCTTTTAAATGCTATTTTTTTAATCCTTTTACAAAATTAAAATTCTTTTTTCAATCTCATCATTCAATATTTGACTGATTGAGAATTAGATTTCATGGTTTTTTCAGATTTGATGTATTTGGATCTAATGACCTGAATCACAAGTTTGAAAAGTTAACACCATTTTTTTTTAAACAAAGCTTTATAACTCTTTATTTTTTTATCAAGTTAATTGAATCTCATGATTTGGACTCCGAGTTTAACAAGATATCCCAGGTTTGCTCCATTCTAATTATTATGGTTACAAGTTTGTCAAGCCAACTCAAAGCCATCATGACTGATTTTTTTTTTGTCAGTTTTTACCCCATTTTGGCAATTGAAAATCTTTTCTTGCATTAAAAAAGTAATTCGATCACACAGTGAAACATATGCACCTAGACTAGTTAGATATTATATGTATCAATTAAATTATATGTTTTGCACAAATAAATTGCCTCCTGAAACTCAATTTTCAAAATCTTTATCTTAACATCTTTTAGTATATTTTGATTACTTGATCCATTTTAATATTTTTTTGGGACAATTACTATATCTCCTTATATAAAACAAATCTCAAAAAATCTATCTAAGATACTTTTGTTTTTGTAAAACCTCAAATTACAATCTTTTATATAAAAAAACATTCAAATGGGTTAACGGATAATTTTATTTTGAGATTAGAGAAATACTATATTACTGGTCTGCATCAAACTATGAGTCGAATCAAATGTTTTTTTAAGGTAAAAAAATTGGCCCGCATCAAGCGTTGCTAATATGTAGTATCATAAAAAATAAAAATCATGAACTTAAAATTTGATGCATATTAGATAATATTGTTTTTAATTATTGAAACAATAATATATTAGACAAATATTTTTTTAATATTAAAACGATAATATATTGGATTGATCCAATACATTAACCTGTTAAATTTGTAATTCGGGTCATTAAACCATAATAACCTTATAAAAAACAAATTAAAATAAATTATAAAACTCAATTTTGAATCACCGTAACGTTAAATAATAAAATTAAAAAAAAAACTCAATTAAAAACAATAACAAAAAAAAAAAACTGAGAATGAAAGGTTATTTTATAGTAAAGGGTATTGTGCCATATTCTTATAAGAATTTAACTAACATTACAATTTATACATTCTGATTCTACAACTTATTTAAAAAAAAAAAAAAAACTTATAATAATTTAAATCAAAACCAGCATTTTGACAGTGATATATGATGTTCTTTTCTTTTGTTTGTAATAAAATAATCAAAATAAATGAGTTAGTACTCCAAAGTCCAAATTCCAAAATAGAAGTCTTCAGGTTTCATTCTATATAAAAAAAAAAAAAAAACAAAAATTCAACATCTCCTACATGGCCATACCATACAATGTGAAACCTCACCATTGATGAAGCTCAGGTCGAGCTGCATAGGTGGACTCACCCACCAATGCCAACGCCATATGTATGGCTTTGGCATGGTGGGTTGTCCACCTATGCAGCTCGACCTGAGCTTTCAATGCAAAATTTCTGAAGTGAAAAAAATGCTCCTTAAATATGGAAATTTAATGGCAAAATTAGTGTATAATTAATTAATATTGGGAGGAGGAGGAGGAGGAGGAGGAGGAGTGCTGGTTGCGTAAAAATAATAAGTAATTAAGGGCTTAAAAAGCTGGGTCCTACAAAATGGGGCCCGCTTGCTTTGGCGTTTTTGGCGGCTATTCTTACAAGAAATCACCAAAACTCATTATTTCATTACCAACCATGCTCTTTCTCTCTCTTAAAAGGCACAAAAAACTTCCTTTTCATTCTCTTTCTCTCTCTTCCCCTTTATCCTGTTGTCCTTTTGAAACTTGACAACTTATTGGTTCTGTTCCTGTTTGTCCCCTGAGAAAATTCGTACATTTCCTCTTTTTTTTCATTTCACTGGTTTTGCTTTTTTGTTACAGCAACCAAATAAGAGAGTTTTTTTTTAATATACATTTTTATTTTTTTGGGAAAGAGACTAATGTGGGTGGGGTTGGAATGTAGTGAATGGGAAGATGAAAGGCATTAAATCAAGATTTGGTCTAAGGTCAAGATTAATGGGGATTTGTTTCAGTACTGATAATGACAAAATCCCACAAGAACGACAGCGGTTATCTTCTAAGGGAAACCAAGGTAGTACTTTTAAAGTCCACATTTTTTTAGTTTTTGTCTGTTATTTTTGTTGTGTTTTGTGTTTATTGCCTTTTGATTTCTTTGTGCATTGATTTGTTTTTTCTGGGCATAGTTGAGGAAATGGGTTTCATTTGGTTTTTTCTTGGTCTTGTTGTTATGCCAGTGGTGTTTTGAGCAACAAAATGGAGCATTTTAGTGAAGTGGATTCATTGATTGTAAACTTGAAAGTGTTTGTATGCAGTTTAATGTTGGCTTGAATTAACGTGACTTTGGCAATTTAGGAAATTAAGAGATGTAGCTTGTTGATGTATTCTGTTAATTTGCGATATTTAATAGCTTTACATTTCATAAAAAGTTTCTAACTTGTTGAATACTACTTCAATTGTCCTTTTCCAAAAGGTTTAGGGTTTGTTGATTTGTGTGCATGTTAAGTGAATGTGTAGTATTTTATTTATAACTGTTCTTGTGAAGAAGCAGGGCACGACTACGATCACTCTCCAACTATATCAAATGGGCCGGAGGTGGTTGAGATCAAAAGAACAAGTAGCATCCCTTCAATTCACAAGAATGTCACAGATCTTCGTAATAGTCCTGGTTATGTTAATGTTGATATATTTACATACGAGGAAATGACATTGGCCACTAAGCATTTCCGACCAGATTATATTCTTGGTGAGGGTGGATTTGGAGCTGTTTATAAAGGAGTCTTGGACAAGAGTGTAAGGCCTGGTTACAAGACCACATATGTTGCCATTAAGGAGCTTAATCCTGATGGGTTACAAGGTGACAGAGAATGGCTGGTATTCATCTTTTCATACTTTCTCAGAATATTTATCTTTTCTAAGTTATGGTGTTACTAATTATCAACTCTGGTTTCTTATTTACCGTTTCCTCCATAAATGTCTGGTAGTTGATGGACTCAACTTTCTTTTAATTTGGATTAGGAATTTTTTAGTAGGCTTATTTGGGAGACATAGTTATGTATCTTTTGATTTGTGTCAGTGGGATAATAACTCATATGGATGTATTTGAGAATCGAGAGTGAAATGAAAAGAGACTGAAATCTTATTTCATATTTCACTGTGCTCAAGAAATGAATTTACCTAATTGGATGCGAGAAATCTTCTATTAGTTAGAATGGAGATGGGGATATCAAAGAACAATATGTATATATCTATCTCTTGAGAATGCTCATTATTGTTTGAGGGAAGGAAATTGGATAGTCATTACAATTTGGTATTGTTGGTTACGTACAACATAGTTAAACCATAGTTGTTTGCCATTGGGCGAAAAGTAAACTTGTTTTTCTTGTGTAAACCATTCTGTCAAAGATGGCATCTAGTTGCTTGTATTCATTGTATCCTGTTTGCTTTGCAGGCAGAAGTCAACTATTTAGGTCAACTCAGTCACCAAAATCTTGTGAAGCTCATTGGGTATTGCTGTGAAGATGAACACAGGCTGTTGGTCTATGAATACATGGCAAGTGGGAGCCTGGAAAAGCATCTTTTTCGCAGTAAGTGGCTGTTGAAATTTTGAATTTATGGTGCCTATAGGGAGTGAAGTTTTGTGTACAGTGTAGTGAGGAATCTTATACATTAGCAAAGAATTAATCAATTCAGAAGCATATGACTGATCTAAATTTTAACATGACTATCTTTAAATAACTACATAAAACCTATTAGGGTATTCCGTAGCTTGCACTGTTGATGATATGATCACTGATGCTTTTATGTTTTCCATTTGGAAATATGTAAGGTCACATACTTTATAGCCACTTAAAATCTCATAAACTTAGTAGAGTCTAGAATCATTATGATTTATGGGGGCTTTGCAAATGGTTCATGTTCCCATTTAGTTTCCTATAACTTAACCGCTTGATGCCATTTTTCATTTAAAAAACATCAATGATGAGTCTAAGCAAACCTCCATGGGATGGAGCATTACAACATAGAACAGAACTGAAATGGAGGCTCAACAGATAATGTGAATGGATTTGCAAATGGACACAACTTTTTAAGCAACGGAGGCCTGATTTGTTTGATCTCATGGTTCAAGTTGTCTATAATAATTAGATAGTCGAGGTGTCTTTAGCCACCAAAGTGAAAAGAAAAACAGAGGAACATTTTTATCCAGGTGGATATTTCTTGTATTAGTATTGGATTATGCTGTCTCGCAATGTTCTTTATTCTATGATTACTCTTGATGATTTTTAAGCAGAGAAATAATCCTCCTCCTTTGGAAGAAGACAATTGTTTTTATTTTTCCTTTTTATTTGTTAGGAGTGGGTTGTACTTTGACATGGTCAAAAAGAATGAGGATTGCTTTAGATGCTGCAAAAGGACTTGCTTTTCTTCATGGTGCAGAAAGATCTGTCATATACCGTGATTTCAAGACATCAAACATCTTGCTGGATTCGGTTAGTTATCTTTGCTTCAGTAGTTGTTACTTATCAAACAAATTCATCTTCCTCTTGGTGCCGTTTCCTCCCTTTGAAGTTCAAATAACTGGCCAACTGGACCTTATCTTGCTGAAAATTTGTCTACCTCTAGTGATACATTGTTACATCGACATTGTGGCTTCCTTGAAAGCTGCTGAAAAGAATAAAAATGATCCATGTTTCATGCATGATGAAGTTGTAGAATTTTTGCTTGGGAAGTATTCATATACAAAATGAGATGCATAAGTTAAGTCTTCCCGAAGTTAGTGTTCATGCTTGAGGAAATTTTCCTAGTTCTGTTGCTGATAGTGTAATAACAATGTGCAGGATTTTAATGCAAAACTTTCAGATTTTGGACTTGCAAAAGACGGGCCGATGGGAGATCATACTCATGTGTCAACACGTGTCATGGGGACATATGGATATGCTGCTCCAGAATATGTAATGACTGGTGAGTGTCTGGTGACATATTGCAGTAATCATTCCATTTGTGGTGATAATTTTGAAACTGAAGAATCCCTATTCTCTATTCCAAAGCAAAGAGATAAAGCATAGTTATAAATGTTGTCTTGGTATTGGATAAATGTTGAAGCTTTTCATTTTATTGCATTAGAAAACCAATTTGAATTGGATTTTGTTCGAATGGATCAAATTCTTGTACTTTCTCCGGTGCATAAACAGTGACTGATTGCAGATGGATTGATAGGCATGGATATTTTCTATTTTTAAAGTTTCTCATACTCCAGGACTCGACGTGGTGGTTTTTTTATGAAAGATGTTTGTATTTGGTACTGAAAACATGAAGTAATTTGCAATAGGAAATTAAACATTGTCAATCTATTTAATGTTCAACTGGGATCGTTGATAAGAATTCATGGTTCCACTAAGCTTATATAATAATTTTCTGAGCAGGGCATTTAACGGCTCGAAGTGATGTTTATGGGTTTGGGGTAGTGCTACTTGAGTTGCTTCTTGGAAGGAGAGCAATGGACAAGAGCAGGCCTAGCCAAGAACACAACCTTGTTGAGTGGGCCCGCCCTCTCTTGAACCACAACAAGAAGGTTCTGAGAATCTTAGATCTCAGAATGGAAGGGCAGTACTCATCTAGAATTGCAATGAAAGTAGCCAATTTGGCATCCCAATGCCTTAGCCAAAATCCGAAAGGGAGACCCCTCATGAATCAGGTGGTTGAATTACTTGAGAGTATCCAGTCAAAGGATGAAGGCGCCGTGTTGGAAACCAGTGGGAGAGGTGTAGCCCTATATGAAGTCCCAAGGCGCTCTCCATACACTCCAGAGAAAGGAAGAAATCAAACTAGAAGTCATGATCATAGAGAAGGGGAACCTTCTCCTTACACCCTGGATGAAGAAGGGAACCGGACTAAAAGTCATGAGCATAGAGAAGGGGAAACTCCTCACACCCCTTCAGAGAAAGAAAGAAACAAAACTGGAAGTCATGATCATAGAGAAGGGGAACCTCGAAGGAGGAGCAAACCTGCAAATGTAGGGAGCAGAAGTGAGCCCCCAACTGAGAGTGATCTGATTAGCGCTCATGTTGGAATGTTGAACCCTATGACTGAAACGAATCTACATTGAGTTGAACTTGTACCAATATGGATGGAAGTTGAAACTGTAAGAAATGTCTATCCATTTTGGTGTTTTGAAATAGCAATTATTCTCCGTTTCTTGGTATTTTAGATTTTCTAAACAAATATGCTGCTGAAGCATCCCCGTCTCCTCTTCTTACACAAGTTACAATCATGTGTCAATTTGTACTTACAGGAGATTCAGGTTTATGTTTATGGCTGAAGTTAGCATGTCGCAGATGTAACTATTAGCAGCATATTTTACTTTCAGACATGTATAATCATTATAATTTTTGCATTAAAAAGAAGGCGACACCCACATCTAGCTTGGTTCAGGTTCTTAAAGGCAGGATTCAGGATGCTTTAATGGTGTTTTGATTCTTTATTGATGATTTGGAAGATGGAACAGAAGCCATTAGCTCCATTCATAGTCTATCAAATTAACTTAAATTATCACATGAATGTACTTCATCATTTTCATATAAATTCACCCTTTCAAGCACAGTTTCGGTGCCTGATCATAATCAATTGATCTGTAAGGGTGAAAAAAGAGAGAAAAGGACCTCCATTCGGGTAACTTCTTGGGCCTGTAATTTCAATTTTAGGACACTTCTTGACTTTTTAGAGTTAACAATCAAATTTACGGGTTTTTGTTTTGTTTGTTTTTTACATTAGCATAACAGAAAAAAATAGTTAAATAATATTATTTATAAAATATTAAAAAAAATAACACAGTTTAGTGAGTTATAAAACTCATCTACTACTCGCGAGTTGCATGTGGGCACATAACTCACCTGGGCACATAACTCACCAGAAAAGTGGTTCAGAAAGTTTTTTTCTGCCTCTAAACTCCCTATAAAATAAACTAACCCAACAATAATCACAATTTAAAAACAAAATTTACAATTCATCTCCCAAAATAATTAAAAAATCAACACAATCAAACATGTGTCATCTCATGGATGTCTTCATGGATAATGAATGCTACTTTATAAGCCTTCGTAATAAAAAAATAAATCTAATAAATAAATAAAAAAATTAGCACCCATCATCTATAAGGAAAGTAACTATTATTTAATAAATGTTATATATATAAAATATTGTATACCAATTAATTCTGTCTCGGATATTAAAGCTCAAAATTGCATCGAATTAAGTGAATGCCTAGAAAAACTTTACCATGTAGATGCAATAAACCGATGTGTTATGGGCAAATATCATCTCACGTAGATAACTATATCAATTGTTGAATGCCACTTTATAAATAGCTAATCTCTCCTTGCATTGCAAGGATCTAAGTAAATTACTTGAATCACCAGCTAATTCTTTTTACGCTTATCTTGATGATTGATATTATATATAATCCAGGATAGGCTAAATTTCCGCATTACCTTATCAGGGTAATGCATCTCAATTATGTTAAAGCAATATCGCAGGACATGTGCCAACTACAAATCACCCCCCTCTCGGTATATGGATGCATCGACATAATGAGTTGAACTAACCTCATTTTACATCATATTTCAAGTAATTTCAATTTTAATTTTAAACATATTTCGGCCAAGTTGATTACATAACATTCCAAATAACTCGTCAAGAGACATATCTAATATAGTAGTTAGGAACTCATTACTTTCTAACAATAATATCACCATAACAACATAACATTTCAATAGAATGAGACATCTGTTAAAATAATACAACAAAACTCAAGCATAATTTATCAATATTGTAGGGTTAATCAATGTAAATAATTTATCAACAAAACCTTAACAATAATATAATCAACAAAAACCTAAATTCATTATCATATTTTATACCTAATTAGGTAAAATCTCTTATTTAACCTAAAAACCCCAACCCTAACTCTAATTCACAATCAACAACAACCAAAATTATTAATTTTCCTTGAAATTAATAAATCTAACCACTCAAATCTATTTTATAGCTAATTAACCTAATTTTAACCTAACTCACAAAAATTGTATACATGTTTTTTAAATTCCTAATCCAAACCCTAACATTTTCAAAACCAACAATTAACATAAATTATAATAAATTGATAGAAAAAAAGTGTGTAATATAACTCTAGATGTTGAATGTGAGTGCTGACAATGATGGATGGCACGGGTGGCGGCCAAAACTTGGTGAGAAAGTTGCGGGTGGGGAGAGAGAAAAGCCTATCATAGTGGAGAGAGGAAGGCTCATGTGATGGCTGAAAGGGTGTTTCGCGGTAAAGAAGAGGGTTAAGGTTGTGGGCAGCGGTGGTTAGGGGTGAGCAAAAAAACTGAAAAACCGATTAAACCGAGAAAACTGAAAAAACCGAATCGGAAAAAAACCGATTAAACCAATTAGAAAAATTAAAAAATAAGCCGATTCGGTTTGGTTTTGATTTTAAAAGGCTGAAACCGAATAAACTGAACCGAACCGAACCGGTTCCAGTAAAAAAATAAATAATACTATAAATATCACTTTTCAGCTTTCCCCATCTCCTTTCTAAACCCTAGCCGCCACCCATGTTTCACAATCTTCATCTCTCAACATTGCCCCCACCCCCATCTTCACTCTCAACCTTTCTCGCCCATGTTTCTCAATCTTCATCTCTCAGCACAGCCCCCCCTCCCATCTTCATCTCTCATCTCTCAACCTTTCTCACATCTTTCAATTGTTCTCACAGCCCCCCATCTTCATCTCTCAACCTTTCTCACAGCTTCCCATTACAACCCCTCATCTTTATCTCTCATCTCTCAACCTTTCTCACAGCCCCCCCTCAACATCCTCATCTCTCATCTCTCTCAACCTTTCGTTAAGGCTTTAAGCACAACTCCCCCTCCTCCCCCAAAGTAGATCTGGTGAACAAACCATCATTATCTCCCATCTCTCAGTCTTTTTGTCATTTTCTTTAAGCATAGTCGACTAAGCTCATGGATTAACAACCAAATAGCAGCTCTGGAGCCCCCCTCTCTTCAATCTTTATCTCTTAATTTTTGTCCCTGTGTACTTTTTTTTTATTTTGTAAATCTATTATGTATTCATTTTCTATATTTATTTACAAGGTTGTTGATTTGCCATAGTATGCTCATGTTGCGATTAATGTAATAAATGTTATGAGAATTATTTTTTTCAAATTTTCGTTTGACTCTTGTTCTTTTTGGCTTCTTGATTTTCAATTTTAGAAAAATTTTAGAAAACTTGCTCGATATGCTTGGCCAATATGGAATTGGTTTTTTCCGATTTTTCCTTTCAATTAACCAAACCGAACCAAAACTGTTCGGTTTGAACCGAACCAAATAGTTTCGGTTTTGATTTAAAAATAAATAAATTAATTAATTTGGTTAGTCTTTTAGGTGAAAACCAGACCGAACCGAAAATGCTCACCCTTAGCAGTGGTGGATGTGGGGAGTGGAGGAGAAGGGGAACAAACAAGAAACAAAAAAAAAACAAATTAGGAGTGAGATTATAATTCGTTTGAAGTCGCTAGCCTCGCATTTGATTTGCAAGTCATATATGAGGCCGACATCTAGTAATGGCATATTTCTCAAAAAATTTCCATTTGGAAGACCATATCTCCATACTGGAGGACTTCAGTTATCCTGCAATCCCTGCTTATTTTGGTTTTAGAACAACAGTCAAGATATGAACAACTAGCAAACTACTCATAAGAGAAAACATCCCAATGCCAACAACCAGCATCAAATCTGACTTCACAACAAACACTTGGCTTCTTGAGTTAACACACATTGGGGAAATGAAAAGTTTTTATGTGGAAGGATCAACACTGCTCGCATGAATCCCCGAGTGGATTGGAAAGCATGCTTCACACGGGGCTGAAATTATCAGGAGTTCTTCCCTGCAAATAAAATAAAATAAATGTGACATCTAATTCTTAGCACCAATAAAATTCCATAACATAGAAATATAAATAAATGAGAGCTTATCATTTTACAGGAGCTATACCATTTTGGTCACTTCAAACGAGAAGTGCAAATGTTACAGTTTACCCGTGCCATAACAGAAGACCATTAATTTATTCTGTACATGGTAGGTGTTCAAAGTGTTGATTGTCAAACATTGATTAACAGATAAACTTTAGGCACGAATGGAAGCATGTGGCAAGCACCAAATTACCAAACTATGACACTTGAGGCTTTTAAGATTTGGATACAGTAACAAGGAATCACATGTATTATGTTTAAGTTTTGATTGTATTTCCATAATTTGGACATTTACTTGATTGCCACGACTCTTGGAAACTACCATTGCTCCAAACACACGTTTAGCGTTCAAAACAAAAAGACGAAAAAAAAAAAAACTTGTATGGTGAAATGTGCAAATAAATCGAAGACTCCTGAATAAAGAATTTATCATACCCCATAGTTGACGCAACTTCATGGCAAGTTGAGAGATGGATCTTCTCTCAGCTGGATTGGAAAATTCCATATTTACAGCCTCCTGGATCGCACAAAAGAATTCTCTTTTTGTTTTTGCAGAGAGAATAATATAATCAGGTCCATTGATTGTGCTCAAGTCCACCACCTAAAGGGAGAAAATTTCAGAGGGTTTTTATTATAAACTTCCAGCCACTGAAAGTAATTGCAACAAAGTAACAGGGAGTTAAAAAAAAAAAGGAAAGAAAGTAAAGTACTTACCTGCTGCAACCAAGGGATTATTGAGTTCGTAAACCTCTGCTCTAAGAAGTACGATGCCAAAATGCTAAGAACATCACCAGCAGTCTTGGAGGACAAACTTTCTAGAACAGGACCAGTTCTATCAATAAGCTCAATCAGAACAAGTTCATCAATGGAACAGAGAGCTTCCTCATAGGCAGACTCTAGGTCACCTTCACATAAAAAGCCTTTCACACATTGCCACACACAATTTTTGCTCTCTGGACCACTTTGTCTAGAATTGGCACTCGAGAGTGGAGCAAAGACAGAATCAACTTTTCTCGCCTGACCCATGCTCTGTGCCCCCTGCCCAGAGCCTTTTTGCATGTCCTTTCCTATAGCACTCCTACTAGTCTTTACAGTAGGATTAGCCCACATCTCTGTGCCATTTTTAGCAGGGTTGATTGGTCTGCTCCTGCTGAAATTTTTTCCCTCCCATATATCAGAATTCTTTGCAGAAAGCAGTGAAGGTTGTCTATTGCGAATATCTACAGATGGCCGAGGAGTGTACGTAGAAGGTCTGGGAGAAGAAACACTTTGATTCTGCTTCATAAGTCTAGAGACAGCTGAATCAGAACGTCTCCCATCTTGCATGAGAACTTGACCTATTCTATCTACTTCATGTTCTAAACCAGACACTTTAGACTGTAATATAGACAAGTTATCCATTACGCCTGTTGAAAACACCTGTAAATTTAATTGAATGATTAAAAATAGCGAATAGACTTCACAGTAGGCAAATATTTAAGCCCTTTCTTGATTAGACAGAAAATATTTTAGCAATCCCTCAATAAAAAACATCAGAAAATGGGGAAGCAAAGAGAAACTCAAAAAAGTAGGCAATCATAACAAGCACTCAATATTCACAACATATAAAGCTACATGCCTTGAGATAATGAGAGACTGTGAAGCTTGTAGCAAGAGGCCAGTGGTGGTAGAATTATGTTAGCAAGAACATGCATACTGGACACATTATGTTTCATAGTTCTAAAGTAGATATAAAACTCTATACAAGTAAAGATATCAAGAAATTCTAAATTTATTTACCTGTAGTAATTCCATTAAATTTGACTGCTTGTTTTCCATCTCCAAAAGTTGTTTCCGTATGCAAGCCATTTCACTGGCTACCTGTGAACAACATCCATGCAATGTTTGGAAACTGTTCTCTGTAACTGCAGAGTCGATACTTCTACGATCTCGCATCTGTGCAGAGTATATTTGCACCTCACTGTTTATCCCTTCAGATGAAAACTGCTGATTCCGACCCCTCGGCTTGAATGAACTGCCCTCCTCAAGCAAGCCATGAGAAACTGTGACAAACTTGGTCTCAAAGTTGTTAGTAACTAGGTTAGACACAGATGAAGAGTCTTGCTTGTCATCCATTGGCACATATTCACATCCAATATCTGGAGGACTCATTACATCAGCACTCATCCTTTCTAATGTTTTGGTAATGGAACTACCCTCTGATTCCTCATTTTGAAGATCTGCCAAAGAAATGTTATGCTTTTTTGGGACAGAAATTTCAATATGCCAATTATCTGTTTTGGGATGATGAGAGTCCACATAATTTTGACATGCTTTCGTAGCTGATAAAGGAGCCCTTCTTTTAGTTGAGTCTGAAACTACATTTTTTAGTGTGGCCTCCTTCCGCACAACATCACTTGCACTCGTGACATCACTGTAGTCACCTCCATAGAAGTTTTCTGTATAAAGTGGAAGATAAAATCACCGAAAGAATTCAAGCAAGAGCAGAAAGACATGCTAGAGGAAGCATCTAAGGGACAATTGTAAGCATATACAACCACATCACATGGGATTTTCAAGAACTACTGGATTGTTCTTTAACAAATTAGGTAAAGACTCCACCACAGCTCACAGTGAAGAATAATAATCAGTATAGAATGATACTCTCCCTAGCTCTTTATACCAAATGCTCTCAAGAATTTTACAAAGCAAATTTCTACAGGCTTCAAAACAGTTACTCCGGTCAAATACAAGCAAATCTTCCCAACCATGTGAAACTAGGAACACATACCCATGGTAATGTGTTGCATATTCAGAGTAATGGATTTTATAGAAGCGAGTATATAGAAAATTAATTCATGGAATGTAAAGAGGAAGAGAGACAGCACCATCTATAACAGGCTTTGCAAACGTTTAAACATATGAGTTGTGATTTTCTTGCATACGATACTGAGAGCAATAGTTAATCATGGATTATTCAAAAGGACAGAGGAATAATATTTTGCTTTAGGTCACCCACCATGCAAATTGGTGAATCCACAGTTTAGAATGGTTTGCTGTAGCTCAGAGCAGTCCTTATTAATTATGATCTCATCATATTACATAGCTTTGAATAATCAAGCACTGATTAGTTCAACGGAAACTTCCGGACAGCATAAATGCCACAGCTTTTAAATAGAGTTATTTTCCACTTCATAAGGCAAAACTAATTCCGCAGCTATTTTAAGTCTAAACAGCAGTTTTCTAGTATCCTGATGTGTCCTTGATACTTCTCTCATCTCTGATTTCTTTCTAGATAGACTTGCATATCTGGCAAATGGACCTCAAGTCTACTGCTAAAACATTAGTGCATCATGAAAAACATATGACAATGCATTTAGATTTGCAAAGGCAAACACAATAGAACAGTTTATAAACAAACTTAACCTTGCATAAATTTCAAAACATCCATTTTAACACAAGACTCTATTAACGCTTTTAAGTTAATGAGCATGCGCACAAAACCTTTTATAGAAGAACCAGTTTCAGAAGGTTCGGGGGTATCAGACCCTGGAAGACTTTTCCAGTACTGAAGGGCATGCTGTACTGCGTCCCTAACTGGTTTCACCTATAAGAAACACAAAAGGCATTTGAGTAATGCACATAATTCAACAGATGTGAATTCTTCAAATAAAATCTTAAATGACATCAACCTTGTCAAATCGGCATGATTCAAGATATCGGATGCAGGAAGCCCTAAAAGGTCCCAAGCAGGATCCACCACTTGAAGCAATTTCTCCCAATGCTGCAGACGCTGCTTTGCGTGTTGTCCAATCACTGTTTTTGAGAGCTTCTTGGATGCTAGTCATTGCGGCGGATAGAATATTTTGTGATGGAGCACCTCCCGCCTGAAATAGAGAATAGAAAAATACCATTTTGCAAAGTATGAGTACATGTAACTAGCATAATAGTGCACACAACTGATTATTTGTAATCATTGACAAATATTTGAGAAAACAACCAGAATGATGCTTCTGTTCAACTCAATTGCTGCTGGTTTTGCCATGAAATGTGGATTCTTGAGCAACTTTATTGTCCGAGCCAACATCCGCTGCAGAATAGAAACTGGAGGATCATGAGAACTATCAATGACCCTTGCCAAGCACAACGCAGAACCCGACTGCACCTGCTTATTCTGCTCACCCAAAGCTTCAAAAAGCGGCTTGACCAACATAACAAAGACCCCATCACTCTCATCCCCATGGTTACTCAACTTAGCAGCCAAAATACCCATCGTCTCAACACAAGCATCCCTAACAACCGAATCCGGATCCTTAAGCCTCTTAACAACACTAGCAACCATCTTACTCAAATGGGGTCCCATTAAACCCTCATGAAAATTCACCAATGTACCTATCAACCTAACACACTCCTTCCTAACCGCACTCTTCTGCTCCTTATCCGTATCCAAAATACACGAAAGGAACGGCGAAACCCCATCTGGGGTTAAAAACTCAGCCACTTTCTCAAGCTCATCAACACCAATTTGACAAGTATCTCGATCAGCAAGCTTTTTCAATGCAACAACCACCTTTTGCTTAAGCTCAAAAACCACTTGCTGTGCATTAACCCTAGATGACCCTCTAGTTTTCAATTGGGAATGTGCCTCCTTCATCTTGAAATCCTCCTAAATCCCTAACTATACAAAATCCACGCCCTCCTCTCCTCCCCAGGTCACATTGTCAGCTGTTTTTTTTTAATAAAAAGAAAGTAATAAAATCTATCGCTCATTATCTATCGATCTATCTATAAGCAAGAAATTTAAAATTGAAGCTTGAACTTTATGACAGAAAAAAAATAAATTCAAAAACTTCTACTCAGAAAAATGTTTGAAACCCTAACCTTTTCTTGGAAGTTGAAAAGTACAGAAAGAGAGCAGAGCGTTTCATTCAAATCAAAGCCAAAAGAAAAATAGAGAGAAATTTGAAAATAATAATAAATTACTAGTACCCATAAAAAAAAAGGTGAAGAAGAAGGACGAGGAGCAAATCTCTCAAGTAAATGTCTATAAGAATCAACGCTCCCCTTTTTTTTCCCCTCTCTCTGAGAGTTTTTACAGAGATTGATTGATGGAGGGACAGGAAGTGATTATGTTAGTATTAATTAAGTATTTATTTTCTTTGGAGTTTGGGGGAGAGAGAAAGAGAGGTCTTCAAATTTCGCGCTTAGCACTGTGTATTTCGAATTTTGGGTCGAGGGAGCGTTTGGACTGTGCAGTCTTACGTACTGGTCTACTACTTGATAATGAGCAGTCGTTTTAGTCTTTGCTTTATCTCTTTTCGTCCTCACATGCAAGGCAGTCTCTCCTCCTCCCCTTCTTCCAAGAACAACTTTTCAAAATTTGAATTCATTACATTAATGGATGTAGATATATTACAATAAGAAACGAGAGAGAGAGAGAGAGAGAGAGATTGTAGATATATTATTGTATATTAAATAAGTGAATCTATTTTTTTAATTTATTTCATAATTCAAAAAAAAATAAAAATGCTTTCAAAATCAAGATGGTTAATTATGTTACTTTATGTCTGAAATTACTAGTTTGTCACGTATTATTTTAAAAATAAAACAACTTGGGATA
>Ga0325404_1002807_pt1 | contig 18594 bp, 10 predicted proteins | sample PopdelMetagenome_18_FD_205664 | JGI IMG/M metagenome (GOLD analysis project Ga0325404, IMG submission 205664) | Populus deltoides microbial communities from Bellville, Georgia, United States - Xylem-Control-R1 | ecosystem: Host-associated > Plants > Phyllosphere > Stem > Wood/Secondary xylem... | reverse complement strand
ATGCTAAGACATGATAATATTAAAAAATATTATCAGAAAACTTGATCATTGTTAAAATTATCTTCAAAACAGCCGGCAGCAGTACGGTTTGATCACTTTCCTCGTGTTGATTGTGTTAGCCCCTTGTTTCTGTCGCATTAGCCCACCATTTGGATGCTAAGATACCTTTGCTCCATGGCCTAAACTGCAAAACCTTTCTGCATTCATGTCAATACATTAAGGGAATGTTTGTTATAGCAGCGTATCTGTATTTAAAAAGAAATCCAAATTTTTTTATTTAAATTTAATTTTTTTTAATGTTTTTAAATTATTTTGATATAATAATATCAAAAATAAATTTTAAAAAATAAAAAAAAATATTTTAATATATTTATAAGTAAAATACACTTTAAAAAATAATAACTATCATAATATCAAATACTATCTAAAAATTAGATATTTTAGACAGTATATCGAGGGAAGAATTTTAAGATACTTAAAAAATAATTAGTGATATCATATTAGTTACTTTTTTGATTCATTTTAAAAGAAAAAAATAAAATAACTAGGAGAAAGAAAGTTTTAAATGAAAATATTTTTATTATTATTTTTCATGATTCATGAGTTATATCTTTTATTTTCTCTTTTTATCTGTTTTTTTTAAATAAATTCAATAAATAATTATTAAGATACTCCTAGTTCCACGTTAAAAACTTTGTACCGAAAAAAAAAAAGACCAGTTGCCCGTGTACTACAATTAAAACTTAAAATGGGCGTTGAAAAAATTTTACATTATTTTTTTTATTTTTATAATAAATAATCATGTAAAAATATAATGGAAATGAAATAATAATGATGTATTAGAATGGAGATGTTAGTGATAATTGGCTAAGATGTTTTTTTAATAAATAAATTAAGTTTATATGTTTATCAAAAAAATATTTATGTTAACCGGTTTCTTATAAAATATTTTGTAAAAAATAAATATAGAAAATTAGAAAAGTATTTTTGACAAAACTAATTAAAACCTCATTTCAGTTAGAGGTTTCTCGGCTTTCTTTACCATGAAACATAATGTAATTTCAAATGTCTTTTGGTATTTCAGTTTAACTGTAATTGATTTAGAAAATAAAAAAAATATTTTTTTATTATTTTGATATACGGATTTTAAAAATTAAAAAAAATTAATATATTTCTAAAAAAAATAATCTATGTAGTTTTATAGTTTGATTAAAATTTTATTGGAATTTATAAAGATTTTCAAATATCTACCGACAATCAGAAGCTTCAAATTGGAGCAAAATTATGACAAGAAGGAGACTTTAAGAAATATTTTAAATGGAGTGAGAAATACAGGGTATTTGTTTGATTTTAGTCAAAGGTTGACTTTTACTTTACACCGTTGATTCAAATGTAAGATGTAACATCATCTATTGTTTTTTTTTTAAAAAAAATAATTGTGTGTTTTGTCTTTAAGGATAATGATTTGAAAAAAATATTTTTTTAAAAAAACTATAAATTATATTTTTTATAATTAAAATTTCAAGATAAATTTGAAGTAAAAATTATATAAAATTTATGATATATATTAATTAATCAAATATTTTTAAAACTATAATTAAAATAAAATACAATTTCAACAACACTATTGACTGCCGACGCTGAAAGGGGTAATCTTGCTCCTCTCCGTAGCACTTCAATTCAATACCATTAGACTCATCAAAGGGTGTATTTGTCAATTGAATAGTGCTAAGTAAATCCATAAAAACCATTAGCAAGTCTTCTGCTCCATCAAATTAGCATATATCATCAACTTTCTTGACCTACTGGATAGGCATGGGAATGGCAGGGAAGCTCATGCATGCCATTCAGTATGATTCTTATGATGGAGGACCTGCTGCTTTAAAGGTGTTTTTTTACTTAGCATTTCTACTTTATGTTTCTTTTCCCTTCTTTTTTCTTTTTAATTTCATTGTTAGTTCTCTATGTGTTCATGGCTGATTTATTTTCGCCTTTTGAGGGGTTTTTTTTTCTGTATCGTAATTTAGACCTTATATTTTTAACGATTTTGTAAGTTAGTCTCTTATATTTTTTTAACGATTATTAGCAATAATTTAATTTTTTTTCGTACAGATGTAATTGAAATGATAATTTTACAAAATGTAAATTAATTTGTGTAACCATGGGAATTTCTTGCTCAAATTCAACTTCTGTTTCGAGGTTATAAAGATTTGAAAGTAATGATGAACATGAATTGCTGACTGAATTTTGATTATTAAAATAAATAAATGAATGAATTTTTATTGTAGCATGTTGAAGTTCCAGTTCCAAGTCCTAAGAAATATGAGGTTTTGTTAAAGCTGGAAGCAACCAGTCTGAATCCAATTGATTGGAAAATCCAGAAAGGCAAGCTGCGGCCTTTTTTTCCTCGCAAATTCCCTTATATACCTGGTAATACAGCATTACTTTCTTGCATTTGGCAAATTTATTTCCCTTGGACGTAAGCATAGTTAAACCATGTAAAACACCGTGTCTATGTGTGATTTCTTCTTCTTCTAATTGCTGTGATAATTTTCTTTATCAAATTGTGTGATCCTAACATTATTTTGGAACTGTCTGTGGCGTCTGAAACTTGGAGATTTTGTAATGGTTTTGTTGAGTTCTATAGTTGCATTCTTATCTCTGATGTTTTGATGTTTATCTGATTAAGTTTGCTGATCATCTGATAATTTAAAGAACCGAATCGACTAAATTAATGTTCTGTACTCATACCAGAAACCCTGTTGGTGCAAGTGAATATCAAGTTCTGAACAAAAACTCTGTATTTTTTGTCTTTTACGTTGTTTGTTGTCAACGACAAGAGTTGAACGTTTACCAGAAATCCTAATGTTTTTTCTTTTTCTTTTTGTTTGCTTGAACAGGTACGGATGTGGCAGGCGAGGTTGTAGAGGTTGGAGCAGAAGTAAAGAACTTCAAAATTGGTGACAGAGTTGTTGCAGAACTTGGCCATCTTGTAAGTGCTTATTCCTGCCATTTCCCCTCTGGTGAATTTGTGTTTTGAAGCCTTAGATTTGCCAGCATCAGGGAAGAACGAGATGGGACAATGTTTGGAAATGAATTAGACTAAGCAAACTTTGAGAAATGACAAATAATCTTAACATAGAATATCTGCTCGCAGTCGGCCAATCTTAACATTCAAAGAATTAATTGTGTTGTGCAATGGCAGTACGGAGGTGGACTAGCTGAGTATGCTGTGGCAAAGGAGAGCTTGACTGTGGTGAGGCCATCTGAAGTTTCAGCTGCCGAAGGCGCAGGCTTACTTGTTTCAGGTATCACAGCTTACCAGGCTCTCACACAGCATGGTGGGATAAAGCTTGATGGAAGCGGGAAGCAGAAAAACATTCTGATCACTGCTGCCTCAGGTGGTGTAGGTCTTTATGCAGTTCAGCTAGCAAAGCTTGGAAATACACACGTAACAGCCACTTGTGGTGCTCGTAACATCGAATTGGTCAAGAGCTTAGGGGCCGATGAGGTTCTTGATTACAAAACACCTGAAGGAGCAGCTCTCAAGAGTCCATCTGGTAAGAAATATGATGTAGTGCTCCACTGTGCACTGGGCATTTCTTGGTCTACTTTTGAACCTACTTTGAGTGAAAGTGGTAAGGTTATTGACATCACTCCTGGCGCCAGTGCCATGATGACTTTTGTTCTCAAGAAACTTACCTTCTCCAAGAAACAGCTGGTGCCCGTATTAACCGTGAGCCCCAGCATTGAGAGCCTGGATTGTCTTATTAAACTAGTGAAGGAAGGGAAGCTTAAGACGATCATCGACTCCAGACATCCATTAAGGAAGGCAGAAGATGCCTGGGCAAAGAGTATCGATGGCCATGCTACAGGGAAGATTGTTGTGGAAACTTGAACATAACCACCCTATGTTTATTCTGATTGTTCATTGAAATAATTGAAACAAACATTAAGAGTGAAAAATAATGAACAAAGAAGAAAATAATTTACACATTTCAACTAGCATCTTTCGTTAGCGTGACAACACCATCATTCAAAAATAAAAATCATAAATTGCAGCATCAGAGTTTCAGGCTGGTAAGTCAACCCTCGAGTGAGTAGATGATGATGCATAAAAAATATATATATACACACAGATATTTTATACAATGTACATATCTTTATAAATATCCTAGATATTTATATTAAATATCTTATAATTTAGATATTTATTTTAAAAAAATTTATATAAATAGAGCTTCATTTCTCTAGATGAAAGGTCTGTCAAAACTCATATATCTGAACTCTATTTCTTTAGACAATATATATTTAAAAAAACACAAGATTTAAACAGGACTCAAGGAACATTACAAAGAAAAACTTAAAGGACTCAGCTTTTCTTATAGCAAATGAAGAGAAACAATGTGGATTCAAGCTATATATTGATCATTTTGTCCTTTAAAGCAATATATTGATCATTTTGTCCTTCAATGCACTCAGTAATTGCCTTGGCTATAAGGATAGAGTTGTCTTTTTAAGGGAATCAAAATATCATTTGTCAATTGATTGGGATAATTTAATAAATTTATATTTTTTTTATATGTAGTGAAATTACTTCTTCACCCTTGAAAGCTAAGAAAATAGATCTTTTGTCCAGGGGCTTTTGTGTATTTTTAACTTTATTTGCACAATTAAATGACAATGATACTCTTAAAAGTTTAAAAGTTTTAGCTTTGTAGAGAGGGGTTTTTTTTGTCTTTGTGTATATTTTTTTTTTTACAGTAAAATAACATGTTTAGCCTTTGACTTTAAAAATTCTAAGTCTGGGCAAGGGAGGACATTTGTGTCTTTGACACATGTTTTTTTGTGTAATATGAGGATACCTTTAGGGGCTTTTTAGTACTTCAAATTATTAAAATATTAATAAATCAATATAAAAGGACAATGTTTATCATCATCCCCCCGCCAAACGAGAAGCACGTGGGATGTATTATGACAGCAAAAATCCATTGACCGTCGTGTCAGGTGGCAGTGCAGCTACTAGTGTCACATGTTTGGTCTAGTTGATGGTAATAGAAGTTTTTCCTCCACCATCCCTCCCTTCCTCTCTCTATCTCTCTCTCTCTCTCTCCCCTTTCTGCATTGGTTTTCATGTCGAGCTCTTAAAAATTCAGATGTGTCCTTCAGTTTGTATTTGTTTTAAAGTTGGTCATCATTCTTTTGATTTCTATTTGTTTTGATTTTAAGGCTTTTCAAAAAAAAATTTGTTTCAATTTCATCCCTCTGCATTTTATTTCATAGAATTTTTTTTTATCTAATTTGGTCCTCATTCTTTTAGAATTTTTTTTTATCATTTGCATTAAAAAAATTTTTGTCCTTTAGAATTTTTTGTTTCAATTTTAGTCATCATTTTTTTATCATTTTCTTCATTTATTTTTTTTTCAATTTAATCCCTAATAATTTTTCCTTCAATTATTTTTTTGTGAATGATTTTGTCCTTATTATTTTTATTTTTGATTTTCTTCAATTATTTTATGATTGAAAATATTGCTTCGTTATTTTTTTGTGTTTGTGAAGACAATCATGACCCGATCCACTAGTTTTGATGATTAACCTGGTTTATGTTTTTTTTTTTAATCCTTTTTAAAAATTGATTTTTGTTTTCATTTTCATCATTTGACATTAACTTATTGGGCTTTGAGCTTCGTGATATGTTCTGATTTTTTTTTTTAGGTTATTTCTATCTCATATCTTGGATCGCGAGTTATTAAATTTAAGTTGGGTTTGCTCGGGTTTTTTTTTATCATCTAGCATTTGTTCCCACTTTCGAGGGGACTTTTCTAACTTTTTTAGAGTAACACGAGTTGCCTTGTTTTTTTTTTTTTTGTCATCCTTTAACATGAAATTGGTTTGATATTGCCAGAAATGATGGGCTAATGAGACAAAAAGCCAGAAACAAAGGGCTAACAGTACAAGCAATATGAGGATGTGGTCAAACCGTAGTGAAAGTGGTTGTTTTGGAAATATTTTAGTAAGAACTAATTCTATGATAATATTAGAAAAATATTAAAATGCTAGCAACATAGTTATAAGGCCTGACCTGGCTTGACCTAACATATTAACTTTGTTATAACCTATTTTTGGGTTCTTCCCAGATTCATTTCTTTCAAAAAAAATAAAATAAAATAAGAGCTAAAACAGTGTCGTTTAAAACGGTACTGTGGGTCTTCTTTTTCCTCTAGATGCGCGAGGCAAGGGAAGAAGAAGCATTTGTTCCCCTGCAACGCCACTCCCTCTCTCTCAACCCCACTTGCCCAAGAAACCCGGCAACGACCCATGCCCACATATACCCTGCCACCTAGCCACAATGATGAAGAAAGTCAGGGGAGCCATGCCCTGCAAGTAACTTCCCAACCCACCTTACTCTGCGCCATGACAGGGGTAAGGTGGCCCTCTCCTCCTATGCCTATAAATACCAGAGGATGGGGCACCAAAATAGGGAGAGATTGAGAGTTGAAAAACAGAGGGATTTTTTGGAGAGAAGAGAGAAATCGAAACATAGGGAAAGAAAGGAAAGAAACAGAGGAGAAAACAAAAGAGGGTCGTGTTTTTTTTTAGTTGAAAACAAAGATGTTGGGGATGGATTGCAAAAGAAGAGAGAAGCAATAAAAGGAGAGAGAGGAGGAAGAATTGTTTGAAAATAGAGGAGAGAAGATCGAAAAATAGAGGGACAAGGGAGAAGATTATAGAGGAAGAAAGAAGAAAAAAAGGAGAACCACCGTTGTTCTTCCTCTCCTCCGCCACCAGCAGCGCCATCGTCAGCCTCTCACCATCTTCCTCCCCCTGCTGCAACACCTGTGAAGAAGAAGAAGCCTGTACCTCTACATAAACAGGAAAAACAGCAGCAAACACTGCCTGCCACCGCAGAGAAGAGCCATCATCGCTCCGCCAACAACAGCAGCCACCATTAGAAACAAAAGAAGAAAGGAGAAGCAGGAGACAAAAGTGGGGAGAATAAGAAACATAGAAAAAACAGAAATATAAGAGAACAGAGCAGAAGAAAAAACACAGAGAAGAAAAAGAAAGGTCGACCACTGTCCAAGTTGTTCTCCGGTCAGCAACCGCCAGCAGCACCACCTCGAAGCCACCATAGGTCCATCCCTCTTCCTTTTTCTTTGTTTTCTTCTTCGCTACACCGTCTCCACTGTTCACTAGGGCGGACAAGTCCGGACCAGCCCAAAATGGCTATAGGCATGCATTTTGGCTTTAATAACTAGTTTATTAAAGTCATGAGAACTTGGCCAATGTTTCAAAAAAATCCAAAACAATTATTTTCTTCTCTTTTAATATCAGGGATTACTAATTTATACATAAAAAGTATTCCCGATATTAAAAAGGTAGTTCTTTTGTTGATGTTAGGATGGTTAGGTTTTACCCGATAAAATAAAGATCTCCTTACCAAGGAAGACTTTTCTTAAACCATAGACAGACCAACAATTAGAAATACGATACAATCGTAGCATATATTAGATCATAAAACAATGCAGTTTACCTTAGGTAAGGCGTATTTGAGGTGTTAATACCTTTCCTTTACGCAACCAGTCCCCGTACCCAATCTTTGAAACCAGTTAGGTTCGTAGTGACCAAAATACTAGGTGGCGACTCTCATTCCATTTTTTCACTAATAAGAGACAAGAATTTCTTGTCCCCCTATATTTTCCAGATAGATACAACACTCCTGAGAGGGGGTGGAAGATCACCGTGACGTCGCACACGTGCGACAAACTTGGTGAGTCACCACCTAGATCGGGTTTTATTTTGAACCAGATGTTTTTATGAAAACAACAATGTTTTTTTCCTTTAAAAAAAACAAAAATTATGTTATTTAAAAAAAACCTAAAGCGTCATCATTTGGTAAAAAAAATATATTAAATTAACATGTTGATGATACATGAAAAACTACACGAATGTTTTATAAAAAGTACACATATATAATTCTTAAGATATTTATCTTAAAAAAATCTATATAAACGAAGCTTTATCTCTTCAGATGAAAAGTTTGACAGAGCTCATCTCTTTAGACTCTCTCTCTAGACAACACAAGTCTAAAAAAACACAAGTTTGAAACAAAACAAGGCTTAAGGAGCATTTAAGCCTAGATAATATTTCTTTTCTCCATCATCTAGACAAACACTATACTGAATTAAGCTTCGTACTATTTTTCTTACAAGTGTTGCGGGCTCACCAAGTCCTCTAGATCTAATTTTATCAGCCCAAGAAACCTCCCCAATCTTTCTACTGAGGATTTTTTTAGCCTCATAAATTGGCGTCGTCTGCGGAAACTTTATTCCTATTTCTCAAATTATTTTTCCATAGCTGACGAAATCTCAATGCAGCGACAACTATGCTAGTGACTATGTCTACGACAATACCAACAAAATGCCAGTGGCTACGCCCCACATAGATGAGGCTAGAAAAATCTCCAATAGAAAGACTAAGAGCACTTTTCAGGGGATGATAAAACTAGACCTGGAGGACTTGGTGGGCCCGACAACACCTGCAAGAAAAACACTTTGAAACTTAAATAAGTATAGTGTTTGTTTAGATGACAGAGAGAATAAATATTTTTTAGGCTTAAATGTTCCTTAAGCCTTGTATCAAACTTGTATTTTCTTAGACTTATGTTGTCTAGAGAGAGGTGTATACATTGTATAAAACACAAGTGTAGTTTTTTCAAGTATTGCCAGAGCCCTCTAAGTGTGTTTGGAAGACTTGACCTAGCAAGAGTGAGAGATAAAATACTTGGGTAATATTACCTTTTATGTATCACCAAAACCCTTCAAGTCTTAATGACACCTTTTGTGTTTACAATCCACCATAAAAGTAGTTTATGGGTGTAGCTTTGGTGCATAGTTGTGGGCGTAGTTGTGGGTATAGCTGTGTATAGCCGCTAGCGTAACCTTAGCGTAGCCACGTGGGGCATAAATGATGCTGCTGACATGTCATTAGCATAGTCATAGACATAGCCACTAGCATAGCCGTAGACATAGTTGCTGGCATAGTTGCCGCTACATCGAGGTTTCGTTAGTCATGGAAAAAGCTTTTGAGAAACAGGAATGAACGAGCTTTTTGCTCATTTCCCAAAGATAACTCTAATTGATGAGGTTGGAAAAATTCTTTGTAGAAAGATTTGGGGCGCTTTCCATGAGCTGATAAAACTTTTCATAGAGGACTTTGTGGGCCCGACAAAACTTGCAAGAATAATTCTCTGAAGCTTAAGTTAGTATTGTGTTTGTTTAGGTGACGAAGAGAATAAATATTATCTAGGCTTAAACTAGATAGCTTGCCTACGCTTCTTGCGAGGTGACTTGATTTTTTTGAAGCATAAAAAATTAATGATTAAGTGCTTTAAGTGTTTTTTAAAAGAGGAAAAAAAATTAATGGCTCCATATCATAGAAAGAGAATGGAAAAAATATCAACCATCAATTCCCAGGATTCCAAACGAAGCACAAAAACATTTGATACTTATATTTAATTCAAAAGCATAAATCATCATAAAAAAACAAGATTGAACAAAGCCTGAAAAAAAAACTCTAGTTAACATGTGTGTTTTTTCAAAACGAATGGAAAATCTTGTAGAAATTGAAAAAAAAAACATAAGAAAACAATACAATTGAGGATGAAAGTTAAAAAAAAAAAAAAAAAAACTGAAAAGGGATGAAAACCAAGCAAATATGGACGAACATTTTAAGTTCAGTTAATCTCTTAAAGTCACAAACCCTTAACTAAAAAGCTTAATATTAAACAAATTCAATGTTAAAAACAAATTCATTATCCAAATCTTTTGTAGTGGTTCGTGAAAACTTGTAATGAGAATTGTGCCATTTCATTTGAAGCTCTTGTACTGTATTTGAAAGACATGCACGAATGCAAAGAAACCAACTAGAATGAGAAGCTGCTAAATGCATACAACAAAGGCATCATCTACAATCAGAGCTACTTACTGTACTAAACAACTTACACAATTTACACTTATGCACACTGGTATTAACCTAAGTTATATATGCCTTGAGTGTTTTAAGTGCCATCTACAAAACTATTCTGCTCCTCGTGGAAGAAAACATGCACTACAAATTATCGCTTGCACCATCCTGTATCCAGAGAAACTTCACGGTCATAAGGGATCTCCATATTCCAGCAAACGCTATGATTGCGATTAAGAGGAGGAAAATGCTGATATAAACTGGAGGTGCTGCTGGAAATGCTGATGATGCTATCTGGCTGCTCTCGGATTCACCCTCCTTTTTCGCCCTTAACCTCAAATCTGAAGAAGATTCTTCAGCAATTTCCCTGTTAGTCTTGGAACTAGGAAGTGGGCTTTCTTTCTGCAGATAGTCAGCTGTAGGGGTCTGTTTTTCAGCATCTCCAGTGGCCTGCAGAAAATAATTGCATGAAATCACTAGTTCGATGGGTGCATTTCAACAGAAACCCCACGTTGTCGTAGAGTGATAGCACTTACCTCTGTTACAGATGATTGGACCTCATCTTCATCTTCAATGTAGCCTGCATCTTTAACCTTGCAATATCCAACTGACTCAGACAAAAGCTTCGTTTCCAGCTGCAGAAGGATTCTTCTTGGGCCACTGCCCTGGGCAATGAAGATGTCTGACTGTGGTCGGACTCGAGGCTGGCGGGCCCTAATCTTGATTCCAGTTCCACTAACACCACTGCCATTGTCTACAGAAGTCATCTGACTAGTTGCTTCTTCCATTCTATTAAGCACACCAAAGGATGAGATTGCAGATTTGGCAGATGGAGCATCTTGTCCAACAAAATTATTGCCGAAATGACCAATATTTCCCCTTCCAAGTTCTCCATAAAAAACAGGAGTGGGTGCTCTCAAAGTTCCAAGTGCAGGCTGCATTTGAAATAGCTCATTGCTACAAAATTGATCACTAGGCCACGCTGGGACTCTCATGAGCGAAACATGCTGGTGTACATCAAAATTACAACAGGATTTTAGAGCTTCAGAGGTTATTTTCAAATAAGAATAAATCAACTATGTCAAATTGCTCAAACAGCAATATAAGAAAATACAAGATTTAACAGTTAAGAGCTATGACAGCTAAGAGAGATTCGACAGCATGGTTATTTGAAAGCTACCAAAAGACCATAGTTTTACCTGTAAATTGTTCATGAAACTGTATATACCATTGTCCGGAGCATAAGAGTTTCCTGGTGGTATCTGACCACACAACTGAGCCTCAATTCCAACACCCAAGTTGTTCTTACTCGTTTCTTCACCAGAACACTCGTCATGGTTATTGAAGAAGCCATCTAACAATTCTGTGATGGATACATCCTGTTCAATGGAGACATCCTGAAAAGGAAATCCATTTTGATCGTTGCCAAAGTCACTGGCATAAGGTGAATCTATGTAGCATCCTAGGTCTGCTGGAATATGTGATTGCACTGGGGAGAAAACTTCACGATCAAGTTCACCACATACAGGCTCGTGTATAAGAGAACTTTCATCCAGCAGCGGACATGCCTGAAAAACAAACTTAAAAAAATCAACTTTCTCATAATGTTTATCTTGAGTGGAGTACAAGATGCCAAAATACAGAATCCAGTACTCACCTCCACAGCTGTTGCTTCTGGCACTTGATCTTTAATATCTGAAGTTGCATGTCTATTACTGCAGATATCAACAGGCCCCACAGAATTAGCAGTCACGTTGTCAGACTCAGTCAACCACATCTTTATATCTTCTGACTGCTTTCCTGAATGCATGCCAGATGTAGCTGTTTCTTGAACTAGATCTGATGATGCGTTATCAGGAGAGGACTTAGCAGCTGTAGGAGAGTATCCAATCTGTTCTATCTCATCATACTTTACACCATTGGTTCTCTCTTCTGGCTTTCTGAATAAGCGAAAAAGGACAAATGCAACCTGATCCAGGTTAAAAGAGGAACTAAGTGAGTTGAAGATATAAACAGCATCAATGAGAATCAACGGTATTCATTTCAACAATAGCATCACTGTACATCACTTACTACTAAAACTGAATTCCTTCAGTTTAGCTGCCGGCATTATGTTCATACGTACATCAAAATAAATTAACATTGAATGCATGGTTAATAGGAAAAAACATAACACAAAAAATTAATCACACAGCATGTAGACAAAATTTCCTCAGTTTTTCCAACGAATGAAATCAAAACTAAGCATTTCAACCAAGTATAGCATGTCAAAATGAACAAATTAATAACAAGAATGAGATCAAGAACGCTAGCAACCTGGCCAGGGCCGGTACCATCAAGATCCTCTTCAGTGGGACGATACTCATGCATGATCCAGTTCGTACGCTCTCCCTTTGGAGCACGACCACGGTAGAAAACCAATGTTTTCTTCATACCAATGAAGGTAGTATTACCAGCCGATGTCCGAGACTTTATTGTTCGATCCTTCCCCGTAGCCTTCCAATATCCAGCATCTGTTGCTCTATTTGAACGATGACCATTAGGATACTTCCTATCTCGTGGGCAGAAGAAGAACCACTCTGGATCATCAGTCTTTATCACAGATAGCCCTACAACCCAACATTCAAATTCACTTCTCGTTTAGCTAAAAATAGCAGAATTGTAAACTATAGAGCAGTAAATTATAGGAAGGATACTAAAATACCCTATTTCCAAAACATAATGATAATCTTTATAGCAAGTTCAAGGGAATCTACTTGTAACCCTAAGAAAAACCCCACATTCCTAATGACTCCAAATTTAGCTAAAAATATCAGAATTATACACTAAGTGCACTTAATTATAGAAACCATACTAAAATACCCTGATTCTAAGAAATCAATATTTATTACTAGTAAATTCAAGGAATCTTAGTGATGAAGGAATTACCCAGATAAGCAAAAAGTGGAATTTATTCATAGGGAATAAAGAAATAAAACAACCAATAAAAAATATATCAAAGATTCAACCTTTAAAATCAAAGAAAACCCACCTAAAAAACAAATTAATAATAATAAAAAAAAGAACGGATTTTTCTTTTTCTCCTTTTTTACCAGGCAAATCCCAAGGCTCCCATTTACAAACATCAATTTCAGGGATGACTTCGACTTCAGAATCACGACCGTTGATTTTGAGTCTCAAGTAGTGGCTTATCAGCTCTTCATCAGTTGGCCTGAATCTAAACCCTAAAGGTAGGGAGTCCATAGACACCATAGCCACCATGCTGTCTTCGTTTTCCTTTCTTTAACCAAAACCCAACAAAGAAATTCAATCAAAGTTTGAGTCTTGCATCTGTTACTCCAAAAACTATCAATCTCTCAGTGTACTTGCCTGCTCTTTTATTTTTGTTGTTGGCGGTAGGGTCTGTGTTCTTCTCTTATTTAACCTCTTTAGTTTGTACTACTGACCAATGGCATCATGACAAAACAGCAGATGTCAAATGTCAGGTTTGAAGAAGAATTTTACGTGTACGATGTTGTTGGCGTGAAAACAAGTTCGATCCAGTCCTCATCTTTCGATAAGTATTCAAGTCACGTCTTAAAGTAAAATTTCTTTTAATTTCATCATTTTATTATCATACTAGAAAAAAATATTTCATTAAAGAAATTAAGAAATATCTATCTAATTCATTAAAATAGAGTAAATAAATATACATTTGACCCATCAACTTTTAGCATATATATAAAAATATATTATGATTAACAACAAACAATCACAGAAATAAAGATAAAAATGAGTTAGATTTGAGATGATTTTGATAAATAATAAAAATATCTAGATAACGAAGAGTCAATTATAAAATTTATAAATGCTAAGAATGATGAGTTATTTAATTTTTAAATAAAATAAATTAAATTTCCAAATCTATTTGCAAAACCTACCTATGAAAAAGATACAATCAAGATACCTATACAAAAATATCATCGAGAACACGAGTAAATAATGCTTATTTAAAAAGTATATTTAAAAAGAAAAACATCTTTGTCAACTATTATTTAGTAAAGATAATAAATTTACGATTTACAAGTGTTTTTAAATAAATGTAAAACATTCACTTAAAAAAAAAATAGAGAGATACAAGTGGGAGATAAATTCTATACGAATATATTCTTAACATTTTTTTATTGATAATAAATTTTATGTTCTCTCATCTTTGTATTTGTTTTTTTCTTCAAAACGAACTTCAAAAAATAATTAATAATATGTTATTAGTTACTTCCTGAGTACCATAAATTTTTTAATAACTACCCCTGAAAAATTGATAGTTTTTTTTTAAACCCAAAGGAATTAACTAGAGGAGATTGGATTATTAGGTAATAGGCATTCAAGTGTTAAAACTGCAAGATTTAGTAAGTTTGAGGATTGGTTTGAAATCCTAACCATATTGGGGACTATTTTATATATATATATTCTTTTCTCTAAAAACAAAACACAATAATATACTAGTGAATTGGTGACTGGACTACGAACCTTCCTGTCTCCAGATGCAGATGCTGGCTCCCAAGTACACATTTACTGTTCACCTATATTTTTTTTTAAAAAAATTAGTTTTAGATTAATTTTCTTATATTTTTAATCATTTCATTTTAAAAAATAAAAAATATTATTATTTTAATACATTTTAAAAAATAATCTCCAAACAAAAAATGGCTCAATTGTCAATTTTCTGGTTCTGTTTAGTGTGGTTCAGGATGGTGGGATTAAAGAAACTCTCTTCCCTTAACCTTATCTACAAAGGAATATTCTCACTTTTTACTTTTTTTTCTTCTCTTTTTCTAAGTTCAAATAGATTGATCCACATGCGATTACTTCTCGAAGTCGTCTTTCTATTAATTGCAGATTTTCAGCACTAATTATAACCCATAAATGGCATTATAGTTGTCAAAACCGACATGTAGCCCTCTTAGCAGGCACATATGCCTATGATACTGCTCTCATTAGCCGCTGTTCTCACATAAAGTGAGCCAACAAGAGACCCCGGCCCCAATAAAGAGCCATCAGTCTTTTGAATTGTGAGGAATGATGGAGCTGATTCCTTGCCAGTCCAGCAGCACACCAGAACTTTTGGAAAAGAGAACCTGATAATAATAGTCTTTGAAAGAAATCATCAAGATTTGAGGAAGCCTCATCGTTTTGCTAAACTTCAGATCTTGATTGAACAGAGCCCGTAGGGCCAAGGCCGATGACAATTATCTCTTTGATCATCCCTCCATATCATTTCTCCACCAATGTAACTAATTTTTTTTTCATGCTTTGAAGGGGAAATAAAGTTGAATAAAATTCCAAGGAAACTGTAGGAAAATGAAGTTTCGCAAAACTTAATGGCGTATTGTCATACGCGAGCACACTTGAGTAATAATCAATAACCATCGCCAAACATAACACGACATACTATATATGAGGTGAATAATTTAGGTGTACTACTGCCCCAACAAATTAAGACTTCTCCTGTGAGTTCTATCTTTATTCTGTACATATTTACCTACCTACAAAGCTGGATGATACCCGTGATTCACATTGGCATCTGCCCTCTGCACTGGTCTCCTAAAACTCCACTTAATGCAGAAGTCCAGGGCTAGCCGAAGTGCGGTTCCAAGTCCGAGCACAACAATGACCCCTGTGTAATGTGTCATAGTTTTGACATCAGCATGCATATTGTTCTTCATTTCGTAATGCTACTATTTGCATATGGACAAGTCAGTTAATTGTTGAAAACTGATATAGACGTGCTTACCGATTATTATGTTAACAGGTAAGGCAGAGACACCAAGGGTGATGGATATCAGCACATCCAACAAGAGGCCACCAGTAAGAATTGAGAATGCCACCCAAAGTGGACTAAAACAACCCTGTTTTGAAGATGAATTCGTTCAAAGTCATCACACTGAATACTATATCCAAAAAAATACTCTCAATTCCCTTACCCTATTGTGATCTCGTGGTCTTAAGTTAGGGTCGATTCTCCAAACCCAGTAGTTTGTCTGCTTCATGAAATCACAGAAACAGAATATCAACATTAAGCACTGCATGGTTTATCATAAAAAGTTCTTGTCATCAATCTGTGCTGCCAAACCAACACTCTATAAATAGTGCTTCCAGATATTGTAAACCCTTATCCAGGTTTTTAAGCATGCCACTTGACCCTTTGGTATTTTGGAAAAACATTCCCCACATTTCCAGCAGTGTCATTGTGATTTTTTAGAAGCTGACATGATAAACTATCTTAGACAGGCCCCAAAAAAGATGTATGAGCTTGCATCACATTCCAAATCCAATGCATGTATAATTTAGACCAGATAAAAATGAAAAATGCTATCTTAAGCATACATTGTAATTTTGCTCCCAGAAATAGAATACCTACACTTGGCTGGGATTCTGGAGGTGAAACATTTACAGCTACAGCCCTGAAATAAAAGGTTTAAATCATATAAAGTTAATTCAGCAACCTTGTGCCAAACTTCATAGCATAAACAGACATGGTGAAGGACCGACTTACTGGCATATCTCACATTTGTTGGATCCTCTTCTGCTAAACCAGGTATCTATACATGTGCGGTGGGCTTTTGCAAGACCACCTTTACATTTGCATCCAAGATCTATGAGAACTTCTTCCTTCTCCTGCTGGCAAACTCTGAGAATAATGAATTAATCTTAGTTATTGCTTATGTGATGAGTTCCATGTCTCTCTTCATCTTAGTTCTTTTCTCTCTAATGGTTCTGGTTTTCTTCTTAATCTTAGCAATTAAATTATATAACAATTTTCCCTTCTAGAATATGAAACCATGATGATGGATGAGAATATAAGACAAATGATACTTCTGGTTCGCTGAACTACAAACACAAGCTGGATGATGCTACTTTGTCAATCCCTGAAATGTGGCGTTAAGGAAAACAGCAAATTGCATCCCAATACGCCAATAAAGATTTAGATTTTAGTATCTAATGTTGTACAACGCTAAATGAATACCAGGGGATCACTAGGAGTTCCAAAAAAAAGTGCATATAAAAGCACACTGGAACTTTCAACTTGAAAGGAGAAAATTCACAAGTTTATGACATGGAACAGACTCATGATTTTCATAGTCAATTAATGTCATAATCCAATCAAATCAAGCAAGATCAAAATGGGAAAAATACACAATACACGATGGGTTCCAACAAAATTATAACTAGAGCAAGAACTATTAAGTATAAGTACCAACCTGCATTGTTCGTGCAGACTTGAAGTCCTTGACAAGGACCCTTTTCTGGGAGAATCTACACCAGGCAACTCTTCCTTGCTGGCAGCCACATGAGCCACAGTAGACTCACCATTAGAAAACGCAATGGCAATCACTGGTGGAAAACCAGAATTCCCTGACAAGATCTCATTACCGCCTTCTTGCGGCAAAGCCTTACTGTTATCCTGCTTCTCCAGGTCAACCTCAGTAAGGGCTAAACCACCAGCACCAGCTCTGGTGGTGCTGTCTCTATCAGACACGTCATTCTGCATCTGATTCTATTAAAAAAAACAAACATTCAACAAAACTTCAGTAACTAAAATAAATCCTAGAAACCACTTAACTCTCAAAAAGATTAAAAGGGTTTATCTTTTTAGGCATCATCCTTGCACCCCAAGTAGAATCAAACAAAAATATTCAATCTTTTGTCAAAAAATATATCAAATATCAAAAAGACAGGCAACATAGTAATAACCCAATTAAGAAATCCGTCAAACAGCTAAAACTCAGATGGGATTACAATAGAAAAACAGCAAAAGAATAGGCAAAGCAACTTGAATAGGCAATGGCTTTCCATTTTAGAGAGGAAAAAAAAAGAAACAAAATGGAAACCCTTTACCTGGAAAATGCTTTCGCTTAAAGGACAAAAACAAAAGTAATCTCTATTTTGTTGTTAAGACTAAACCTTCACTGCTTCACAACAAGGAAACGGAAAGTAGAAGAGAAATGGTGACCTGACCCCACGAGTGGGTTCAGGTTTTTTCTTTTTTTATTCTCTCTCTTACATATTTATTTTTAAATTTTATTTATTATACTTTATACTTTATAGATAATTTTTTAGTAATAATAATAATAAATAATATATGTTTGGTAATATGATGAAAAATATATTTTAAAAGTGTTTTTAGTTTAAAAATATATTGAAATATTGTTTTTAACATAAACATGTAAAAATTATCAAAAAAACATTAAAAAAATATCAATTTAATATTTTTAAAAATAAATATATTTTTTATAAAGTATCTAAAAATAAAAATTATTATATTCTTAATCATATAATGCAGTTAACTTCATTTCCATCCATTAATGTTTCATTTCAGTTCATTTATCCATCCAATCACCCATGTTTTAAATTGCGATTGGCTATAAAAACATTAAAAAAAATTGTTTTTTTTTATATAGTTAATCACAGTTTAAATCATGGTTGGCTATGTAAACAAACACATTTCTACCCTATATTTTAAAATTTCTAAATCTTAACTTTTTAGTTTCCAAAAAAAAAAAACAATTTTGCTGGGGGCAAGTTTCATAGCCTATTTTTTAGTTTTCTTGTTTTAGGTTTTTTATATATCCTAGATACTTGATTTGC